>Ga0209509_1000038_pt1 | contig 152306 bp, 128 predicted proteins | sample BioC13SIPDNA_FD_185743 | JGI IMG/M metagenome (GOLD analysis project Ga0209509, IMG submission 185743) | Anaerobic biogas reactor microbial communites from Washington, USA - Biogas_R1_A C13 SIP DNA (SPAdes) (version 2) | ecosystem: Engineered > Bioreactor > Anaerobic > Unclassified | place...
GCGTTTCCGAGCCTCGGCGCGGCGGCTGTGCCGCACGCGCCGAAACCGAAAGCCTCGTGCCAGCCCCATCCTTCGCGTCGTTTTTCGTGTTCGCAGATTCGCCCGCCCCGCCTGTGTCCGTCGCGGGATTCGCCCAAAATCCATCCGCCGCGCGGGTGGAATCCTCGGCCCCCGTGTTGCTCGCGGATTTCCCCGATCCGTGGCGCATCATCGCTGAAACCCCCAAAAGTCTTGGGTGGTGGGCGTTACTGGATTTGAACCAGTGACCTCGTGCATGTGAGGCACGCGCTCTAACCAACTGAGCTAAACGCCCTTCTTGAGAAAAGCGTGGGAAGCATACGGAGCTGGCGGAAAAAGTCAAGCGGATGGCTTGTTCCGCGCGCGGAAGTATGGCAGGATATAAAAATAAACAACCAGAGGAGGTAGCCATGGAACAACAACAAGTTGATGCACGCGGGTTCTTCAGCAGTTTGTTTGACTTCTCGTTCGCGAGTTTCATCACGACCAAGATCATCAAGATCTTGTATATCATCGCCATTATTGGTGCGGGCATTGGCGGCTTGTTCATCCTGTTCGGCGGGTTTGCCTCGAAGTCGTTTCTAGGCGTGCTGGGCGGCCTGATCTTTGCGCCGATTGCGTTCATTTTGTACGTGATTCTGGCGCGGGTGTGGATGGAAATCCTGATTGTCATGTTCCGCATTGCCGAGAACACAGACAAGATTGCGGGCAAGGGCGAGTCGTCCCAGGCGTGAGGGGGGCGGGGCGTTCTCCGGACGCGTCCGGTCCCAGGCGCCGGTTACGGCCGGCGCTGGGACAAGCGCTCAAGCGAGGTGGTTCATTCGCCCACCGGCAGGGGGTTGCCGAGGCGGGCGAGGACGGCCTTGAGGTCTTGCCAGGCGTATTTCTTCTTGCTGCCGTCGCGCAGCAGATAGGCGGGGTGGAAGGTGAGCATGACGGGGATGCCTTCGAATGTGCGCCATTGTCCGCGGGCCTTGCCGATGGGGAGGGTTTCGGCGACGAGGCCGCGGACGGCGGTGGCGCCAAGGCAGACGATCAGCTTGGGCTGGATGATGGCGATCTGCCGCTTGAGATAGGGCAGGCAGCCGGCCATCTCGTCGGGCGTGGGGACGCGGTTGCCGGGGGGGCGGCACTTGACGATGTTGCCGATGAAGACCTGCTGGCGGGTGTAGCCCATGGCGGCGATCATCTTGGTGAGGAGCTGTCCGGCGCGGCCGACGAAGGCGAGGCCTTGTTCGTCTTCATCGGCGCCGGGACCTTCGCCGATGAACATGATGTCGGGGTGGATGGCGCCTTGTCCGGGCACGGTGTTCTTGCGGGTGGCGGCGAGGGGGCAGGCGTGGCAGGCGGCGATTTCGGCCGCGATGGATGCAAGGCCGGGGGTGGAGAGATGGGGAGGGGCTGACGGGTGTGAGGCGGGAGCGGCCGTGGGGGCGGGGTCAGAAGGGGTCTTCGGGGCGCGCGCCCCCGGGGCGGGGCGGGCAGGCTGTCGCCCGGAGACTGGAACATGGGTTACCCCTTGCTCCTTGAGGTATTGCAGGTATTCAAGGGCCTGGGCATTCAGGGGCTTTTTCATGGGGTATTGACTATAGCGGGGGGGAGGGGAGATTCAACATCCAATCGCCTGGGCTCCAAATCCCATCTTCAAGGGAGGGGGCAACTCGGAAAGCCATGCGATGCAGCGAGCCCGAAGCTCTGGGCATGGCACCCCCAACCGGATTCGAACCGGTGTTACCAGGATGAGAACCTGACGTCCTAGGCCTCTAGACGATGGGGGCGCACCCAAAACGAGCGCAAACAATGCCGCACCCCGTTCCGTTTGGCAAACAAAAGTTTGGTGAAGCGAGGCGGCGGGGATGGTATGGCCGGGGCGGGTTTTGGGTTCGTCCGGGGCGTTGCCGCCCACGGGGCAACGGCGGGCGCGGACAGAGCGGCGTTATTTTTTGACGGTGGATGGAGAGTCATGCGATACTGGATGACCGATATGGTTCCCTTCTTGAGCAATCGGGATATGCTTCTGGCCGTGCTGGCCGGTCTGGCGGCGGCGTGGCCGGCGTCAGGACAGGAGCCGCAAAGCGCGACCCGGCGGCCGGTGCTGGGCAATGAAGCCACGCCGTACCTGCAGTATGACTCTGCGACGAGCCCGGACGATGCCTCCCCGAAAGATGTCGGGCCGACAGGGCCCCTGACCAACGTGGCGGTGTCGGGCAGTTGGAGTTCCTGGACGGACAGCCATGCCATGGAGCGGATCGGCGACAACCTTTGGCAGTTGGATATGCGGACCGTGGGGGCCCGCCTGGGGCAGCATGAGTTCAAGTTTATTGTCAACGGCGAATGGGAGGGGGGGGGCAACCGCGTGGTCCCGATCAACCTCGATGGCGAAATCGAACGACCGCCGGCGATGATTCAGCGGGCGGCGATTGACGATTTTCAGATGATCCGGGTGTTTTTCCGGCAGAGCTTGTCGCCGGGGATTGCGCCGGTGGCCACGCTGGATCCGCCGGTGCCGGTGATCTGGACGGAAGTGGTCACGGAAATGGAAGACGCCCGGCAGACGGGCTATCTGTTTTCGGAGGGGGTGGTGACTTTCCTGTTCGATCCGGCGGCCTACGGGCTGGATCTGCCGCGGGACACCCAGGTTGGTGTGGCGGGCAATTTCAACGGGTGGGACAGCATTGGATGGAACCGGCAATGGGTGCTGGGGCGGGGGCGCTTGCCGGGCACCTGGGAGGGGGCGGTGCAAATCGATGGCATGCGGCTGCCGCCGGGGGAAAAGGATCTGGTCTTCAAGTTCGTCCTGAATGGCAAGGAGTGGCTGTCCCCGCCGGAAGGGGCGCCCAATGCGTTGCCGGATGGCAAGGGGAGCGTGAACCTGAAGCTGGACCTGTTCCGGGCGGGGGGGGCGGAAATCCGGGTGCATACGGCGGAGCCGCTGGACCTGACGCAAAACTATGTGCTTAAGATCGAGGGTGTGGCGGACCGTCCGCTCGGGGTGCAGACGACGCCCGATGGCGTGTTTTTCAAGATCCAGAGCGGGAAAACGATGGGTGTGACGCTGGATCGGGAGCGGCGCCTGACGACCTATCGGCTGTTCGCCCCGCGGGCGCGCAATGTGTGGCTGTGTTTGTTCGACCGTCCGATGGCGGTGCGCTGGACGCCGACTTTCCAGCGGTTCCCGCCGGCGGAGGAGTACCGCATGTGGCGGGATCCCGCGGACGGGGTTTGGGAGATTACGCTGCGGGGACTGGATGTCGGCCGCTTCTATGGATTCCGGGTGGATGGCCCGCCCGGCGACGGCGAAAATTTTGATCCGTTCGTGGTTGTGGGCGATCCCTATGGCCGGGCGGTGGCCAATGCCGATGGCCTGAGCCTGGTGATGGACTCGACTGCCACCAATCAGTGGTTCCAAGGCTGGACGGATGAGGAATGGGAGACGCCCGATCCGGAGGACGTGGTCATCTACGAGTGTCACGTGCGGGGCATGACGGTTCACCCGTCGTCGGCGGCGCCGGCGGATCGGCGGGGCAAGTTCAGCGGATTCATGGGGACGGTCGGGAAGGGCACGGGGCTGGACCATTTGAAGGCGCTGGGGGTGAATACAATCGAGCTGCTGCCGATCAGCGAGTTTTCCGAATCGCCGGATCCGTACAATTGGGGATATGCCACGGTCTATTACTTTGCGCCGGAGGCCAGCTACGGCACCGCGCCCGAGCAGGGCTCGGCCTACTACGAGCTCAAGCAACTGGTGAACGACCTGCACAACCGGGGGTTTGCCGTGGTGCTGGACATGGTCTACAACCATGTGGGCGGGCCGAACGTCTTTGCGACGATCGACCGGAAGTATTATTTCCGGCTCAATCCGGATCTGAGCTATTCGAACCACAGCGCCTGCGGCAACGATCTGAAGACCGAAACGCCCATGCTCCGCAAGCTGATCGTGGACAACATCGTCTATTTCCTGAAGGAGTTCCATGTGGACGGGTTCCGCCTGGACCTGGCCGAGTTGATCGACATGCAGACGATGCGGGAGATTCGCGATGCGGCGCGCGCCGTCAATCCCAAGGCAATCCTGATTTCCGAACCCTGGAGCCCCGGGCGGGGCGAAAACAAGTTCCAACTGCGCGGGACGGGCTGGTCGGCGTGGAACAACGATTTCCGTTATGCGGCCAAGGATTTTGCACGCGGCGCAGGCAACCGCGAATGGCTCAAGGAAAGCATTTTCGGCTCGGTGCACACCTGGGCCCTGAATCCGCTCCAGCCGGTGAATTATCTGGAAAGCCATGACGACATGGCGTTCATGGACGAGATCAGCAGCAGCCCCGGTCAAGATGGTCGCAAGCTCAACGACCGGGACGCGGCCATGAACCGCCTTGCGGCCACCATCCTGTTCACGTCTCTGGGCAAGGCCATGATTTACGAAGGGCAGGAGTTCCTGCGCAGCAAGTGGGGCATCCGAAACACCTACAACCGCGGGGATGCCGTCAATGCCGTGCGCTGGACCGACCGCGACCGGCCGCTGGCCCAGCAGGCGCTGGACTACTACGCGGGCCTGATTCAACTGCGCATGAGTGAAGACGGGGCCGCCTTCCGTGTGGCCCAGCGACCGCCGCAGAGTTACTACCACTGGATCCTGCCGGACAATCCGCGGCTGATGGGGTACGTGGTTAACGTGCCGCAACTGCACGCCGGCAAGGGTTTTGCCGTGCTCTGCAATGCCGACAGCCGCGATCGCCGCATCCCGGTGGAACTCGGCGGACCCACCCGCTGGATGATGATCGGCAACGGTCGCGCCATCAATCGCCAGGGCCTGGCGCCCCGCGGTTGGCCGGCCGGCAAGCCCCCGCCGGTCTGGCCGGCCGGCTGGAAGGGCGAGATTCTGGTGCCGAAACTCGAAACCGTCATTCTGATGAATGGATTCTGATCGGAGGTGAGGGGGGGCGCATGTGGGCCGGCAGCAATTAAAAAAATCGGGGCGAAAATCGTTTCGGGCGGCGGCCACAGGGTGTCGCTGCGGCGGGGGACCATGTCTTTTGCCTGGCACGCTTGGCGTGAGATCCGGTTCCAATGTTCAAATCAATGTTCTGGAGGGTCGGGCTCTGTCCCGGCCGTGTCCCGTCGAGGGTATGGCAAGAGGCTCCCCATGCATTGCGCGTCCCCCGCTTGGCTTCCGCAGACTTTATAAAGTCTGATATAATCATCGAGCCAATAATCCTGAATAAACATTGATTATATAAGTTTTTCAAAGGGAATATCCTATTTGCAGACTTTATAAAGTCTGTGAAATAATGATACCTCTTTTGAGCAGACGACGGGAGATACAGGATGAGGAACGCGTTTCCAACAGGGGGTTATTTCTCCACCGGCACGACGATGCCGCGGAGGAGCACGCGCTGGCAGGCGAGGAAAACGGCGAGGGTGGGGAGCGCCGCGAGAAGCAGCGAGGCCTGGACGACGCCGGGACCGGAGCGCTGCTGGAGTTGGTAAAGCCAGACCATCAGGGTCCACATCCTGGACTCCTGGCAAATCAGCAGGGCATACATGAAGTTGGCATAGGCGATGGAAAAGGCCTGCAGGGCGATCACGGACAGAATGGGTGTGGAGAGCCGCATGGTGATGTGCCAAAAGAGAGTCCACTCGCCGGCGCCGTCAAGCTGGGCGGATTCGTAGAGGTCACGCGGGAGCGAGTCAAAGAACCCCTTGAGCAGGAAAATCGAATAGCCGCTGGCCATGCCGGGCAGGAGCAGCGCAGCGAAGGTGTTGAGCAGGCCGAGTTCGCGCAGCAGCACAAAGACGGGAATTTGCGTGACCATGTGCGGGAAAGCCATGGTCAGCATCAGGAACAGGAGAATCTGCGCGCCTGCCGCCGGCTTGAACCGGCTGAGAGCATAGGCCGCCAGCGGATTGACCAGCAGGGCGAGGAGCACGGCCAGGGTGCAATACACCACGGTGTTCAAGATGCCGCGACCATGGAATAGAACATAGTCGAGCACGGTCCGGTAGTTGCGCAGGAGCAGCTCGCGACGGATTTCGGGCTGGTGCTCGCGGAACAGCGCGGCGTGGTGGGCCAGTTGGGGCAGGGGGGCGGTGGAAGAATTGAGAATGAAGAATGAAGAATTCAGAATGGCGGAATCTTCCTTTTTCAAGATGAGAAAATCGCGCCAGCGCGTTTCGGGTGTGTCGAGCATCTCGCCATTGCGCCAGATGGGCGAGAGGGTGTTGGCGGTGAAGTCGCGCCATTCTTCCTGTGCGAGCGGGGGGGCGTCGGCGGGGAATTCGCGCGGCAGGGGCACCTCGGCGTACGCGGCGTAAGCCGTGCCGTGCGCGGCGTTGTAGGCGGCAATGTCCTTGGAGTAGCGCGGCTTGAGGTAGAGCTTGCGAAAAAAGCCCTCGGGCGAAAGGACGGTCTGGCACCAGGCGGGGGCGGAGAGCTTGAAGGCGTCGAATTCCGCGGCCAGCGGCGTGGAGCCAGGCGCGGCGTGGGGGAAGAGATAGGCGGGCGGCTGGATGAAGACGACGTACCAGGCGTCGAAGGCCGTGCCGAGCGCGGCGTTGAGGCCTTCGAGCGTGCCGAATTTTTCGCGAAGGTGTTGGCGGAACTCACGGAGCTGGACGGGGAACGCGCCGGCCTGCGGTGCCCAGTAGTGGCCGAGGGCGATGGCCTGGGGGGGCAACCCGCCGGAAGCGAGAAACTCGCGCCAGAGCGGGACGAGTTCGGAACCGGGGGCGTCGGGCGGCGGCAGGGGGACATCCTCGAACGAGATGTAGTCGGCGTCGAAGGCCATGTTGAGGGCGTCCATCGATTCGTTGAACAGCGCCTCGAGATGCTTGTGCCAGAGCGCCAGCTCGGAAACGAGGAAGCGCGGCACGAGGACGTTGTCGCGCTGGTCGGCGACGGATTTGGTGGAGCCCGCAATCATCAGCCAGAGCGGATAGAGCATGGCGGCCGCGCCAAGCCCCAGTGCGGCGTAAACCGCCGTAATCAGCAGGCGCGTCGGCAGGGACTTGCGGCCGATGAAGGAAATAATGGGCATCGGCATTATCCTAGCAAAGCCCGTCGGCGGCGGCAAAGACGGGATATGTTCGCGCGGGAATTGACGCTCGGCTTTGCGGGGGGTATAGGCTTGCCGTCAAAGGCGGGCACAGGCAACAATGCGAAATGGCTGGACCGGGTGGTTGCCGTTGCCGGGGCTGACGGCATCGTGCGTGTCTCATGTGGTCCGTCGGAGGATTGCGTTCGCTGCGGCTGTGCGCCGGATTGCCGCGCCTCGGCGTGCGGCCCGGAACCGGTGAAGTCGGAGGCTATGCGGAATCGCCCATGAATTTCGATTCTTTGATTGCGCGCGAGGTGGATGCGGGCATCTGGGCCTGGCGGACCCGGGTCCTGAATGTTCTGCTGGTCTTCAGTTCGGTGACTTTGCTGTTGCCGGTGGCGGTTGTCGTTTCCGGGCTGGGCGTTGAATTGCCGAAATTACTGCGCGCCGTCGTGCTTGCGCTCTACCTGCCCTTGCTGCTGGTCGCGCTGCGGCCGCGGTGGGATCCGCGGATGCGGGCCTATCTGCTGCTGCTCCTCATTGGCCTGGCGGGGGCGATCCGGCTGGCGGTGGGGCGACTGGAAGGCAGCGGCCGGATCACGCTGCTGCTGCTGCCGTTGCTGGCGCTGTTGCTGGCGGGGCCGCGTGCCGGCTGGACGGCGGTGGGGGTGACCACCGGATTGTATGCGGCCGTTCCCCTGCTGCTCAAATCCGGTGGGTTGTCCGGTCTGGGAGCGGCATGGACCGCGCCCGGCCTGCCCTTGGCGTATTGGGGCACGCAGGGTTTGTTTTGGCTGATCGTCCTGGCGACGCTGATGATTCTGTTCACGCGGTTTCAGTCCTTGCAGCGGGACACGATGATCGCCGAACGCCGGGCGCGCCTCTGGCTCGAGACGGAAACGGCGGATCGCCGGCGTCTCGAGGCTGAGATGGGCCGCATCGGAGAGGAAGAGCGCCGCCAGCTGGGCGCGGCGTTGCACGACGGCCTCTGCCAGCACCTGACGGCGTCCTTGCTGGATTGTTCGGTCCTTGAAGCCCGGCACAAGGCCGCCGGCGGTGGCGAGGCGCTCGCGCTGGAACGCCTGCGGAAGGCGCTCGCGGACGCCCTCGGCATGGCTTACGACGCGGCAAAAGGGTTGTGTCCGCTGGACATCGCTCCGGATGCGCTGATTCCGGCACTGGAGCGGTTATGTCTGGAAGCGGGCGAGCGGGATGCCGTGGATTGTCGCTTGCGGTCGGATCCCGGCGTGGCCATCCGCGATGCCGAATTGGCGCTGCATTTATATCGAATCGCGCGCGAAGCGGTGGCCAATGCGGCCAAGCATGCGCGTGGCGCGTGTGTAAAAATCGCGCTGGAGCAGCATGCGGGGGAGTGGATGCTGCGAGTGGCGGACGACGGACCGTGGTCCGCGCCGGGTCGGTCGCCGCCGGCGGGGCTGGGTCTGAGCATCATGGCCTACCGTGCTCAGAAAATGGGCGGCACCCTGAAAGTGGCAGGGCTTGCGCCGCATGGTTTGGAAGTGGTTTGCCGGGTCCCGATGCAAAAGGAATAGACGTGAGCGGAAAGATCGGCATTTTTCTGGTGGACGACCATCCGCTGGTGCGCGCGGCTCTGATGCGATTGCTGGAAGATGCGGGTTTCACGGTGACAGGCCAGGCGGGGAAGGGAACGGAAGCCTTGGCCCACCCGGGGTTGTCCTTCAGCCGGCTGGCGCTCGTGGATCTTTCGCTGGGAGAGGAAAGCGGTGTGGATCTGATCCGGCGGCTGCGCGAAAGTGGCCTGCTGGTGCTGGCCTATTCCATGCACGAAGGTTCCAACGTCGTCCGCCGGACGCTGGAGGCGGGGGCAGACGGCTACGTCACAAAACGCGAGAGCGCCGAAGAGTTGCTGGAGGCCATCGCGGACGTGTTGGCAGGGCGGCGGCATCTCAGCCCGCGCGTGGCGGCGGTTCTCAAGGAGCCCGGCCCGCTCGAGACCTTGAGCGGGCAACAACGCCAGATTTATCACTTGTTGGGCCAAGGTTTTTCCAACGAGAAGATTGCGCAACAACTGGGCATCAGCGGGCGCACGCTGGAGTCCTACTTTGTGCGCATCCTGGACAAATTGAGTGAGCCGGGCGTGAAGGAATTGCGCCGCCGGGCCATCGGCGACGCGGTGGGATCGGACCCCGGCGCCGACATCTGATTTTTTTGCCGAATGAGAGGGAAATCCCTCTCTGCGCGGGTGCCAGGGGGCTGCTATCTTTCGGGACAGACTGGATTGGAATCCGGGAGGAGTGCGCATGAAGAGGATAATGTGTGGATTGTGGACGGCATGGATTTTCACGGTGACAACCGCGTTCGGTCAGCCGGAAGTCATGGCTTTCGGCGGGAACGGCCAGATCAGCTGGGACGATCCGGGCGGGACCGGGACGCACTACGCGGTGCAGTGGTCTTCTTCCGGGCTGAGCAATTGGATGTCGTGGCAGGACGCCGAGGCGACGCTGGCGGGCCTGGGCGCGACGGGGACGGCCGCTGTGCCGATGTTCTACCGCGTGGTGGAGCAGGATCCGACCTACGAACCGACCGAGAGCTACACCTACTTCGACCGGCTGCCGCTGTTCGATCCGCTCACCCCGCTCGAGACCAACGAAATGCGCGTGACGTTCATGGGCTCGATGATCCCGCTGCCGGTGCGGCTGGCGCAGGCGGAAATGAGCATCTTCGTGGAGGTGGGGTGGAGCAACGATCCGAGCGACAAGGTCTATGGTGGGCGGGCGACGGACCAATTCATCTTCGATTGCGGCGCGGGCTGCTCGGCCAATTTCGCGGCGGCGAAGGTGGGCTTCCGCCGCATGGACAAAGTGTTCATCAACCACCTGCACGGCGACCACATGAACGACCTGACGCACATCTACTGCTTCGGGGTGGCCAGCGACCGCAAGTCGCCGCTCTACGTCTGGGGCTCGAAGCCGTCGGGAGTGGTTTCGCCGTCCAACGACGGGGACATCTTTACCGACGACGGGGTGATCTACGACGACGGCACAAGCAATTTCTGCGCGAGCCTGCGCAACGCCTGGCGGTGGCATTCGGAAAGCTTCGCCTTCCAGGGGTCGTGTTATTCGAACTACGTGCCGCCTACGAAGGAGGACTGGGGCCTGCCGCACGATCCCGTGCCAGTGGGCAACGATCCGGCTAACGATGCGTATGCGGTGGTGCCGATCGAGCTGGACTGGGCGCAGGTCGGAGGCGTGGCCTACAGCAACGCCGCCACGGGCGTGACGATCACGCACTTCCCGGTGATCCACTGCCGCCGGGGTTCGATGGGCTACAAGCTCGACTGGCGGACGCCGGACGGCACGAACCTAACGGTGATCTACACCAGCGACACCAAGCCCGAAACCAACTGCATCGAGCAGGCCAAAAATGACGACAAGGGCGTGGACGTGTTCATCCACGAGATGGTCGTGCCGCCGGCCGTCTGGGCCTACAAGAACATGGGGCTCGATGCGCCGCCGGAGCCCGAGGACGACAACTACGAGGAATACCAGGCCACGGTCGAGGGCTTGACGTTCGTCCAGAACAGCTCGCATACGCCGCAGGGCGCGTTCGGCTATCTCCTCAGCCAGATTGAACCGCGGCCCAAGCTGACGGTGGCGACGCATTTCCCGGTGGCCGACGACACCGTGGCCAGCGCCTTTGATAGCGTGAAGGCGCATTGCCCGGACGTGGTGATGGGCAAGGACATCGTGTGGTCCTTCGATCTCATGGTGCTGCGCGTGTTTCCCGACCGCATCGAACAGTGCCGGGCCGACGTTTCCCGCTACAGCTTCAATCCGCCCGTCCAATCCCCCGACGGGATGATGCCGCCGAAGTACAACGACGGCTACGGCCACGGCGATCCCTATTATCAAATCGACACCAACGCGGCCATTCCGGCGGTCGAAGGCGGGGTGACCAACTATCGCGTCGACGGTTATTGATGCGCGGAGAAGTCGCCCGCGTTTGCATTGCTCAAGGGGCGTTTTGGCGGATGAGGTCGAGAAGGGCGGCGCCGTACTGTCCCAGTTTCTTAGGGCCAATGCCGTGGATTTCGGCCAGCGCGGCTTCGGTTTTGGGCGCGGCGGAGGCAAGGGCGTAAAGGGTCTTTTGGGAGAAGAGGCGGTAGGCGGGCACTTTCTGCGCGGCGGCCTGCTGCGTGCGCCACGCGCGGAGGGCTTCGAACAGGACCGGATTCACGGGGGCGGCGGCGATGGCGGGTGTTTTGCCTTTGCGGCGGCACTTGGGGGCGGGCTCCACTTTCAACGCCGCCGCGGACCGGGCGGCGAGGACGGTTTGGACGTGGAAGCCGCCGGAGCAAGCCTCGATGCCGGCCAGTTTGATGCGCGCTTCGGTCTCGGCCTTTTCCTTGACGTTTCGAAGCTGGCGGCGCAAGGCCTGATTGTCGATTTCGCAGTCGGCGGCGGCCAGCGGAGCGAGGATGCCGTCGCGGAGCTTTCCCGCGAAGTAGCCGGCCGCCTTTTGCAGGCGTTCGCGGAGGGCGGGATTGGTTTCGGCGTCCGGGTGCTCCGCCAGCAGGCGGTCGATCTGCCGCAGGAATTTTTCGCCGACGGCGAGGAGGTCGTCCTGGGCGACGTCGTGAAGTTGTCCGCAAAGTTCGACGAGGCCGGGCAGGACGCTGGCGCGGTTGAGGTCGGCCAGTTCCAGCAGGGCGTTGAGCTGGTAGCGGAGGCGGTGGAAGCTGAAGAGGTTGACGAGCAGTTCGCGCTGGTAGGTCAGGCGGTCCGTCTGCAGGCGGCCGGGATCGGGGTGGCGCGCGGCCATTTGGCGGATGTAGTCGGCGACGGCGGAATCGGCGATGATGCTGCGCGCGCGCAGGGGCGTGCGCAGGACGAGGCCTTCAAGCGTCTTGCAGCGGGAAAGCGCGACGTAGACCTGGCCATGGGCGAAGGAGGCGTCGGCCTCGATGATGGCGCGCTCGAAGGTGAGCCCTTGGCTCTTGTGGATGGTGATGGCCCAGGCGAGCTTGAGCGGGATCTGCTTGAAGGTGCCCTCGATGGTTTCGGCGATCCGGTTGGTGCCGGGGTCGATGGCGTATTTGACGTTGTCCCATTGCATGGGTTCGACCGCAACGTCGTCGGCGTCGCCGGGGCAGCGTACGCGGACGCCGGCGCCGGCGATGGCCGTCACGCGGCCGATTTTTCCGTTGTAGAAGTGTTTGGCGGGTGAGGGGTCGTTCTTGAGAAACATCACCTGCGCGCCGACTTTCAACTCGAGCTGCGGGTCGGCGGGATAGGACAGCTCGGGGAAGGCGCCGTTGATTTCGGCGGCGAAACGGACGGCGGGGGCGGCGATGTCGCGCAATTTTGAATGGTTGAGGCGCTGGGCCTGTGCGTTGTGCGTGCACAGCGTGATGTAGCCTTCGTCGTCAGAGGGCGCGAAGTCCGGAACGTGGCGGCAGTTAAGTTCGGCGAGCGCTTCCGGGGAGAGGTGGTTGTCGCGGACGGCGTTGAGAAGGTCGAGGAAACGGCCATCCTGCTGGCGGTAGACCTGGGTGAGCTCGATGCAGGCGTAGTCGGTTTCGCGGAGGGCGCGGCTGCCGAAAAAGTAGGGCGTGTCGTAGAGGTCCTTCAGGAGTTCCCATTCGTGATCCTTCACGACGGGCGAGAGCTGCTGGAGGTCGCCGATCATCAGGAGCTGGACGCCGCCGAAGGGCTTGCGGCGGTCGCGGTAGCGGCGCAGGACGTCGTCGACGGCGTCGAGGAGGTCGGCGCGCACCATGCTGATTTCGTCGATGACCAGCAGGTCCATTCCGCGGATCATCGCGATTTTGTCGCGGGAGAAGCGGGAGCGGGGCTGCTCGTTTTCGCGGCCGGCCAGCGGGCCGAACGGAAGCTGGAAGAACGAGTGGAGCGTGACCCCGCCGGCGTTGATGGCGGCCACGCCGGTCGGCGCGGTCACAACCATCTGTTTGGGCAAGCGTTCCTTCAGCGAGCGCAGGAACGTGGTCTTGCCCGTGCCCGCCTTGCCGGTCAGGAACAGGTGCCGGCCGGTGGATTGCACGTAATCGAACGCCAGATCCAGCTCGGGATTCATGCTGCCGGAAGTCTGCATGAAACCAGTTTGAGCCCAAGCCGGCGAAAATTCAATAATGAACTGATGTTCAGAAACAAGACGGTATGCGGCACCGGATTTCAGGCCGGCGAGTTTTCTTCGCGGTTGGCGCGGAACTCGACGCGGGAGAGGATGCGGAGCTGGTAGAGGGTGAAGCCAACGAGCAGGCAACCGAGCATCCAGGCGGCGGCGGTGGCGGGGCCCAGGCGCAGGAAGATGAAGGCCTTGTAGAAAATGTGCAGGCCGGCGACTTCCGTGCCGGCGCCGCCGGCGGTCATGGCGAGGATGTTGGCCTCGGCCTGCCACGAGGCAATGAACACCCCCACGAAATTGATGATCAGCAGAGGGCGCAGGGTCGGAATGACCACGAACAGGACTTTGTCGGTGAACGACGCGCCGTCGATGTCGGCGGCTTCGTAGAGGTCGTCGGGGATGCCCTTGAGCGCGGCAAGATAGATGAGGCAGCCCGGCCCCATCCCGGCCCAAAGCATCGGCAGCACGCATGAAAACAGAGCGGTGCGCGAGTCGTCGAGCCAGCGCACGGGCTCGGGCAGGGTGGCAAGCCAAAAACTATAATAGTTGCAAATATTATATGATTGCCCGGCGCGCCAGATTTCCCGCAGCGGGCCGAGCGGGGCGGCGGCGAGGAGCAGGCCGGCGGTCACCGCGAACAAGGCGGGCTTCCAAAGACTGTGGTTCAGCAGGCGGCGGGCGAGGTGCAGCGCGAGGAGCAGCGCGGAGAACGAGAGCAGCAGCCAGCCGCCGGCGGGCATCCGCATCGCGAGTCGGTTGATCAGGCCGGCTTCGGATGGTTCGTAAAAGGTTTTCCACAGCAGGATGACGACAAGGCCGGTGATGGAGGCAGGCAGGTAGAAAATCACGCGAAACAGAATCTTGCCGCGCGGAACTTCCTGCAGCAAAATGGCCAGCAACACAGGGGGCAGGAAGGTCATGGAAATGACCAGGAACGAATACCGGGCGGAGGTCAGCAGCGCACACCACCAGTCCGGGTCCCACAACAGGTTGGCGAAGTTGTCGAGGAACACCCAGGTGGAGTCGCCGAAGATCCGGTAGTCGAAAAACGCCATGGCCGCGCCGCGGAACAGCGGCACGTAGCTCCATACGACAATGGTGGCCGCCGCCGGGAGCAACAACAGCGCCATGACCCAACGACGGCGCAGAGTATTCAGAATCCAGTATCCAGAATTCAGAATGGAGGATTTTGTTCTCTGGATTTCATTCTGACTCCTGACTCCTGACTCCTGACTCCTTTTTCCACCCGGCAGGAAGATCCGGACCATCTGGCGGACGGCGAGAACGACGCTGGCGGCAAGCGTCAGCAGCAGGGCGCCGGCGGCGGCGCGGCGGACGCGGAGTTGGCCGGGCGGAACGAGGCCCAGCATGTCGGCGTCGGCCTTGCGGCGGGCGTCGCCCAGCAGTTCCAGGAGTTGCGCCCGGCGCGCGGCCGGATCGGCGGCGAGTTGGCCGGAAAGGGCGAGTTCCTCGGCGCGGCGGATCGGGCCGGTGAGGATGTCGTAGATGACGTTGGCGTTGCGGCCGTAGGGCTCGGGGCGGCCGTCGGCGAGCGCGATGGCCAGGCAGTCGCGCCACTCGGCGGGGATGGTGGCGGCGACGGATTCGTAGCCGTGGGCGCGGAGGCGTTCGGGATGCAGGAAGCGGCCGAGCCCGCCTTCGACGAGGTGCTTGACCCGCACGGCATCGGCCTCGGGGGAATTCTGGAAGCGAATGTATTCCCACGCGGCGTCGCGCACGAGAAGGTTGGTGACGCCGGCGAACAGGCCCATCATGCGCGCATTGATTTCGGTGCCGCGCGTGACGGGTCCGATGGGCAGCGGGGCCATCCCGGTGATGTCGGGATTGAGGGTGGCGAAGAGTTTTTCATCGATATAGGAAAACATCATGCCGAGCTGGCCGCGGCGCCACTTGAGGTTGGATTCGGCGGTGTCCTTCACGACATACCCGCGGCGCGGTTTGCCGGCCGCGTCGGTCCACGGCTCGGTGGTGAGGCGGACGTAGAAGTCGAGGGCGTCGGCGGCGGGGGGGGAATCGAAGACGGCGCGCCAGCGGTTTTCGGTTTCATCGAAGGCGAGGGCTTCGCCGCCGGCGCCCCAGAGAAAGGGCATCCAGAGGAACGATTCGTCCTTGCCGCGCGAGAGGCCGAGGCCGTAGATGCCGCGGGCGGGATCGGCCACCTTGCGGCAGGCGTTGTAGAAATCGGTCCAGGTCCAATCGGGCGTGGGCGGCGGCACGCCGGCGGCGTCGAAGAGGTCGCGGCGGTAGAGAACGACGCGGCCAAGGGGCGGGCCGCCGGGCAGGGCCCAGACGTGCGTTGCGCCGTCGGGGCCTTTGCGGCGGACGACGGGCTCGATCTTGGGATGCAGGCGGCGCGCGACTTCTCCGGGAGCGAATGCGGAAAAATAACCATCCTCGGGGAGGTCCATTGGATGGAGGAAGCCCTGTGTGATGTAGGTGTCCGACTGGCGGAAATTGACGTAGAGCACGTCGGGGGCGACGTTGCCTGCGATGGCCAGCAGGGTGCTTTCGACGCCTTCAACTTGGATGCCCGAAAAGCGGTGGAGGCGGAGGGCGAGGTTGGCAAGGCCGAGTCCGCCGTAGCGCCCGGGGGCGGCGGCCTGCCGGGCACGGAGCAAATCGGGTGCGACGCGCAGGAATTCCTGCTGGACGGCGAGTTCGGCGCGGGTGGAGGGGTCGGTGCGCGAGGGGTCGGGCAGGTTGAACAGCGTGAGGTTCAGGACGACGTTGGAGGGCGTCCGCTCGACCCAGCCGGCGGCGGCGGGGGTGACGGGAGCAAGGAAAACCACGCGGAAAAGGATTCGGAAAAACAGGGCCGGCAAAACGAAGGCCTGCCTTTTTCGCGCTGCCGCTTCGAGGGCGACCACTCGCGGACAGGAGTCCAGCTCGGGTCGCCCGCAAAGCGGCATCATCGTAAAATTCCGGCGCTTATTTTGCCGGGATAGCCCCCTGTTTTTTCGAATCCTTTTCCGCACCTGCCCAACCTGCGGTTCGCGGACAAAGGGAGAAGAAGTTTTCCACGGTGTGGAAAAAAAGGGCGATTTTTTCCACACAATGGAAAAAAGTTTTTGGATTTTTCCACACAATGGAAGAAATGTTTCCACGGTGTGGAAAAACCACGGCCGGCAGCTTGTCGCGGAGGGGCGGCGGGGCATGGTCAGCGGGCGGGGGGATTGGGGTCGATGGCGAAGCGGATGTTCTGGATGAGGTTGCGGCCGAACCGGGCCTGGAGGCGGGCGAGGATTTCGGCGGACGGGGCGCCGCGCAGTTCCATGAGCCAGGCGGGATGGGAGACGTGGATGGCGAGGAGTTTGTTTTCGAGGTGGGCGGGGCGGGTGTTGGCGGCCAGTTGGGGGCCGACCAGCTCGGACCAGCATGCGGCGATTTGCGCCACCTGGGCATGGGTATCGAGTTTCATTCCCTTGAGGGCTGCGGGGATGAGATCGCCCAGGGGCATGGCGTCGCGGTCGGCCGCGGGCGGCTGGAGGTCGGCGATATGGAAGCGCTCGCGGGCAACCTGCCATTGATCTTTGTTGTAGCGCCGGCGGCGGTTCATCGGGGGGCATTGTAGCAGAGAGGGGGGGGCAGCGGGAGGGGATTCTTGGCCCTAGCTAGCGGCCGGCAGGGCGGCGGGCCTGCCAGCCGTAGGGGTGGTATTCCCATTCGACGCGATCGGGATGCAGAAGCAGGACGCCGTAACCCTCGGGCGTGCCCTGCCACGGGCCGCGCCACCACTGGCCGCAAACGGCTCCGCCGGTGATGAACGTGGTGCCGCGCCAGCGGATTAGTTCCTCCACGTGCAGATGGCCCTGCAGGACCGCCAGCAGGCGATGGTTGGCGAATGCGGCGAGCACCTCGCGGTTGTTGAGGATGCCTCGGTTGGCGGGGACGGGGGTCGCGAGGCCCTGGGCCAGCTGGTAGACAACCGTCAGCCGCGGCATGTGGCTGACCAGGAGGATGGGGACGTCCCGGGGCGTGCGGGCCAGATCCGCGTGCAGCCAGCGCATCTGTTCGGGGCCAACGAAACCCCGGTAGGGCTCATCGCCGCCGGTCACCTCAAAGGGGTCGAGCAGGATGAAATGGAAACCGCGGAAATCGAAAGAGCGATAGATCTGATCCAGTCCGAGCCGGGTGCGGAACTCGGCGCGGGGATCGGCCGCGGGCGGGGAGCCGTCGGCGGGTTCGGCGCCCACGAGGTCGTGGTTGCCGATGGCGCAGACAGGCGGGGGGCGGATGGCGGCGTGCATTGCATGATAGGCGTCCCAGCGCGGCGCGGCTTGCGCCGGGGTGGCATTGAAGCCATCGGTGATCATGTCGCCGCCGCAGATGACGAGGTCGGCGTGTTCAGCGGTGATGGCGCGGGCGGCCTTGGCCAGGGCTTGCGGCGTATCCCATTCCGTGCGGGCGTGGACATCTGTGAAGAACACCACCTTCAGCGGGGCAGAGGCGGACGGGTGAGGACGGCAGGCGGGAGCGAACGGGAGGCCGGCCAGCATCATACCGATCAAGGCCGCGCGGCGCAGCCGGCTCCATGGAGAAAATCCGGATGAGGTGGTCATGGTGTGGGTCTCCGGGCGGCCCGGCGTTCTCCGGCCAGGGCGGCCAGGAGCACGGCGAGCAGGGCCAGCCCCAGGGTGCGTCGAGAAGTCCAGGTGATGATGCCCCGGCTGACGGGGCTGTAATAGCGCGGCCAGGGCGGACCCCGCCAAGTTTGGATCCGGGCCGTCATGTCGGCGGGCCAGGCAAAGGGCGACAGCCCCAGGGTGCGGGGAAACCAGGCCGCCAGGATCTGCTGTTCGCGCCAGGCGACTTCGGCAGCCGTTTCACGTTCGGGACCGGCGAATCGCTCGTGCGCCTCGGCCGCGTAGCGGTCGCGCCGGAAAATGTGAATACGCGCCTCCACCGCCAGCGGGTCGCGGTGGGCGGGGTGGGCGTGCAGGAAGCGGAGATACTGTCCATCGCTGCGATAGCGTCCGATTTGTTGCGCAACGGCGCTTCCGCGCTCCCGGTCCTGCCGGCGAAGTTCTTCGGGCGCCAGGCGGGAGTTGAAGACGGTGCCTCCGCCTGCCTCGATCCGGTGGCCGTACTCGACGGTGATTTCGTTCACCCTGGCGAGTGCGGGGATCCAGCGGGCGGCGGCCTCCTGGAAGGCCGGTGTGTTTTGCGTGCAGAACAACAGCAGCAGGGCGTTGGCCGCCAGCGCAGAGCAGGCCAGGCGCAGGCCGCCCCGGGAACAGGCGCCCCGGACGAATGCCGGGCGGATGGCGGCCCACAGTCCCGCCTGGGTGAGCAATCCCGCCAGGGTGTTGATGCCGATGTCCCGGTAGTCAAAAAAGCGGTTCGGCACCAGCCATTGGATCAGTTCATCGCAGATTCCGAACATGGCCCCGATCAGGGTCCCGGCCAGATAGATGGAGGGGTCGGCCAGGCGGTGTGCCAAGGCCCGGAAGAGCAACAGCCCCAGCAAGCCATACTGCACGAAATGGAGTGCCTCCTCGGGATTGGCCCGCAACGACCACGCCAGCCCCGAGAACAGGCCCAGCACCGCCCCCAGCGCGGCCCATTGTCCCGTCGTGGCCTGCCAGTGGCCGCGGAGGCGCGCCCGGACCGCGGCGGCGGCGACCAGCCCGAAGGCCAGCAGCGTGGCCCACAGGAAGAGGTTTCGACTGGCGTGAGCCTGCACCACCCGCTGGATCGTCCGAGCCAATGGAATCGTCAGGTAGATGACGCCCACCCAAACGCCGACGGCGGCCCAGGCGAGCGGTTCGCGTCCACGCGGCGGCTGGCTCCAAATCATGTTTCCATTTTGCCACAGGCCTCCGGCAGGCGCCAGCCCCGATCATGGCAGGGCAGCCGATGGGGCGCCTCTGCGATCAGGTGCCCAGATGCAACCTGAAGGCTGGACTCCGAACACAACCCGTGCGCAGTACACGCTTCAGGGCGTGGAAGATTCCAGGAGCACCCACTCGCAAATGTGTCCGGCGAGGGCCTGGAACGGGGGCCGGGGCGCTTTACAAGGGGGAGGGAAAGGCGTAGGCTGATTATGTAATGAGAGCAGTGGCGCCAGGCAAATTGATCCTGAGTGGGGAGCACGCGGTGGTTTATGGGCGTCCGGCCCTGGCCATGGCGGTCAACCGCAATGCCCAGGCTTTCGTCACGATGGGGGGGGCCGACGAGACGGTATCGTTCGACCTGCCCAACCTGCAGACCCAGCAGGAGTCGTTCACCCTGCGGACGTTACGGGATTTCCATGCGCGCGTGGAGCGCAACTACGAGGAGTTTCTGGCGGGCCAGTTGTCGATTCGTGACGTGCTGCGCAAGCCGGTGGATCTGTTTCAGTACGCCTTCGTGACGATTCTGGACGGGCTGCACCTGAAAATGGGCGGCGGGGTCAACGTGCGGCTGAATTCGAACATTCCGATCGGGTGCGGGATGGGGTCCTCGGCGGCGACGATCCTGAGCGTGCTGCGGGGCCTGGGCCACTACTATCGCGTGGATTTCCGGCCGGAATGGTACGCCCGCTACAGTCTGGAAGTGGAGAACATGCAGCACGGTCGGGCCAGCGGGCTGGATACCTTTGTGTCCATGCATGGCGGCTGCGTACGGTTCCAGAATGGCGAGGCGCAGGAACTGCCGTTGCCGCGGGTGCCGTTGTATATCGTCAATACGGGCCAGCCGCAGGGTACCACGGGCGAGGCGGTGGCCGCCGTGGCGCGGCGGTTCGGCTCCCGGCATCCCATCTGGGAGCAATACGAGTCCGTGGTGAACCACATGCAGAAGGCGCTGGAGCACGACGACCTCAAGGCCTTCCAGCGGACCCTGCGCGACAACCACCGCTTGCTGAACGAAATCGGCGTGGTGCCGGGGCGGGTGGCGGAATTCGTGTCCGAGGTGGAAGCCGCGGGGGCGGCGGCGAAGATTTGCGGCGCGGGGGCCGTGCAGGGGGACAACGCCGGCATGGTGGTCGTGGCGTCGCACGCAACGCCGGCGGACCTGTGCGCCAAATACGGCTATGACCTGATGACCGTGCGCCCCGATCCGCTGGGCGTGCGGGTGGTGTGATCCACTTCATTCCATGACCTTGCGCGCCGTCAAAGCCTCCGCGCCGGGCAGCCTCATGCTGATGGGCGAGCATGCCGTGCTCCGGGGGCAGCCGGCAATCGTGTGCGCGATCAACAAGCGCATGACGATCGCCCTGACGCCGCGCGCCGACCGGACGGTCCGGCTGCATTCCGCCCTGGGCGAGCATGAGACCACGCTGGATGATCTGGCACCCAACGAGAGCTTTCGTTTTGTGCTGGGGGCGATTCGCGCCTGCCGGGCAGATTTTCAGCAGGGGTTCGAGCTGGACATCCGCTCGGGCATGTCGCACCAGATGGGCCTGGGTTCAAGCGCGGCGGTGACGGTGGCCACGCTGGCGGCGCTGGCGGGGGCGCAGGACAAAGAGCCGGCACCGGGCTACCTGCTGGAGGCGGGCACGCGGATCATTCGCAAGGTGCAGGGCGGCACCGGATCCGGCGCGGACGTAGCCGCCAGCACCTATGGCGGCGCCCTGCGATTCCATGCCGCCAGCCTGGAGGTGGTCAAGCTGCCCAAGGCGCCGCAATTGACGGTCCTGTATTCCGGCAGCAAAACGCCGACTCCGGAAGTGATTGCAATCGTGGAGGAAAACCGCAAGCAACAGCCCGAACTGTTCGACCGGCTGGAGGCGCTGATCGGCGATGCCGTGCAACGGGCATTCGCCGCGGCGGCGCGCGCCGATTGGCTGGCACTGGGCGAGCTGATGAACATCAACCAGGGCCTGATGGATGCGCTGGGCGTGAACAACGCGGCGCTGGCGGCGCTGGTCTATGCCCTGCGCGAGGATCCTCACATCCACGGCAGCAAGATTTCCGGGTCGGGGCTGGGCGATTGCGTGGTGGGGCTGGGCAAGGCCATGCGCCGCGACTGGGGCGTGCCGTCCCTCGCCGTGAAGGTGGATCCCCTCGGTGCGAGGGTCGAGGCGCTGCCGTGACCCCGGCGCGGCAGGTCGTCCGACGGATCCTGGCGGGCCGCGCCGGCCAGGCGCAAACCGGGGCCGCGGCCTACGCCCCGGCGAATATTGCGCTGGTGAAATACTGGGGCAAGCGCAACGAAGAATTGAATCTGCCGGTGACCGGCAGCCTTTCGATATCGCTCGGGCCGCTGGGTTCGCATGTGGAGCTGGCCCGGGCCCCGGAGCCGGCAGACGCCATCTGGCTGAACGGCCGCCGACTGGCAGCAGACAGTTCGTTTGCACAGCGGGCAGGCGCCTATCTGGACTTGTTCCGGCCGGAGGCGGATTTCCATTTCGAGTTGAAGGCACGGAACACGGTCCCCACTGCGGCGGGATTTGCGTCATCGGCCTCGGGCTTCGCGTCGCTGGCGAAGGCGTTGGACGGCTTGTTCGGGTGGAACTTGTCCCTGCGGGAACTGTCCATCCTGGCGCGGCTGGGCAGCGGCAGCGCGACGCGCAGCCTGGCCGATGGCTTTGTCGAGTGGCATGCGGGCACCGCCGCCGACGGCATGGATTCGTTTGCGGAGCGGCTCGAGACGGACTGGCCCGCATTACGCGTCGGCGCGGTGGTGCTGTGCGCGGAGGAGAAGCCGGTCGGCTCGCGAGCCGGCATGAAGCGCAGCGTGGAAACCTGCGAATTCTACCGCGCGTGGCCGGGACGGGTGGCGCAGGACCTGGCGGACCTGAAGGCGGCGATTGCCCGGAAGGATTTCCCCATGCTGGGGACGGTGGCCGAGGGCAATGCCCTGGCCATGCACGCGCTGATGGCGGCCACGCGCCCGCCCATTGTCTATGCCCTGCCGGAGACCGTCGCCGCCATGCGGACGGTTTGGGCGGCGCGCGAGAATGGCCTGCCGCTGTGGTTCACGATGGACGCCGGGCCCAACGTCAAGCTGCTCTTCGAGGCCAAAGACGAAACCGGGGTGCGGGAGTTTTTCCCCGGCGTGGAAGTCGTCGCGCCGTTTGGGTGAGGTTACTTGGCTTCGTAGCGGCGTTTGTGGTCCTTGATGCCGGCGAGGCGGAAGGGGCCGCCGCGGTAGGGGGCGAAAACATGATCGGCGCCGTCCTTCGGCACGCCGTAGTTGAAGATGTCCTCATACTGCCGGTAGGTGACGGGCACGCGGGTGTCGAGTTGCGCGCGGTGCTGATCGGTGAAGAGGTGCTCGCGATGGCCGCGCTGGACGATCCCCGAGAAGAATTCCGCCATGCAGCCCGAACCGTAGGAGAAAAGACCGAGGCGCTGGTCGTCGAGCGCGGCGGGGGCGTTGTCCAGGAGCGAGCAGAGCGATTCGTACACGCAGGCGGCGTAGGTGTTGCCGGTCTGCCGGTTATAGAGCAATCCGGCATCCAGCAGGCGTTCGATCTCGGGCTTGGGCGGCAGTTCGATGCCATCGGCCTTGCACAGGCGCTCGAAGGACTTGCGGGCGATCTTGGTGAAGGGCAGGTGGAAGCAGTAGTGGGCGTGGTCGGCCAGGCCGCGGCCTGAGGCGGCCTTGTAGCTGTTCCACGCCTCGATGAGCGTGGTGAGGTACATGCGGGTCGAATACTTGCCGTCCACAAAGGCTTCCTCGCGGTAGTTGGGCCGCCAGAAGTCCATGATGTCTTCGGTGTAGAAGCCGGTTTCGGGATCGAGGGCCAGCACGCGCGGGCGGGTGGCGACGAGCATGGCGACGGCACCGGCGCCCTGCGTGGGCTCGCCAGGGCTGGCGAGATCGTAGCGGGCGATGTCCGCAGCGAGGATCAGGGCCCGGGTGTGGGGGCGGGCCGCGACCATGGCGGCGGCCATGCGCAGGCTGGCCGTGGCGCCATAGCAGGCTTCCTTGACCTCGATGCAGCGGCAGGCCGCGGGCAGGCCCAGCAGCCGGTGGCAGAAGCAGGCCGCGGCCTTGGATTGGTCGACGCCCGATTCGGTGGCGAAAATCAGCAGCTCGATGTTCTCGCGCCCGGCCTTTTCGACGATCGGCAGGGCGGCATTGGCCGCGAGCGTGACGATGTCCTGATCGGGCGGCACAACCGCCATGCGCTCCTGGCCGATGCCAATGACGAACTTGTCGGGATCCACCCCGCGCTTTTCGGCCAGCGTCCGCAGGTCGAGATAGTAGGACGGGGTGTGGAAGGAAATGAGATCAATACCGATTTTCATGGCTGTGGCGGGCGGAGCCCGAACGGCCCGCAGGCGCGCCTGCGTCCTTCCGGGGTTTTCCACACCGTGGAAAAAACCTAGCATTTTTTCCACACAATGGAAAAACTTTTCGCGGGCGGGATGACGGAGGGGGATCATTCCGCTCGCATATTACAGGAATCAAGGCACTACGCGACGGGGGCGTCGCGTCCACATTGTTCGTCGTGCAGCTTTCAGGCTGTGATTCTGCACCCGATCGAAGATGCATCCCGCGCCTTGCATCGGGGCCGGACCATTCTGCAATAAGTAGCAGGCTAATGACTAACGAATGACAAAAGCCGGGAAGCCGCATCCCAATTTGACGCAAAAGTGAACAAAGTGTACCCTACACCAGCAATTACTTGAAGGTCACGTTCCGGTCATGTTGTCGTGCATAACCTGACCCGGAAAAGAAGACCAAAGGCAGGCCAGAGGATGATGCGTTGCGATTGTCATCCAAAACCATGAGAGCGAGGCCGATCATGATGACATTGAATTCGATGAATCCTTTTTCACGGACGGTTGCCGTGGCCGGGGCGCTCCTGGCGCTGTTCCTCCTGGCGGGGACATCCGATGCTACCATCAATTCCTCCCTCCAGATGCAACTGGGCAATCCGACCTCGGCCACCGTGAATCCCACCAACCGCAGCAATTACCTGGTCACGCGCACGGTGGAGGCCTTGGATTTCTGCGACCTGCTGGGCGTGCCGCGGTGGGCAAGCTGGGACCTGACCGGTTCGGATATCGGTTCCGCCACGCGCTCCTCGTATTTTTACACGGACACCAGCCTGCCATCGGCCTTTTACCGGGTGAAGACCGCCGACTACACCAATTCCGGCTACGATCGCGGGCACCTCTGTCCATCGCAAGACCGCACGGACACGACGGCCAACAACAAGCTGGTGTTTTTCATGTCCAACATCATGCCGCAAACCTCGGAAAACAATCAGGGGGCCGTGGGCGAGATTTGAAGACTACTGCCAAGCGCTGGCGCAGACCGGCAACGAACTGCTCATCCTGTGCGGTCCCAGCGCCTTCACTGGCAGCAGGATTCAGCCGAGCGGCAAGGTTGCGATTCCCGGTGTCACCTGGAAGATTGTGGTGGTGGTGCCCGCCGGCAGCGGCAGCGCCGCCAGCCGGATCACGACGGCAACCCGCGTGATTTCCGTCAAGATGCCCAACGTGGCCGGCATCCGCACCACGCCTTGGACGAACTACATCACCTCTGCCAAGCAGATCCAGGCGGACACCGCCTACAAGTTCTTTTCGGCGCTTTCCGCCAGCATTGCGGAAGTGCTGCTGGCCAAGGTGGACGGGGCGGCGACCCCGGTGATCCGCTCGTTCACCCCGATAAGCGGTCCCGTGGGAACGACTGTCACCATCAACGGGAGCGGCCTAACAGGGGCTTCCAGCGTGAAATTCAATGGAAAGGCGGCCGCGTTCTCGGTGGCCTCGGCCGCGAAGATCACGGCAACGGTGCCCAGTGGCGCGACCAGCGGATCCATTTCAATCATTGCTCCGGGCGGCCTGGTCACCAGCAGCGCCAAATTCACGGTCTCGATGACAACCACACCTTCCCTGCCCTCCATCGTGAGCTTTTCGCCGGCCAGCGGCGCGGTGGGAACTACGGTGACGATCACCGGGGCTAATTTCACCGGTGCGACCAGCGTCAAGTTCAACGGCACGGCGGCGGCGTTCACGGTGGTTTCCGCCACCAAAATCACGGCGACGGTGCCCAGCGGTGCGACCACGGGGACCATCAAGGTGACGACGGCGGCGGGAACGGCCACCAGTTCCGGAAGTTTCACAGTGAGCAGCAGCGGCACCGGCAAGGTGGTGATCAGCCAGGTGTATGGCGGCGGGGGCAACTCCGGCGCCACCTACAAGAACGACTTCATCGAGTTATACAACTCCGGAACGGCGACGGTGGACTTGAGCGCCTATGCGATCCAATATGCCAGCGCCTCCAGCGCGACCTGGTCGACGACCACGCTCTCCGGCTCCCTTGCCCCCGGGAAATACTATCTGATCAAGGAAGCCGCGGGGAGTGGCGGAACGAAGTCTCTTCCCACATCGCAGGCGACGGGCTCAATCAATCTGGCAGCCACTTCCGGAAAGGTGGCCTTGACCAAGACCCAGACCAGGCTCACTGTGTCCAATCCGGTCGGAAGCGCCAACGTGGTGGATTTCGTCGGCTATGGTTCGGCCAACGCCTATGAAGGCAGCGGTCCCGCGCCCACCCTCTCCAACATCAAGTCCGCGCTGCGGTCGGGGAACGGTGCCACCGACACCAACAATAACGCCGCCGACTTCTCCGCCGGAACCGTCAATCCGCGCAATTAACGCCGTTGACCTGAATACAACGGCTCCGCCCGGGCGGGATGCGTGATGGCTAATCGAGGCTGGAATCGCCGGATACTGATCCTCATCGTTTGCGCCTTGGGCGTGGGCTATCTTGTTTTTCGCGGCGGGTTCCGCACTCCTCGTGTCAAACCCGTTGCGTTGCACACGGCTCCGCTGGCGGCCACAACCAACCTTCCCCCTACAGCCCAACCCGCCCCGGCTGGGCCATCGGCCCCGGCCGCAGTGGCAATTTCCGCATCCGATGTGCCCGAGGCGCAGGCGTTAAATAAAGCCTTGCTCCTCGAAGATCCGATCCTCCGCTCCATGGAATTCGGACGCCAGTTTGCCGAATGGTACAAGCGCGATCCCGAGGCGGCCTTGACCTATCTGCGGCTAATGCCCCGGGGCAACGAATTCAACACGGCCCTGTTTTCCGTTCTGGAGGATATCGGGCAGCAAAACGCGGAACGCGCCTTAGCCTTGGCGCAAGAGTTGGCCACCAACAGCGAGCAACGGGTGGTGTATAACATCCTCTTCGACCAGTTTGCCCGGCAGGATTTTCAGCAAGCCGTCCAATGGCTGGACCAAGTGCCTCCCGGGGAAGGACGGATCAATGCCGCGCGGGCCTTGGCCGCGCGCCGGGCCCAAGAGGATCTCGATGCGGCCTTGGCTTGGGCGCAAAGCCTGGACGATCCGGCCGATCGGGGCCCCGCGATCGAATCGGTGCTGTTCGACCTGACCGAAATCAAGCCCTGGCAGGCATTCGAGGTGGCGGTCCGGAATCTCAACGGCGATGAACTGGAGCGGACGCTGAGCCTGATCCTGAATGAATTGAAAACCATCGATCCGGACAAAGCGGCGGCGCTGGTGCAAATGCTCCTGCCCGGCGAGACCCGGACACATGCCACGATGGGCCTCGTGCGCGCCATGTCGGAACGGGATCCCTACGCGGCCCTGGACTGGACGCATACGCTACCGTCGGACGAGCTGCGCCAATTGGCGTTGCACAATGTGTTGGATGTGTGGCTGGCGGCTGCGCCCGACGAGGCAAGCGCATTCGTTTCAGGAATGACTGCCGGTCCCGAGCAGGACCAGGCGGCGGCCTATCTGGCGGAAAATCTTGCGGGCTCCGATCCCGCGGCCGCGATGACGTGGGTTCGAGAATTGCCGAACGACTCCGCCCGATTGGCCGCCAACGTCGGCTTGGCCTCCGGCTGGGCGAAAACCGACCCCGCCGCTGCCGCGGATTGGGCATCAAGTTTGCCCGCGGACAAACCGCAGCGGACAGAGGCCATGGATGCAGCCTTGTCCTACTGGGTGCTGGCGGATGTTCCCGCCGCCGTTCAATATGTACGCGGCCTTCCTTCCTGCCAGTTGCGCGATGACGGCTTGGATGCGTTGAGTTCACTCTTAAGCGCCCGCGAGCCGGCGTTGGCGGTCGAACTGGCCAACGCGATCCAAAATGCGCACTTGCGAGAAGAAGCGCTGGCCGCGACCTATCCGGAATGGGAAAAAACGGATCCTGACGCGGCTCGGAACTGGTTGACGAGCACCAATCGCTAGCCAGCAAAAATCCACCGCGATCCACACGGTTGAGAACGTCGAAAGGCAGGGGCCTCCGCGGTTCTGGATTGGCGGCGTTTGGTTTCCCCTGCAAAACGTGTAACGCCGGGGGACAGCACTGCGACTGAAGAGGGCGATGAGCCGGTCAGGTCAGCATGTTATGAAAGAGCCGCCGGGCGGTGGCCGTGGTTTGCGCCGCGATGTCCCCGGCGCTCGTGCCGCGGATTTCGGCCAGATGGTGCCCGATCCAGGGGATGTTGCCAGGCTCGGAAAGGGGTTTTCCATCCGCGCCGGTCAGATGGGGCGCGACGCCGGCAGGCAGGGTGGGGGGCAGGTCGGGGGCGTCGGATTCGAGCAGAAAATGGCCGGCGGGGGCGCGTGCGGCGTTGTCCCGGGCGCGGACGTTCTTGGGGCGCGTCAGGGTGCCGCCGAAGGAGATGTGCACGTTTTTTTGCGCGAGGGCAGGCAGGGCCTCGGGGGGGCCGGAGTAGGCGTGGATCAGGATTCCGGCGGGATGTGGCGGCAGGGCGAGCAGGATCTCCAGCATGGCGCCCCAGGCGTCGCGGCAGTGCAGGCTGGCAGGCCGGGCCAGTTCGTAGGAGAGTTCAAGCTGGGCGCGGAAGACGGCTGCACGGTCGACGTCGAGTCCGTCGCCAACGCGCGCGTCCAGGCCGATTTCGCCGATGCCGGCGGGGCGGGCGGCGAGCCGGTCGCGCAGATTCTGAAGCCAGCGGGCGCTGCGGTCTTGGATGAACCAGGGATGGAGGCCGAAGGAACTGATCACCAGCCCGGGATGCTGGTCGGCCAGGGCCGCGACGGCGGGCCAGTCGGCCTCGCGGGTGGCGGCGACGTGAAGCAGTTGGACGCCGGCCGCGCGGGCACGGTCGAGAATGTTCGGCAGGTGCGGCGCCAGGCGCGGGTCTTGCAGATGGCTGTGGGCGTCGGCCCAGACAAGATTTTGGGTGGTGGGGGCCCAAACGGGTGATATGCTCATGGCAAACATGGTGGTAGGGCGTTTCATTCCAGTCAATCCGCAAAGGCGCTGGTGGTGCGGCGGGGCCGGTCTGCTGGCGGCGGCGCTGCTGACGGGCTGCAGCACGTTCAGCCAGTATCCGCTGGGCATGGAGCAGACGACGCTCGGGCCGCTGCGGACCGGGCAGGCCACCGACTATGCCCGGACGTTCCGCAAGCGGATCCAAGGGCGGGACAAGGTGCTCTTTGCCATGGAAATGGGGCGCACGGCGCAACTGGCGGGCCATGTCGAGGAATCGCGGACAGCGTTTGAAGCGGCCATCGCGGCGACGACGGCGCAGGATGACAAGGCCACGATTTCCGCCTCGGGCGCGGCGGCTCAGACCGGGGCGCTGCTGGTGAATGACAAGGCGATCCCCTACCAGGCGCCCAGCTGCGAACGGACGCTGGTGCATCATTACCAGGCGCTCAATTACCTGGCGCTGGGCGACCTGTCCGGGGCCGGGGTCGAAATCCGCCGCGCCAACCGCGAACAGGAAGAGGCCCAGCAGCGCCGGGCCCGTGAAATCTATCGGGCCCAGTCCGCCGAGGGGAACGGGCCGCCGGAAGGCGAACGCGATCCGGCCCTGGCCACGGTCTATGCCGGACTCGATGAACTGGCCGGGGCCGTGAAGCATTCGTTCCTGAACGCCGCGACGTTCTATCTGTCGTCCGTCGTCTGGGAAATGCTGGAGGAGCCGAATGACGCGTACATCGATTTGAAACGGGCGCTGGAGATTTATCCGGACAATCCCCACGTGCAGCGGGATGTCATCCGGCTGGGCAAACGACTGGGGATGCGCGAGGACGTGGCGGACTTTGTGCGGCGGTTTCCTGCCGCCGCGGAGACTCCGCCGGATGGCGCCCGGGCGGGAAAAGCCCGGCTGGTGGTGATCTACGAGGAGGGGCTGGTGCCGCCGAAATCGGAGGTGGCTCTGCCGTATCCGTTGCCGTCATCCGGGGCCATCGGGATGATCGCGCTGCCGACCTATGCGACGAAAGCGCCACCAGCCATGCCGCTGCCCGTGGCCGTGGATGGGACGGAACTGGGGCGCACGGCGCCGATCTGCGACCTGGGGGCGTTGGCGGCGCGGGCGCTGGAGGAGAAAATGCCCGGGATCCTGGCCCGGCAGATCACGCGGGCCATCGCCAAGGGGGCGGCCGCCTATGCCGTGGACAACCACCGGCACGACGCGCGGGATCATCGCCGCCGGTCGGGGCCGTACCGTCAGGAGGTGGTTGATGCCGACGACCTGGGCGTGATGCTCATTACGCTCTTCAACTTGTTTTCCGAGCAGGCCGATCTGCGCAGTTGGCTGACCCTGCCAGCCCATATGCACGTGTTCAGCGGCTGGGTCGAGCCGGGCGCGCGCCAGGTGGCGCTGGGCCCGGCCCCCAACCAACCGGCGTGGACCGGCCCGGTAACTTTTTCGGAGGGCAAAACGACCATCCTGGTTGTGTCACGCATTGATTTGGCTGTATATTCAATGATCATCATGCAACCATGAGGATTCAGGATGCAAAGGAGCGCAAGATGAAAACGGCATGGATGGTGTTGGCCTTGGCGCTGGGAACCATGACGGCAACCGCGGCGCCCTCGGTGGCGTTGTTTGTCCAGAATCGGGCCGGCGCCCAGTTGGATGGGCAACTGGATGCCTTTCAGGATCTGATTGGCACGCGGCTGTCGGACGCCGGCTTCGAGGTGATCCGCTACCAGGATGTCTTGGACCGCTTTGTGGAATCGCGCGGGGCGGAAGCAGGACAGGAACTCCGGCAGGCGGTGGAAGCCCTCCAAACCGCCAAAGCGGAAGGCACGGTGGATGGGCCGTCCCGTGAAGCGTCCGCCTTGCGGACCGCCCAGTTGATGGGCGCGGACTTCCTGGTGATGGCGTCCTTGGTTTCGCTGGGCGAGAACCAGAAGAATGTCCTGGCCTATGGCACGCAGCAGGAGATCGCCGAGACCACGCTGCGGATGGGCTTGCGCGTCCTGGAAGGCGCGCAGGGCCGCCAGATTTATGGCGATATTCTCGCGGTCAATGAAAAGGTCCAGCAGAACCAAAACATTCAGATGACACCGGGGGATTTGATCCCCACGCTGCTCGACCGCGGCGCGGTGGCGCTGGTGGAACACGTGCGCGAAAGCGCCGCCGCCATGGCGGCGGCCACGCCGGAGCCGACCCTGGCCTCCGTGACTTTTACCAGTCAGGTCGCCGGCGCGGCGGTGGAAATCGATGGCGTGGTGCTGGGCACGGCGCCCGGCGTCTTTCAGGTCCGCCCGGGCGTGCATGAGGTGCGCGTGGCGCGCGAAGGCTACGCCACCTGGGAAAAGAGTGTGGCTCTCCACGACGGGCTGACCCTCGACATTCCAATGGAATTGTCCGCCGAAGGCATTGCGCGCCAAGGCGAGCTGGAGGCCCAGGCCATCGCCCGCGAGCAGAGCACGGCCGAGGCCCAGGCCAAGGTTACCTTGGCCGAGGGCGAGGCCAAGAAGGACAGCGAAAGCTATATCCGGATCGAAGGCACGCCCCAGTCGCTGAGCATCGGTGACCTGGACGACCGCGACCGCGATTCCATCAACGTGATTCAGCAGAAATGATCCAAGCGACAAATGGGAGAATGCGCATGAAGACCAAGGCAAGGGTGGCTCTGGCGGCTGTGGCGGCCGCACTGGCGGCGGGCTGCGCCGCTCCAAACACAGCCGGCACCACGGTCGGCCTGGCGTCTGAAGGAGAGGGCGGCCTCCAGCAGATTCTGCAGACCGACAATGCCCGGCTGGCCAAACAACTCGAGGTGGTGGACATGACCGTCGGCCAGACCAAGAACGGGTTGATGAAGGCCAGCGTGAAGGTGGCATCGCGCCTGAACAAGGACATCGGGGTGCAATCGAAGTTCGTATGGTTCGACGCCGAGGGAGCCGAAATCGATCCGGACACCGATCCGTGGCGTCCGCTGGTGCTGCACGGCAAGGAGACGCGGACTATCCAGGGCGTGGCGCCCAACGCCCGCGCCGTCTCCTTCCAATTACGCATCCGCGCGGGCGAAAAGACAAAGTGGATCATCAAGTAGGCGGCAGGCACAAAAGCAGTGAACGGGCGGTTGGCGCCCAAGGAGAAGGACAATGAAACGCATGTGGAACTGGTTGGCGCCGGCAGCCGTGCTGGCCATGCTGGCGGCGGGCTGCACGACGACGGTGGAATACGGCGATCCCACCTCGGGAAAAGCCGTCGATACCGGCTTTGGCTCGGCGGACTTGCAAAAAATCGCCGCTAAAATGGTCGATTCGCTGCTGGCCGACGAGATCCTGGCGGAGATTTCGTCCGCCGGGCCGCCGCTGCTGATCGTGGACAAGGTCAAGAACAAGACGATGCAGCACATCGACACCGAGTCGATCACCGACAGCATCCGGACCCGCCTGATCAAGTCGCGCATGTTCAGCTTCCAGGACCGGACGACGGAGGCGGCGCTGCAGGAGGAACTGGCCTATCAGCAGGCGGCCGCAAAAGATCCGATCGCGGCGGGCCAGCAGGATGCCCCGCGCTACATGCTGACGGCCAACCTGTCCGAGATCGAACAACGCGAAGGCCGGATCAAGGACGTGTACTACAAGTTCACGATGAACCTGCGCGACCTGAAAAGCGGTCGCCTGATCTGGGCCGAAGAAGAGGAAATCCGCAAGATCAAGACCAAGGCTGTCATCGGAGGCTGAACATGAAAAAGACCCTGGTCCTGCTGGCCCTGGCCGGCGCCTTGGCGGCGCCGGCCCCGGCCATCGAAACCACCCCGCTGCAAATCGGCATCTGGGGGCCGAGTGCCCAGTTGTTCCCCGCGTCGACCCGGGTCATGGGCTTGCGGTTGAACCTGGTCATGAGCGCCAACGACGAGGTTATGGGTTTCGATCTGGGGCTGGTGGGCCGGGCGGACCGGATGAGCGCCATCCAGGTGAACCTGGCCAACTGGGTCGAGACGGAATTCGCCGGAGTCAGCCTGGGCTTGTTCGGCCAGATGGGCTCGCTGGCGGGCCTGCAGGCGGGCCTGTTCAACACCGTGGCGAACGACCTGAGCGGATTCCAGGTGGGGCTGTTCAACCAGGCCGACAGCGTCTCCGGAATCCAGATCGGCTTGATCAATCGCGCGGTGACGCTGCGGGGGCTGCAGATCGGACTGGCCAATCTGGTCGAGGAGGGGCCGGTCACATTCTTCCCCATTCTCAATGCGGCATTCTAGGCGCAGCCCGGAAATCTCAAGGAGGCCGGACATGGTTCGAACAACCGGAATATGGTTGGCCGCGGTGCTCGCCGTGGCACCGATGGTGACGCCCGGATGGGGCCAGACCCCGGCGACGCCTGAGCCGCCGGTGCTCCGGCACGCCGTGGCCTGCCCTCCGTTCGAGGGCAAATCCGAATTGGCCGCCCGCTACCACGCCGAGATGGTCAGCCTGCTCAAGGCGGCGACGGGCATTGAATACGTGGAAGGTTCGCGCGCCACCGGGCGCCGTGCCCCGGCGTTCCTGTTCCGCGTGCAGGGCGCAATCGTGACCAACGAGAATGGAGCGGCGTTCGTGATGGTGAGTCTGGTGGATACCGCCCGCAAGGAGCAGATCGCGTCGCATATCGCGCCGGCCTCCCACGAGCCGGCGGCCCTGGCGGCCTGGAAGCGGACCATTCAGACCGACATCACCCGCCGCGCGTCCAAACTGCCGTTTGAATGCCGCGTGCACCGGCAGGCCGGGCAGGATTCCGTCACGCTGGATCGCGGGCTGGGGGCGGGGCTGGAACCGGGCATGGTGCTTTTCCTTTCCATGGATGAGGAGCCGTTGATATCGCCGGTCACCGGCGAGGTCATCGGGCGCGATGCCCCCCGGGCCCTCGGCCGAATCCAGGTGTTCCGGGTGCGGGAACATACCGCCTATGCGCGACCGGTGCTGGACACCAAACTGCCGCGGTTCTCCCGGCTCTACGCCCGGCAGTTCTAGAACTTGCGGTCACGCCTCCGCGGCAATGCGCAGGTGTTCCATGATGAACTGCCGGCGTTCGGGCGTGTTGCGGCCCATGTAGAAACGCAGGAGGCCGGGGATGTGATGCTCGTGGGTCACCTGCACAGGGGTGAGCCGCATCCGGTCGCCGATGAAATTCTTGAATTCCCCCGGCGAAATTTCCCCCAGGCCCTTGAAGCGCGTGACCTCCGCGCCGCGCAGCGCGGCGATGGCGGCGTCGCGCTCGGCTTCGCTGTAGCAGTAGCGGGTTTCCTTCTTGTTGCGGACGCGGAAAAGAGGCGTTTCCAGGATGTGGAGATGTCCGGCCAGCACGAGGGGCTCGAAGAAACGCAGGAAGAAAGTCAGCAGAAGGTTGCGGATGTGCAGCCCGTCCACGTCGGCGTCCGTGGCCATGATGATGCGGTGGAAGCGCAGGCCGTCGAGGGATTCCTCGATGTTTAATGCCCGCATCAGGTTGTAGAGCTCCTCGTTGGTATACATCGCGTCCCGGTTCAGTTCCGCCACGTTGAGCGGCTTGCCGCGCAGGGTGAACACCGCCTGGGTCGTTACGTTCCGGCAGGCGGTGATGGAACCCGCCGCGGATTGCCCTTCGGTGATGAAAATCATGCTGTCCAGCCCGCGCCGGCGGCGCGGATCCAGATGACTCTTGCAGTCCTTGAGCTGCGGGACGCGGATGCTGACGGCCTTGGAGCGTTCCCGCGCCAGTTTCTTGACGGTCTGCAGTTCCTTGCGGAGGTTTTGTGTCTCCTCGATCTTTTTGACGAGCGTTTCGGCGGCGGCGGGATTGCGGTGCAGGAGGTCGGCGACGACATCCCGGATCCGGGCGACCAGGTCGGACCGGATTTCGGTGTTGCCGAGCTTGTTCTTGGTCTGCGACTCGAAAACGGGATCCTTGAGGCGGATCGCGATGGCGCCGACCATGGATTCGCGCACGTCGTCGCCGTCAAACTTGGCCTTGGCGAATTCGTTGACGCCCTTGAGGAAGCCCTCCCGGAACGCCGAGAGGTGCGTGCCGCCGTCGGAGGTGAACTGCCCGTTGACGAACGAAAAGAAGGTTTCGTTGAACCGCTGGGTATGGGTGAAGGCGATTTCCAGGGCGGGGGAGCGATGGTGGAGCGGCCCGTAGACGGCTTCATCGCCCACTTCCTCGAGGATCAGGTCGGTGAGGCCGTTTTCAGAAACGATTTCCTTGCCGTTGTAAACGAGGGCGAGGCCGGCGTGCAGGCAGGCGTAGAGCCGCAGGCGGCGCTCGACCAGGTCGTCCTGGTACGCCACGACCCCGAAAATGCTGGGATCGGGCTCGAATTCGATCAGCGTGCCGTTGGGTTCGCCGGGACACTTGCCGGAAAGTTCCTTGACGATTTCCCCGCGCGCAAACCGCGCACCCGCGAATTTTCCTTCGCGGTGCGACTGGACAAGAAAGGTGGCGGAGAGGGCATTGACGGCCTTGGTGCCGACGCCGTTGAGGCCGACGGAAAACTGGAAAACATCGTCGTTGTACTTCGCACCCGTATTGATGCGCGAGACGCACTCGACCACCTTGCCGAGCGGAATGCCCCGGCCATAGTCGCGTACGTGGACCTTGGAGCCTGCGATCGCGATGTCGATGCGCTTCCCGTAGCCCATGATGAACTCGTCCACCGCGTTGTCGACGACCTCCTTCAGCAGGACATAGATGCCGTCGTCGTACTGGGAGCCATCGCCCACCCGCCCGATGTACATGCCCGTCCGCTTGCGAATGTGCTCCAGCGCGGACAGCGTCTGGATCTTGCTTTCGTCGTAGTTGTGGACGGGCTTGGCCATGGCGGAAAAACAACCGGCCCATGAAACCAAACGGGGCGGCAGAATGCAAGAATCCACCGGGGTCAGGCCTTAAATGTTGAATCTTGACTCTGCCGGATGCTCTTGCTTGCATGAGGCCATGGCCAGAAGACCAAGGGCATTGATCGCAGGCGGCATCTACCACGTCACGAGCCGCGGAAACGAACGGCTAGCCATCTTCCGGGACGACCGGGATCGGGCTCGGTTTTTGAACAATCTGGCCGACAGTTCCGAGACGTATCAGGTGCGGATCTATCTGTACTGCCTGATGCCGAATCACGTTCATCTGGTGGTGGAAACCCCGCTGGGGAACCTGGACCGCTTCATGGGTAGTTTGCTGACGGGGTATGCCGTCTATTTCAACCGCCGCCATGAGCGGACGGGGCATCTGATGCAGGGTCGCTATGACGCGCGCATGGTGGAAGGCAACAACTACCTGCTGAAACTCAGCCGCTACGTCCATCTGAATCCCGTGAAGGTGCAGGAGACGAGGGAGTTGCCGTTGAGGGAACGGTTGCGCCTGTTGCGGGATTATCCATGGAGCAGCTTCCAGGAGTATGCCGGGGTGATTCCCCCTGTTGGTTGGCTGGCGACGGGTCCGGTGCTGGCCATGGTTGCGGAAGGCCGGAACGCTAATCGAGCCAAGGCCTATGCCCGCTTCGTGGAAACCGGTTTGGCGAAGACCGACGAGGAATTCGTCCGGTTAATGGAAGATGGGGTAATGGCCATCGGTTCGGACAAGTTCGTCGAAACTGTGAAAAATCAACACCTGCGCAAGGCGGCAGATGCTCTCAAGCGCGAGGACGTGTCGTTTCGCCAGATCCGTGTGCACAAAGAAGTGGCCGAAGTCGAAGTGGCTGTTCGCGATGCGACAGGGAAACGCTGGGCGCAGTTCGATGAATACAAGGCCGGCCGGGTGGTGCGCGGATTTACAGCCTGGGCCTTGCGGAAATATGCGGGCCTGACGCAGCGGCAAATCGCCGAGCGCGTCGGAGTTGGCACGGGTTCGGCGGTCAGCCGCATGATCGGAGAATCGCTCGAATCGCCAGAGGCGGATCGTTGGCGCAAGATGATAGATTTAAGATTTAAGGGCTGACCCCAACTTGTTTGGCAGCTTGTGGAGGATGACTTGGGGGTTTTTGTCTTGGAAGAACCGGAGTTCCCAGTCGGCGGAGAAGAGGGCGACGGGGCGGTCACGGGCATCGCGGGCGAGGCGGCAGCTGCTGGGCAGCATGTCGGGGGCGAGGGGAGCGCCGGCAGGATCGATCCAGCGTAGGATTTTCCACGGAGCGGGCTCGAGACGGGTGGTGGCGCCGTACTCGCTTTCGAGGCGGTACTGGAGGACGTCAAATTGGAGGGGGCCGACGGCGCCCAGCAACGGGGTACGCGATCCGGAATCGGGGATGGTGAAGGTTTGCACGGCGCCTTCCTGCAGGAGGTGATCAAGGCCGGTCCGGAACCGCTTGAACTGCGCGGGGCTGGAGTGGTGGAGGTAGGCGAAGCATTCGGCCGCGAACTGCGGCAGCGGATCGTAGGCGATGGCAGGGTCTTCGGTCAGCGTGTCGCCGATGCCGAATTCGGGATGGCCGACGAGCCCGATGACGTCGCCGGGATAGGCCACGTTGACGGTTGCGCGTTCGCGGGCGAACATTTTGCGGGAATTGGACATGCGGATGACCTTGCCGGTCCGGGCGTGGACGGCCTTCATGTCGCGGGCGAAAATGCCGGAGCAGATGCGCAGGAAGGCGATCTGGTCGCGGTGGTTCGGATCCATGTTCGACTGGATCTTGAAAATAAAGCCGGAGAATTTGGGGTGGTCCGGCGCGACGACGAGTTCGCCCGCCTGGCGGGCGCCGGGCGGCGGAGCGTGCTGCAGAAAGAAGTCGAGCAGGAGCTGGACACCGAAATTATTGAGGGCGCTGCCGAAGAAGACGGGGGTCATGTCGCCGGAAAGAACCGCTTTTGCCTCGAAGATTTCGCCGGCGGCGTCGAGCATTTCCAGTTGTTCAACGAGGTTCTGGAAGGCGTCGGGCGCCAGGCGGTTGCGGACGGCCGGATCGGTGACGGCATGAACCGCTTCCGGGGCACGATAAGCGCCGCCGGCGGTGCGCTCGAAGAAGTGGGCCAGCCGGCGGTGACGGTCGTACACTCCGCGGAAGTCCACGCCATTGCCCAGCGGCCAGTTGATGGCGCAGACCTGCATCTGCAGGGTGCTTTCGATTTCGTCGAGCAGCTCGAGCGGATGCCGGGCGGGACGGTCGAGTTTGTTCATGAAGGTGAAGATGGGAATGCCGCGCATCCGGCAGATTTCAAAGAGCTTGAGGGTTTGGGTTTCGATGCCCTTGGCGGCGTCGATGACCATGATGACGGCGTCCACGGCCATGAGCACGCGGTAGGTGTCTTCGGAGAAATCGCGGTGGCCGGGGGTGTCGAGGAGATTGACGACGAAGCCGCCATATTCAAACTGGAGCACGGTGGAACTGACGGAGATGCCGCGCTGTTTTTCGAGTTCCATCCAGTCGGAGGTGGTGGCGCGCTGGTTGCGGCGGGCCGTGACGGAGCCGGCGAGCTGGACAGCCCCGCCGTAGAGCAGCAGTTTCTCCGTCAGCGTGGTCTTGCCGGCGTCGGGATGCGAGATGATCGCGAGGGTGCGCCGCCGGGCGGTTTCCTGCGCGGCGGTCATCGGCGGCTCTTCCGGCGGGATGAACACATGGCCCGCGGAGTTTTCCACACTATGGAAAAATTGCCAGCCGTTTTTCCTCCCCCGCTTGTGGAAAAATCCGGGCTGAAGGACCCACTCTCGGGATGTACGGCGATGGATGATTTGTGGCAGTCTGCGTTCCATACAAACGAAATGCCGGCTCTTTGCCGCGGTTCTGCTGGTTTTTCCCGCAGTGTGCTGGAGCGCCGCCATCTGCGACATCTCCATGGAATCGGTCAACATCAGCGAGAATGATGATTGCGTCGTTACAGGCTCAAGTACGAAGCATCCCATCACGGTGGGCCCGGGCGTGATGGCCAGCATCGACATGAGCAATTTGTCGGCGGAACTTGTCGATTCGGGCATGACCTGTGCTTTCCTGGTGTCCAGCAACGCCTAAGTGGAATTGACGTTGGTGGGTAGTAATACCCTGGGTAGCGGGGAAATGTGCGCCGGATTGGATATGCCCGTCGGCGCTGCAATGGTCATTTCATCCGACAGTACCGGATCTCTGAGCGCCCGGGGCGGAAACAATGACGCGGGCATTGGCGGGGGGAGCGGGAGTACCGGCGGGGAAATCACGATCGTGGGCGGCACGGTGACAGCGATCGGCGGTGTTTCCGGCAACTCCTGGGATGCGGTGGGGGCAGCCGGGATTGGCAATGCCGGAGCGACGGTGGAGATCTCCGGCGGGTCCGTCAATGTCGTTGGATCCTTGGGCGTCCGCAATATTGTCCGCGCAGCCAGAAATGGAGATTGGGATGCCCTGTGTCTGGTCGAGTTGACGGATGCAGTGGTACTCGATGGTTCGGAAACCGTCGAGGTTGAAGTTCAGGTGTCGGAATCGGTTCCGCCATATACGTATCGTTACGCCGGGGCTGGCCACGGGTCCGCCGCCCAGGCCGATGCCAACCTGTATTTCCATCTGCCTCCGGGCCAGACCTACTCGATGGTGGGGGGCCCCAATTCGTACTCGAAGACCGTCGAGTATCCCGTCGTCAGGGTGGACGTCGATGCCGCAGACATTGGCATGGGCTCCGGTCCAGGATGGCACTACGACGGAACGTTTTTTTCCATCCTTTCCAACCGCGCCTATGCGATTCGAGGCACCAGCGATTGGGTGCAGATTGCAGTGAAATCCGGCGTGATGTGCGAGATTCGCCGGCATGGCCTGCAAATCAATTTAGCGAACCTGGGCGAAGTCTGTGTTTTTGCCATTGTCAGCAATGAATCCGTGGCTGAAACCCTGGAAGGGAACAATGTTTTTCCAACGGATCCAGCAATGCAGGCCTGCATGTGCCTGCAGGTGCAATCCTGCATATCACCACGAATAGCACAGGCAGTTTGACGGCAACTGGCGCTGGAGAAGATGCCGGTATTGGCGGCGGCGTTCGCGACGAATGGCCTGCCGTTGACAATGCAGCAGGGGAGATCACGATTTCCGGAGGGGCGGTGACAGCCATCGGTAAATTCGGCGGTGCGGGAATTGGCGGAGGAACAAGCGCGGCAGGTGGAACAATTTCAATTTCCTGCGGTTATGTAACGGCCGAAGGCTTTACCGGTCCGGGTATCGGGGCCGGGTGCGGGGGCATCATGGGGGCGATCATGATTTCTGGTGGCATCGTGACCGCCAGATGCTTCGGGCGTGGTGCCGGTATTGGAAGTGGTTGTGATGGATGGGGCCAGCAGAGGCGATGGGGGCACCGTGACTTCTTCCAGCGATATGGGCATGGGAATCAGAGGCGGGACGATTCAGATTACCGGCGGCTCAGTCCAAGCACTGGATGTTGGCGGTTCATTGCTCGATAGCAAGGGAGCACCCGCGTACAAGGTGATCATCCCCGGGGCGGCGGACAGCATGAATTTCACAACGGTTGATCTGCCGTTGGCTGATGGGGGCCACTATGCCTATTCCGGCTATGGACATCCAAGCGATACGAACCTCTATTTCTACCAGCCGAATGGAGTCTTTGCATTTGACGTGGTGGTGGCAGAATCGGGATCTACGGGATGCGTGGCCCGGATCAAGCCCACGGGTACGACGGCCGGACATGCCGCAACCTTCGCCCCGTATATTGTGCCCATGTCTGCCGATGGGGCCGGCCTGACCTGTAGCGTGGTGCCCTCGAACACCGTGTCCGAAGTCCTCGGCGCGGACACGGTCTCGGCCAACGGCGATTGGAATTGGCAGACGGTTGACTACTTCGTGGACCCGGATGGCGGCATTCGCCTAACCACTCCCGTCGCTTTCCGGATTTTCCGACTGAAGTTCGCGCCATAAGAAAGCCCCGCCGCCACAGGGTTCAATGGCCACGGGTTGAGGCCACGTGTCCTCGCTGCCGGCGGACTTGTTTTCAGGGGCGGGCGGAGGTATAACCGCATCTTGATTTTCAGGAAAGCACGGCCCTGCAGATGGTGCCCCGGATGTAAACAACCCAACCAAGAGGAAAATGAAAATGAAATCGGCAATCAAATCAGTCAGCGCGATGGAAATACTCGATTCGCGCGGGAATCCGACCCTGCGGGCGTTTGTCACGCTGGACAATGGCGTGGCCGTTTCGGCCTCGGTGCCCTCGGGCGCCTCGACGGGCGAGAACGAGGCCGTGGAACTGCGCGACGGCGACAAAAAGCGTTACGGCGGCAAGGGCGTTTTGAAGGCGGTCGCCAACGTCAACAGGACCATCGCCCCGAAGCTGGTCGGGATGGACCCTTCACGCCAGGCGGAGATTGACCGGTTGATGATCGCGTTGGACGGCACGCCAACCAAGGCCAAACTGGGCGCGAACGCGATCCTGGGCGTTTCGATGGCGGTGGCCAAGGCGGCCGCAGCCGCGGCGGACCTGCCGCTCTATGCCTACCTCGGCGGAACGGGCGCCACCTGCCTGCCGGTGCCCATGATGAACATCCTCAACGGCGGCAAGCACGCCGATAACAGCGTGGACTTCCAGGAGTTCATGGTCATGCCCGTGGGCGCGCCAACCTTCGCCGAAGCCCTGCGTTACGGCGCCGAGACTTTCCACGCACTGAAGAAAATCCTCGCCAAGAAGGGCTATGCCACCAGCGTGGGCGACGAGGGCGGCTTCGCCCCCAACCTCAAGAGCAACGACGAAGCCTGCGAAGTCATCGTCGCGGCCATCCAGGCTGCCGGCCTCAAGCCGGGCAAGGATGTGGCCATTGCCCTCGATCCCGCCGCCAGCTCGTTCTTCGAGAACGGCGCCTACAACCTGGCCAAGTCGCGCCAGGGCAAGAAGAGCAGCGCGCAGATGATCAAGCTCTGGGCGGACTGGATTGCCAAGTACCCCATCGTCTCAATTGAAGACGGCCTCAACGAGAATGACTGGAATGGGTTCAAGGCCATGACGACGGCCCTGGGCGGCAAAATCCAGATCGTGGGCGATGACCTGTTCGTCACCAACGTGAAGTTTGTCGCCCGCGGCATCAAGGAGCAGGCGGCCAATGCAGTGCTGATCAAGCTGAACCAGATTGGCTCGGTTTCCGAGACAATCCAAACGATCCAGATGTGCCAGCGCGCGGGCTGGAACTACGTGATTTCGCACCGCTCGGGCGAAACCGAGGACGCCTTCATGGCGGACTTTGCGGTTGCCATGGGCGGCGGCCAGATCAAGACCGGCTCGGCCTGCCGCAGCGAACGCATCGCCAAGTACAACCGCCTTCTGGAAATCGAGGCGGAACTGGGCAAGGTTGCTACGTTCGGAGGAAGCCTGTAGGCAAATTCACGCCCGCGCTGCGCGCGGGCCGTGGATGGTGTTCTCCGTTAACCGTCCGCCCGGGGCGGACGGTTGACTCCTGCTGTTGCGGAATGCGGCAGCAGGAGTCTTTTTTTTGCGCGGGGATGAAGGATGGGAATCACGGAGGCAATGACATGGCCTTAGGGCTTGCGATCCTGGTCATCCTGGGGCGGCTGATGGACTTTCTGTTCTGCAAGCTGCGGATTTCGGGCCTGGTCGGCATGATGCCGGTGAGCGGGGTGCTGGGGCCCAGCGCCCTGACCGTGCCGGATCTGGGGCTGTTGGCGTTCTCCGCCGATATGCGCATGATTGCGTTGATTGTGATTCTGTTGCGGGTGGGATTCGGATTGCACAAAGAAACCTGCGGCGGGTTGGAGTGCTAGCGTTGCTGCTGTCCTGCGTGCCCGCCACGTTCAAGGCGCTGGCCGTGACGGCCTTGGGGCCGTGCCTGCTGGAGTTGACTCGGCTGGAATCAGTACGGCATCTGTCCGGTGCTTGATGGGAAAGGTGCCTTGGTTGGACTTGAGCGCCAGGCGACCCTGCGCCCGGTTATGGCGCGGAAGCACGTCTGGCAATCATGGAGGATCATGGTTTCCGGGAAATGACGGTGGCGGAATCCGGCACTCGTGTGCTGATCAGGGTGTTGACCCGGGAGCAAGCTGCCCAAGAAGCAAGCCTGGAACCGATATGAAATGACATCACCAAGCGAGCGCATGGGCCATGTTTTCCCGGCCCAGCCAACCACATTCTTCCGGATAACGTTTAATTAAACATGGCTTATATATAAATGCATCATATTGACAAATATAGATATTCAGAAAATAATGTTTAATTAAACATATATATTGCAGGTTTTGTTTCGCCGTCCAGGTTAGGACAGTTGGATGCGCTTGATCCCGGCTGGGATTCTGTGCCCGTCGCTGGGTTTGGCTGAAATGTGATCCATTTGCGCTGGCAATGGGCTGGGCGGGTGTCCCAGGGCCGGTTGTTGAACGAACAGGGCCGAAGTGCGTCAGGCGCAGTGCTCATACACCGCCGCGTCGGCTGGGAGTTGCTGAGCAGCGGAACAGAAGCGGGTCAGCGCACGGATTGTTTACGATCGAGGATGGAGAGAAGGATCCAACCGCGACCCTGGAGCGGGGCATGGGCCAGCCACAGGCCATCCGTTTCCGTACAGGTGCCGGGCTGGTGCCGTCCGGCCAGCACCTCATGATAATAGGCGGCGATTTCCGCGCCGGCTTCCTCGATGCCGGTCATCGCCAATCGGGTTTTCCAGTCCGTGGCGTCCCGCCGGGATTGGGTATCCACCATGACACGGTGGCGGACCCGGAGTTGACCGGTGGCGGGGTCGGCTTCGGAGACCGGTTGGACGAGCAGGGAGCGGCGCTGTCCGTCAATGGACCGGGTGAAGTCCAACAGCATTTTCTGGACATGTTCAAGGGTGATTTCCACGCCGATGACGCCGATGTTGCGGCCGTCGTGATGAATGCGGCACATGCAACTCATCAGGATCATACGGGTGCTGGCGTCGGCATAGGGCGTGCCCCACACGGGGCGATCGTGGGGGGCGTGGATGGCGGCCAGATACCAGGCGCGGCGGGTGGGGTCGTAATCGGGCTTGTCGCCATAACGGCCAAATCCCGGAAACCCGACCAGCAGGCCCGCTTCCGAACCGGCGATGGACCATTGGATGTCGCGCCGGGTCTTGTGGATATGCGAGAACAGGCGGTTCATCCGCCCCAGACGCCGAGCCGCGTCCTCCACCGCGACCCGGTGCTTCTCGTCCCGCGCCCAGGGGGCGCGGACAATCGTGGGATAGGCCATTGAGATGTCGGCCTGGTAACGCGGATTAAAGACCATGTTGGGCGGGCGAGTGGCGGGCTGGTAGAAATCTTCGTCGAAATAATATCCATCGCGCCCGGCCGCCGTGGTTTCGCTCCATGCCAGCCGTTCGGCCGGGGCGGAGATCAGTTCCACGGCGGACTGGCGGTACAGCGTGGCAATCTGTTCAATGCCGAAGAAGAACTGTTCCAGCATCTGGCCGCGCCCAACGGTGGATTCGGCGAACATGTTTTTTTCGTTCCGGATGGCGAGCGCCCGTCCGTGCCAGCTCCGGATCACGATGGCCGCCAGACCGGCCAGCAGCAGCAGGCCCAGGGCGATGGTGGCTGTTTCCCAGCGGCGCGCCTGCCGAGTGGCGCGGTCCAGTTGCGCCTGCCGGCGGGTAATCTTCGTCGCCAGGTCCCGGGCCCGCGCTTCCATCTGTTGCGCGAGGGTGGGGTCGTCGGTCGCGCCCGCCGGCATGGCCTCGAGGAGGCGGACTTGGGCGCGGGCGAGCGTCAGATCATCCTGCCGGATCGCCAGTTCGATTTGCAGGGCCAGGGCGGCGTACAGCCCGCGCCGGGCTTCCCGGTTGCCGGTCCACAGTTCGACGGCCTGCCGAAAGCCGCCGATGCATTCAGAGAGTTGTCCGTAGCAGATGGCGGCCGTGTCCTTGTCCACCATTTTCAGGGTGAATTCCTGCCTGGTGGAATCGGTCAGCAGTTGGGTCCGCAGGGCCGCCAGCTGTTCGGTGGCTCGGCGGCAGACAGCCATGGATTCGGCGTGGGCGAGATAGTTGCGCAGATCCTGCTGGAAATCCGCCACGGCGGGATACCGGTCCGCAATGTGCGGGGCCAACGCCTTCATGAGAATGTCGATCAGGGCCGGCGTAAGGAGGGGAGAGTCGCGCTCGGCTTGCGGCGGGGGCACCTGGCCAGTCGCGGCATTCTTGAGCACATCCATGACGGTGGTGCCGTCGTGCGGCGGCCGGCCGGTCATGATTTCATGCAGCATGCCGCCCAGCAGATAGACGTCGCTGGCCGGGCAGAGCCGAGTCATTTCGCCGCGCACCATTTCGGGGGCGATGTAGGAAGGGGTGCCGGCCAACTGAGGTTTGAGTGCCGGAAAGCGCTTGTACTCATTGCGCTCATCGAAATACATGGCCAGGCCCCAGTCCATGACATAGACCTCGCCGAAGTCCCCGAGCATGATGTTCTCGACTTTCAGGTCGCGGTGCAGGATGGCCTTGCTGTGGGCGAAGGCCACGGCGTCGCAGACCTTCAGCAGGATCTGGAGGTGATCCTTCCAGGACAGGTGGCGGGCGCGCACCTCGAGAGCGGCGCGGCGGGCAGGGTCGGTGACGCCTTCCGGATGCAGCAGGTCCTTCCAGCTGGTGCCGGAGACTTTTTTCATGGCGAAAAAGGGCCGGCCGTCGGCATCCTTGGCCAGGGCATAGATAGGCACCACGCCGGGATGATCGAGGTGGGCGGTCATGTAGGCTTCATTCGCGAATTCGCTGGCTTCCTGCGGGCGGCGGGAATCCGGCGGGAGCCCGGCGCGGCAGATCTTGAGGGCCACTTCCCGCTTCAAGGTGTTTTCCGTGACGCGGTAGACGATGCCCATTCCGCCTTCGCTGATCTTGTCGATCACCTCGTAATGGGGTTGTTCGGGTTCCGGGCCCGGGGTCGCGCCGTCCCCGGTGCCGTCAATGAAGATCCGGCGCCCGCCGTGGAAAACCGTTTCCGTGGGCAACTGGTCGGGATCGATGTCGTAGATCAAGCCGCCGGGCGCTGGATTCCGGATGGTGACATGCGGGTTGACTTGCGGGCTGTCCGGAGCCAATGCGCCGTCGTGTCCGGTATCGGCTGAATCGGGCTCCATAACCACTTCCTCAGGTGAAAACAAGCTTAGCGGGCCGGACGGGGCCAGGGGAAGGGAAAACAATGCGCCGGCGCACAAAATGCGTTGACGGCGATTCACGGCATTGACGAGGCCGGGAGGGACTCCTAGACTCTAAAACAGGCAGAAGCATGGTTGCAGACTTGATCTGAGGAGGAACCGTCATGAGCACAACCGTGGGTGATCTGTTACGGGTCAAGGGCCCGAAGGTGGAAACGATTGCGCCCGGGGCGACAATTCTGGAGGCCATCCGGCGCATGGCCGACAAGCATATCGGCTGCCTGGCCGTCACCAACCGCACCGGCAGGCTGGTCGGCATCGTCTCCGAACGGGATTGTCTCTGGAAGGTGATCGCCGCCGGGCGTTCCCCGCGCACGAAGCTGGTCAAGGAGGTCATGACGCCGGTCCAGAAGATGCGCACGGTGACGCCGGCGATTTTGGTCGATGAATGCATGGAGCTGATGACCGGCCGGCGGCACCGGCACCTGCCCGTGCTGGTGGACGGCAAGCTGGCCGGCTTGGTGTCCATCGGCGACATCGTCAAGTTCGCGATTGACGCCAGGGAGGCCACGATCCAAAGCCTGGAAAAATACATCACGGGATCCCTCTAGGCGCCGAGGGCGGACGGAGCCCCCGCATGGAAAAAAACATCGAGGCCATCACGGCAAAATACCGCGGCGATGCCACGCGGCTGATGGACATCCTGATCGACATCCAGGACGAACTGGGCTGCCTGACGCCGGCAACCGTGGCCCGGATCGCGGGGGTGCTCGGCATTCCCCAGGTGGATGTCGAACAGACTGTGTCGTTCTATCACTTCTTTGCCCGCGAGCCGCGCGGACGGTTTGCGGTCTATCTCAACGACAGCGTGGTGGCGAATTTCTACGGCCGGGCCGAAGTCGCCGCGGCTTTCGAGATCGCCGCCGGCTGCCGGTTCGGCGAAGTGTCCGCCGATGGCCTCCTGGGCCTGTTCCACACGGCCTGCATTGGAATGAGCGACCAGGAGCCGGCGGCGCTGATCAACGGCCAGGTGTTTCCCAGGCTGACGCCCGACAAAGCGCGCGCGCTGGTGGCCGGCATGCGCGCGGGAAAAACCATCGAGGAGCTCAAGGGGGACAAATACGGCGACGGGCAGAACTCGCACCCGCTCGTCCGCGCCCTGGTCAAGAACCACATCCGCCAGCGCGGGCCGACCGTGTTCAGCGACTACACGCCCGGCATCGCGCTGGCCAAGGTGACAGCCATGACCTCGGCGGAAGTCATTGCGGCGGTCAAGTCCGCCAGCGTGCGCGGGCGTGGCGGGGCCGGCTTCCCGACCGGCATGAAATGGGAGTTTGCCCGCCGGGCGCCGGGTGACGTGAAATACATCTTCTGCAACGCCGATGAAGGCGAGCCGGGGACCTTCAAGGATCGCGTGATCCTGACGGAACGCCCGCAGATGGTGTTCGAGGGCATGGCGATTGCAGCCTACGCGGTCGGGGCCGATCATGGCATCCTGTATGTCCGCAACGAATATCGCTATCTGCGGGCGTATCTGGAGCAGGTGCTGGCGGTTCTGCGCGCGCAGAATCTGCTCGGCGAACGGATCGGCGGCCAGGCCGGGTTTGATTTCGACATCAGCATCCAATTCGGCGCCGGGGCCTATGTCTGCGGCGAGGAATCCGCCCTGATCGAATCCGCGGAAGGCAAACGGGGTGAGCCGCGCGACCGCCCGCCGTTTCCGGTGGAAAAGGGCTACCTGCAGCGGCCGACTGTGGTCAACAACGTGGAAACGCTGTGTTCGGCGGTGCAGGTGGTGCTGAAGGGGGCGGAGTGGTACAACCGGATGGGCACCGAACAGTCGAAGGGGACCAAGGTGCTCTGCGTGAGCGGTGACTGCGACCAGCCAGGCATCTACGAGGTGGAGTGGGGTTTTGCCGTCAATGACATCCTGGCCATGGCCAAAGCGCGCGACGTGCAGGCGGTGCAGGTGGGAGGGCCGTCGGGTGCGTGCATCGGTCCGGATGAATTCGGCCGGGTGCTGGCTTACGAAGACCTGGCGACGGGCGGCTCGTTCATCATCATCGGCCGGCACCGGGACATCCTGCGGGATGTGGTGCTGAATTTCGCCCGGTTCTTCCGCGAAGAATCCTGCGGCTCCTGCGTGCCGTGCCGCGCGCTGACCGGCATGGCCCAGGTCGTGCTGGAGCGGATCATTGCCGGCCAGGGAACGGCGGAGGATGTGGCGCGTCTGCAGGCGTGGCAGAAAATCATGCGGAACAACCGCTGCGGGCTCGGGCAGACGGCCCTGAACCCGATCGTCACCACGATCAGGAACTTCCGCCCGCTCTACGAGGCGCGGCTGAGCCGGGGGGATCCGCGCTTCGTGCCGTCGTTCGATCTGCCCGCGGCGGTGCGGGATTACGAAGCGGCCGTGGCGAACGGATAGGGAGCGGGCACCCATGGCCAGTTTTGTCAGATTCACTCTGGATGGCCGCGCCTGCCTGGCGGAAGAGGGGGCGCAACTAGTGGCCGCCGCCAAGGAATGCGGGGTCTACATTCCGACGCTGTGCAACTACCCGGGCATCCCGCCCAAGGGTGCCTGCCGCATCTGCACGGTCCTGGTCAACGGCATTCCGCAAACCGCCTGTACGACGAAGGTGGTCGAGGACATGGCCGTGGTCACCAGGACCCCCGAGCTGGAGGAGTTTCGCAAGGCGGTGGTCGAGATTTTATTCGCGGAAGGCAACCACCTATGTCCCTCGTGCGAACGCAGCGGAAACTGCGAGCTGCAGGCTCTGGCCTACCGCTACCGGGTGACCGTGCCGCATTTCCCCTATCTCTTCCCGAAGCGCGACGTTGAGGCCTGGCACCCCAAGCTCGTCAAGGACCACAACCGCTGCATCCAGTGCAAACGCTGCATCCGCGGCATCCACAACGCCGAGGGCAAGGCCATCTTCGCCTTCGGCAAGCGCGGCGACAAGGTCGTCATCAACATCGACCCCGAAACCTCGAAGAACATCAGCGATGAACTGGCGCAGCGTGCGATGGATATCTGCCCCGTCGGCGCGATCTTGCGCAAGGGCAAGGGCTTCGATACACCCATCGGCCGGCGCAAGTACGATCACCAGCCCATCGGCAGCGAGGTGCAGGCATGAGCCCCAAAGCTGCCAAGACCAGGAAAATCATCGCGACGACATCCCTGGCCGGCTGCTTCGGCTGCCACATGTCGCTGCTCGACATCGACGAGCGCCTGTTCGACCTGATCGAGCTGGTGGAGTTCAACAAGTCGCCGTTTGACGACATCAAGACCTTCACCCGGGAGTGCGACATCGGCCTGGTCGAAGGCGGCTGCTGCAACGACGAAAACGTGCACGTGCTGACCGAATTCCGCAAGCACTGCAAGACGCTGGTCGCCTTTGGGGAATGCGCGCTGATGGGCGGCCTCCCGGCCCTGCGCAACACCATCCCGCTGCGGGAATGCCTCGAGGAGGCCTATTTGCACGGGCCGACCGTGGCCGGCCGCAATCCCCAGGGCCTCATTCCCAGCGATCCTGATATCCCGAAGATCCTCAACCGCGTCTATCCCTGCCACGAGGTCGTCAAGATCGACTACTTCCTGCCGGGCTGCCCGCCCAGCGCGGACCTGATCTGGGATGCCCTGGTCGCCCTCGTGACCGGCCAGGAACTGGAACCGCAGTACCGGACGTTCAAATTCGACTGAGACAGCCATGACCCGTAAAATCGTCATCGATCCTGTCACCCGAGTCGAAGGACATGGCAAGGTCACCATCCATCTGGACGACGAGGGGGAAGTGTTGCAGAGCCGCTTTCACATCGTGGAATTCCGCGGCTTCGAACGGTTCGTGCAGGGACGGCCGTACTGGGAGGCACCGGTGCTGGTTCAGCGCCTGTGCGGCATCTGTCCCGTCAGCCACCATCTGGCCGGAGCCAAGGCGATGGACGTGGTGGTCGGCGCGGGCACGGGCGACGGTCTGACCGCCACCGCCGAGAAAATCCGGCGCCTGATGCACTACGGTCAGGTTTTCCAGTCGCACTCGCTGCATTTCTTCCATCTGGCCTCGCCGGACCTGCTTTTCGGCTACGACTCCGCTCCGGAAACGCGCAACGTCATCGGCGTGGCCCTGGCGAACCGCGAACTGGCGACGCAGGCCGTGATGATGCGCAAATACGGTCAGGAAGTCATCGCGGCTACCGCCGGCAAGAAGATTCACGGCACCGGCGCCATTCCCGGCGGCGTCAACAAGAGCCTCTCAACCGCAGAGCGCGACGCCCTGCTTCAGGGACCCGCCCCGCTCAACGCCGACCAGATGGTTGCCTGGTCGCAGGGAGCGCTCGAGTTCTTCAAGGACTACTACCGGAAAAACAAAGACTTCATCGACAACTTCTCTCGCTTTTCGTCGAATCACCTGAGTCTTGTGCGCAAGGACGGCGGTCTTGACCTCTACCACGGCGTGCTGCGCGCCGTGGATTCCGAAGGCCGGCGCATCCTCGACGACGCGGACCCGCAGGACTACCTCCAGTATCTGGGCGAGGAAGTGAAATCCTGGAGCTACATGAAATTCCCGTTCCTGCTGGCGGTCGGGCAGGAAAACGGCTGGTACCGGGTCGGGCCGCTCGCGCGGCTGAACGTCGCGGATTTCATCCCGACTCCGCTGGCCCAGAGGGAATTCGAGGCGTTCAAGGCCGCCACCGGCGGCCAGCCCAACGACATGTGCATGCACACCCACTGGGCGCGGCTGATCGAAATCCTCCATGCCGCGGAAATGATGCGCGACCTGTTGCAGGATCCCGACATCACGGGCAGCCGCCTGATCGTAAAGGGCAAGCGGCAGGCCGAGGGCGTCGGCATCATCGAAGCCCCGCGCGGCACGCTGATCCACCACTTCCGGGTGGGCGAGGACGACCTGATCCAGATGGCCAACCTGATCGTCTCCACCACCCACAACAACGAGCCCATGAACCGCGCCGTCGGCTGCGTCGCCCGCAAAATGCTGGCCAAGACGAAGGAAATCACCGAGGGCATGCTCAACGCCATCGAAGTCGCCATCCGTGCCTACGATCCCTGCCTGAGCTGCGCCACCCACGCCTACGGCCAGATGCCCCTCGAGGTCTCGCTCTTCGATTCCAGCGGCCGCCTCCTCTCCCAACGCCGGAAGAACAGCCGGTTTTGACCGGATGAACCGGATGGACAGGATGGGAGGAAAACATTTACCACCGAGGGCACAGAGAATCACAGAGGGGAATCCAGAAATCGAAAAGAAAATGGGCCGGAGAAAAACGCAGGAAACCTGCCTTTTTCTCCGGCCCGCTTGGGTTTTCCCTCCTGATCTTCCTCAGTGCTCTCTGTGCACTCTGTGGTGAAATGGATCGGATGTTGAATTTTGGACGTTGAGATTCCATCCCGCCCGATCCTGGTCTACGGCTACGGCAATCCGGGCCGGCAGGACGACGGACTCGGGCCGGTGCTCGTCGAACACCTTGAGGCTTGGGCAAAGGCGGAGAAGATTTCCGGCATGGCATTCGATTCCAACTACCAGCTCAACGCCGAGGACGCGCTGGCCGTGGCGGAAAGCCGCGCGGTCGTGTTCATCGATGCTTCCAAGGAAGGAAAGCCGCCGTTCGAGTTTCACCCCCTGAAACCGCAGAAGGAGATTTCGTTCTCGACCCACGCCATGGCGCCGGAAAGCGTGCTGGCGCTGGCCGTTGAGCTGTACGACGCGAAGCCCCCCGCCTGGATCCTCACCATCCGCGGTTTTTCGTGGGAACCCAACGAACCGCCATCCGCCGCGGCATTGTCCCATCTGTCCGCCGCGCGGGAATACCTGCAGGTATGGTTGCGCCATGAAATCTCCTCCCAACGGTAGGGATGGCACGCCGTCGTTGTCCGTTTGGAAAGTTCGATATCTTGGACGGATGAACAAGGATGAGTAGCTGTAGGCCAGGGCGCTGACCTGGCGGGATCCGTTCCGTTAACGCAAGAAGCGCAAAAGACGCCAGCGAACAGCCGGAAGGCAAACTACGAATCACTCGAATTGCACGAAAGATGACCACCCGGACTGTTGGCCACTCCATATCCCCCACCCGAAATCCTGCCTCACCCGCAGACCCTGCCGTCAAAACATCAAATCATAGGACTGACCCCTTTTTTTAGGATGTCGAATTGCCGGGGTTGGTTCGGAGCTTTGCCTTGATTCCAAATCTGCTCTTTGCACAATCGGATACCAAACAATATAAGCCAAAGCCAGCTTTGCCTTGATTCCAAATCTGCTCTTTGCACAATTGACGGGGAACGGGTCCGATGATCCTTTGGCTTTGCCTTGATTCCAAATCTGCTCTTTGCACAATTGGTGGCGGTCAGGTTGATTGTGAGCGTGGCTTTGCCTTGATTCCAAATCTGCTCTTTGCACAATCAGGACCACGCCTTGGCCACCTGGGAACCGGCTTTGCCTTGATTCCAAATCTGCTCTTTGCACAATCCGCCCCCGCCGCGCTCGCCGCCAGCATCAGCTTTGCCTTGATTCCAAATCTGCTCTTTGCACAATGACGTTTCGGCAGGCCATGCCGTGCAGGTGGCTTTGCCTTGATTCCAAATCTGCTCTTTGCACAATTCCGCCATGAGTTCCAATAGCTAGCGCACAGCTTTGCCTTGATTCCAAATCTGCTCTTTGCACAATTGCCCAGCATCAGCGCCTTGGTGTCGGCGGCTTTGCCTTGATTCCAAATCTGCTCTTTGCACAATGGCGTCAAGCTGGCCGCGTGGGATTGGTAGCTTTGCCTTGATTCCAAATCTGCTCTTTGCACAATGTTGTAGGAAATCGTGCTGTCGTTCAGCGTGCTTTGCCTTGATTCCAAATCTGCTCTTTGCACAATAGCAAAGGGTGGGTAAGACGGAGTTAAAACCGTGTAAGTGCTTGAGCGGGCTACCAAAACAGCAATTGCTCCGGAAGTTTTTCCGGGGCAATTACTGTTTCGGGAGGCCCGTGCATGATAAACATTCGTTCCCATTGGGCCTGGGTGACGTACAGGGCCCGGACGTGGCCTTCGGGAGGGATGTTGAGTTTTAGCCGGCGCATTTGGGTGTTCATACGGTTATGGCTGACCAGAGCACGGGTGTAGACCGACCACTGGACCATGATGAACCCTTCGTCCAGCAGGTACTTACGGAAATCGGTGGCGCGCTTGCGTTGTTCGCGCGACATGACGGGCAGATCGAAGACGACTAGCAGCCAGCCCATTTTGAATTGATAGCCGTCCATGGCACATAGGTTTCCAGGTTCTGTTCCAGCAGGCACTTTCGAAAAGAGCGTATGGAGAGTTCGATGACAGTCTGGACCTGACGGGGACGTACCTTGTAGGTGATGCTATCCTGCAGGAAGGGGACAAGATGGTGCTTGAAGGCTGTGTCGAGTTCCATGGGGAGGGGGCGGGTATTATGCAGCCAACTCATTACGCGGGCATCCACGAGGGGCCGGAAGGGCTCCATCAGGTCATAGGCGAGGGGGGTGGAACGTTCAGCGGTGGCATGGCCGATGTCAAAAGTGGGGTCAAGGCCGCAGGCGAAGCAGCTCTGGAGGACGCGGGCAAGCAGGACGGCATAACCATAGTCCAAGGCGCAGTTGGATACGCCTTCGTTGCGGAGGCGGAGAAAGTCCACATCGCCCAGGTATTCGCGAAACACGCTCCAATAAAGGCGGCTGACGGCGGCTTCTTTGTCGGGGCGGCATTCCCGAGCCCATTCCTGGATTTTTGCGATGGCGGGACTTTCCGGGCACCAGGCACAGGCAAGGCATTCCTGATTGCGGCATTTGGCATCGATGGTCTTCTGCCAGGCGGCGTCGAGGAAATCGCGGGGGACACGCTCCCATACGCGGGTCAGTTCCGTGTCGGTGTTGCGCTGGGCGGGGAGCATGATGCACGCCGGTTTGAATGTCTTGCACAGCACCACGCCAATGCCGCGTTCGGCGGCTTCCGTTAGCAGCAGCATTTCGATTTTGGCGGAAAAACAACAGACCACGATAGCGGCGATGTCGTCCAAGGGCAGTTGCCGCCGCCCTTCCGCCGTGGTGCAGACCAGTTGTCCGTCTACACAATTAAGTTCGGCTTTAGTGCTCTCTATGGTGACGACGTGGTAGGACATGCCCCAGTCAGCTTCGGTTTCAGAATCTTCAGACCGGATTTTCTCAAGGAGTCCAGTCGCACATTGATTTTTGAATCATCGCTTCTATTCTCCAATTTTACCTTGTCCGCAGCATTGATATCCAAGCAAATGCCATCGGCATTATCCTTGATGGAGGCCACGGACCATATGCCTTGATATGTTCCAGCCTTGACCTGAATCAGGGAACCTTTGCGCAAGATACGGATGGGGCGGCCGCCGTTTTTCTCGCGCAGGGCGCGCAACTGGGGATAAACCTTGAAATGAGGGATGACGGTGGGAGAGGGGTCGAGGGCGCAGCCCCAGTTTTCCGTTACCAGGATTGCGCCTTTAATTTTGGCGAGCTTCCCGTCCGGGGCGTCGGGGCCGCCGAGAAGAAGGGAGCGTTTCTTTTCGGTGGTCTTGATGAAACGCTTGCCGTTTTCATCGCAACGGGCGTTTTTCTCCGTTGTTTTCTGACGGAGCGTTGTGATGGCGCCTGCGGCGACGGTTCCCCATGTGGTCTGGTCCACGATGATCCCGTGCATTTTGGCGGGAATGTGGCGGACGACCCGGCATTCGGCCAGGCGCTCAGAGATCGTGTGGAGGGTGTCCTCGGGCAAGTCTTGGATGCTGATGTGCTTATCAGCGCTGAAGTCCAGGAAAGGATAACGCGCTTTAAGGTGGCGTTGTTCACTATCGGGGAGGTTGCGTTTGACCAGCAGAGGCCAGTCTTCGGGGGCGAAGAGCAGCAGGGCGAGCCCTTGGGTGACGGCATCCATGGCGTGATGCAGGTAGGTCAGCTCGCGGATGTCGGCCTTGGTGAGCTTGCGGGGCGGCATGTCGTCTTGGATGGGCTCGACGGGGGCTTCCTCCGCTTTCTTCTTTCGTTTTGACGACTTAGGTTGGCCCTTGGCGGCTGTTTGCAGCCGTGGAACAGCATTGAAGAGGCATTCGTCAATATGGAGTTTTTGGCGGATGAAAGCGGTGACGTTGCCGGGAAGGTGTTTGGCGTCGATGCCGATGCGCTGTTTGACGAGGCGGATGGCCATTTTGTTCAGGTGGGAGGTTTGGGTCAGGTCGCGCTCGGTGAAGTCGGCGTTTCGCTGGTCATAGCGCTCCATTAGCATCAGTTCAGCTCGCCGTTCGCAGCGCCGGCGATCGTCCGATTTTTGGGGGTATTGTTTCTTGTGCTTGGCGACATAATCCACGTATGCCTTTTTTGTAGTGATTTGGATGTTTTCGTGGCCGGGAACCTCGCGCCCCTGCTCTTCGCAGATGAATTGCATGGCGGTGCGCTGGCCCTTCATGTCATTGACCGACCGGAAGGTCATGACGCAGGAAGACAGGGCGTCGGAGGGACGCAGGGAGCGGGGAATGATGTGCTCGATTTCCAAGCGGTCAGCCAGCAGATGGTTGTAGCTCAGATGCGTACCCGTATAAGGGCAGACAAAGCCCTGGTCCTCCAGGATGCGGGCTTTGCGGATCAGGCTGCCGGTAATGGCGACCCTTTCCTCCGAGTTGGCAATCGCTTCTTCCAGGTTTTTGACAACGGACCGGAAATTGCCCAGTTTTTCATTCAATTTATGCGTGATTTCTTTCGAGTTCAGCCCGGAGAATTCCTGCAGTTCGCGAACGACTTCGACGACGGTTGCGGCAATGCGTTTTTCGTCGCCGCCGGCAAACTCCTCCACCATGTGAGCCAAGAGGCGTTCGAAAACCAGGAGCCGATGCCGGACCAAGTGGTTATTGGTCTGCTGAACAAGCGGTTCCCGTAAAAGCCGGTTGCGGATTTCCTCGGTTTCGTAGAGGCAGCCCCCTTCCTTCGTGGAGTCTTTGCCCGAGATGCTTTCGTCGAAGGTCTTGGCAAGGATTTCACGGCAGTAGGCGGCACGTCCTTTGGGATAATCAGCCGAGAGGCGGCGGGTGGCGAGATCGGCGTTTTTTTTCTTTGCTTTTTTCTGGTGGGAGGCCAGGGCGTCGCTGGCGGCGGTCGTGTCCTGTCCGGCCGTTTCCATTTCGGCGAGAATATCGCCAAGCCGGATCTTCTTTCCGGCAGACAGTGATGATTGGGCCTTTTCGCGGCTTTCGGCGGACAGTTGAGGCCAGAGATCCTTCATGATCTGGTTGGTTGCCAGGAGTTTTTTGACAGGGTCCAGGACAAGAGCCTCTTCCATTTCTTCTGTCAGAAAGAAGCTTTCGGTATTGGCCGGCGTACAACCAGTGACGTCTTTCAGTGCGGCATTCAGGGTGCGTTTGGTGAAAAATCCGTCGGCCTCCATTCGGGAGTGAAGAGCTTGGCGCTCGGCGGGCAGCAGGGTGCGGATCTGTCCGTCCGCGCCGAAAACGGTCAGGTTGTTCAGCAGGCGGCCCCAGCGGTAGAGCAGATACTCGGGGCATCTTTTCAGCGGGGTGTTCTTTCCTGTGATGCGGCAGGCGGGAATGATGCGGTTGTCAAAACGCGGTACGTATTGGCCGAACAGCAGGCCGCCTTTAAACCGGGCTGGCAGCTCAAGGCCGGAGGTGGCGGCATTTCTTAACAGAATATCGCTGAGGGCATCATCCACCTTGGGCAGTTTGCCGGCATGGGCGGCGAGAATGCGGCGGACTTCTTCGGTGACGACTCCGCGCGGGAAGGCGGCATTGTTTCCCTTGAAATAGATGCGGGAGGCCTTGACTTCGCCCATCGGGTCCAGACCGAGTGCCTTGCAGACGGTTTCGGCCATGGTGGCGGTTTTGTGTTTTTCCATGAGAGCGATGGAGTTTTTCACCTTATCGGTGTCCTCTTTATCGCCTGCATCTGCGTCATCGCCCGCCCACAAGGCATTTCCGTCATAGCCGCGGTTGTGGGCATACCAGCGGAGGACCGACCACAATTCCTCCCACGTCAGCGTCTTTTTTCCATCGGAAGCCAGAATTCGGGCGGCCAGCAGCCAAGGATAACTGTTGGAGTTGGCATCGAGCTGGTCCCGGGACAAGACGCCGAGCCCGGCCAGGTAGTTTTTCAGGCGGTCAATCCGCGAGCGCCGGGCGGCGATGTTTCGGCGAGAGCGGCGGAAGCCGCGCCGGGCGGAAGCTAGGCAGGCATCCTTGGGAAAGAGAACCACGCCTGTGCCGAGCAAAGAATGGAATGTGCCTGGGGCGTCCGAAACCTGAAAGGCAGCCCATCCAATGGAGCTGTGTCCTATATCGAAGGAAAAAGCGATTTGGCCCTGTTTCATGAGAAAAAGCTTCCGCTTATTATGTTTTCAGCTTGACACCCGAAATGACGTGGTGAATTATGCGCATCGTCTTAATTGGAATCAAGACAAAGTTAATTAAGGCAGTTCGGACCTCTACTTTGTACGTCAGGATAGAAAGCCTTTTATAAAGACGAACTCACGAGTTCGTCTTTTCTTTATTAGTACAAAGGGCCGATCCCGTAATTCAGTAATCTGGAGGGGGGGCTGTTCCATTTAAACGCGTTTGGGTGAACTTGTGCTTTTTCGGCTGGTGCACCGGCGTTTTCTGATGGAACTGCCTGAAAATACGCTTGAATGGAGGGGCCGGGCGCCTATTGTCGGTCGGCGTTTGGATAGGCCGTATGGACAGAGGGGCGATGAAGAAGTGGATTTTGATATTGTTGAATGCCGTGTTGGCGGAACTGACGCGGGCGTTGCGGCGGAGTGGGCGGCCGGGACGGCGGCCGCGATGCGCGGGCACAGGCGGGGCGCTGGAGGAAGCGATTGCGAAACGGCGAAGCGACGTCTGCGTGACGGGTGGCGGGCAGGTGGTGAAATTGCTGGCGGACGACAACGAAGGCAGCCGTCACCAACGGTTCCTGGTGCGGCTGGCGGGTGGGGAAGCGGTGCTGGTGGCGCACAATGTGGACGTCGGCCGGCGCGTGGAGCCGCTGCGGGTCGGCGATGGCGTGGAATTCTCGGGCGAATTCGAATGGAACGACTTGGGCGGGGTGGTGCATTGGACCCACCACGATCCGATCGGCCGGCATCCGGATGGCTGGGTCAAAGCCAACGGGAAAATGTATAACTAAAGCAGCAAAACCCATAATCCCTTTTCAGATTTGGGGTTACAGCATAAGGGGTCAGTCCTATGAATTGATGTTTCGTCGGCGCGGGATGCGGCGTGTGGTGTGGGGAATGTTCGGCCTGCCGGATCGGTGGCGGCATTTCCTGGCGCTGGAAACGCCGTTGACGAAAACGCGGGGCGGGGGCTAAAGTGCCGTCCCGATTAGCGCATTCAGCGGCACCATAACCCGGAGGAAGAACGAGCATGAGCACGACAGTCAGCGATCTGCTGCGGATCAAGGGGAACAAGGTGGAGACCATCACGGCGGCGGAGCCGCTGATTGAGGCCATCCGCCGCATGAGCGCCAAGCACATTGGCTGCCTGGCGGTGGTGACCAAAGCCGGCAAGCTTTCGGGCATCCTGTCCGAACGCGATGTCTTGTGGAAAATCATTGCGGAGGGGATTTCCCCGAAAACCCACCCGGTGAAGGAGGCGATGACTCCGCTCCGGCAGATGCGCACGGTGACGCCGACGCAGACGGTGGAGGAGTGCATGGCGTTGATCACGGGCCGGAGGCACCGCCACCTGCCCGTGCTCGAAAACGGCAAGCTCGTGGGCCTCGTATCCATCGGCGATGTCGTCAAGTACCTGCTCGACGCCCAGCAGGCGACGATTAACAGCCTGGAAAAATACATCACGGGGACGTTCTAAGCGGAATTCGCGGTACGGGGGCTGGGGGACAATTGGAGAACGGAACGATGACGACAACCTGTACGTGCGCCTGCGCGGAAGCCGGGCCGGACGAAAAAGAGCTGATGGGGCGGCTGGAGGAGGTCCTGGCCGAACAAAAAGACAAGCCGGGCGGGCTGATTCCCGCGCTGCAGACGGCACAGGCCATCTTTGGCTATTTGCCGGAAGCGGCGATGCGGCGCGTGGCGCAAGCCTTCGACAAGTCGTACAGCGAGGTGGCGGGGGTGGTCTCGTTCTATTCGTTTTTCTCGACGGTGCCGCGCGGGAAATACCTGGTGCGGGTGTGCCTGGGCACGGCGTGCTACGTGCGCGGCGGCAACGAGGTGCTGCGGGCGATGAAGGAAAAGCTGGGGATCGACGTGGGCGGCACGACGCCGGACCGGCTGTTCTCGCTGGAGGTGGGCCGCTGCTTCGGGGCGTGCGGCATGGCTCCGGTACTGATGGTCAACGACGACCTGCACCAGCGCGTGAAGCCGGCGAAGATCGGCGAATTGCTTGAAAAATACCGCGCGCCGGCGGCGCCCGCGCAGGAGGCCCGGCCGTGACGAAGCATCTCAAGAAGATCGAAACGGGCGCAGCGCTGGCGGCGTGGCGGGACCAGTTGCGGAAGTCGGAAAAGGCCGCGCAGGAAGTGCGGATTTGCATGGGCGGGAGTTGCCTGGCCTCGGGCGCGCCGGAAATCGCGGCCGCGTTCAAGAAAGAACTGGCGGCGGCGGGGCTGGCGGAAACGGTGCCGGTGCGCGCGGCGGGTTGCATGGGGCCGTGCGTGCGCGGACCCGTGCTGCGCCTCGGCGCCGGCACGTTTTATCAGGGCGTGAAGCCCGAAGACGTCGCGGAAATCGTCCGCGAGCATCTGGTCGGGGGGCGCACGGTGGACCGGCTGATCGCTCACGACGAGGCCAGCGGCAAGCCGCAGGCGCAGGACCAGGACATTCCGTTCTTTACGAAGCAGACTCAGATCGTGCTGCGCAATTGCGGGAAGATCGATCCGGAGCGAATCGAAGAATACATCGCGCGCGACGGCTACGCGGCGCTGGCGAAGGTGCTGGGTGAGCTGTCGCCGGAGCAGGTCGTCGAGGAAATGAAGGTCTCCGGCCTGCGCGGCCGCGGCGGGGCGGGCTTCCCGACGTTCATGAAGTGGGAATTCACCCGGCGCGCGCCGGGCGACCTGAAATACGTGCTGTGCAACGCGGACGAAGGCGATCCGGGTGCGTACATGGACCGCAGCGTGCTGGAAGGCGATCCGCACAGCGTGATCGAGGGCATGGCGATCGCGGCCTACACGATCGGGGCGGCGCAGGGCTACGTCTACGTGCGGGCGGAATATCCGCTGGCCGTGGCGCGGCTGAAGAAGGCCATTGCGCAGGCCCACGCCTGCGGGTTTTTGGGCAAGAAGATCTTGGGCACGGCGTTTTCGTTCGATCTGGACATCCGCATGGGGTCCGGCGCCTTCGTGTGCGGCGAGGAAACGGCGTTGATCGCGTCCATCGAAGGCCAGCGGGGCGAGCCGCGGCCGCGGCCGCCGTTTCCGGCGCAAAAGGGGCTGTGGGGCAAGCCAACGGTGCTCAACAACGTGGAGACCTACGCCAACGTGCCGGCGATTTTGCTGAACGGCGCGGCGTGGTACGCGCAACGGGGCACGCCGAAGAGCAAGGGCACGAAGGTGTTCGCCTTGGCCGGCTGCGTGAACAACACGGGCCTGGTGGAAGTGCCCGTGGGCACGTCGTTGGGCGAACTGATCTACGACATCGGCGGGGGGGTCCGCGGCGGCAAGGCCTACAAGGCCGCGCAGATCGGCGGGCCCTCGGGCGGCTGCATCCCGAAGCAGAACCTCAACGTGCCGCTGGACTACGAGAGTTTGCAGGAGCTGGGCGCCATCATGGGCTCCGGCGGCCTGATCGTGATGGACGAGGACACGTGCATGGTGGACGTGGCCCGGTTCTTCATCGAATTCGTGCAGGAGGAATCCTGCGGCAAGTGCGTGCCGTGCCGCGTGGGCACGAAGCGCATGGGCGAGATCTTGCAACGCATCTGCGACGGCGAGGGCGAACTGGCGGACATCGAGCGCCTCGAAAAGCTGGGGGCATTCATCAAGGAAGCGTCGCTGTGCGGGCTGGGGCAGACAGCGCCGAATCCGGTGTTGTCGACGATCCGGCATTTCCGCGAGGAATACGTGCAGCACATCCGCGACAAGCATTGCGCGGCGGGCGTGTGCCCGGCGCTGGTGCTGGCGCCGTGCCTGAGCGCGTGCCCGGCCGGCGTGCAGGTGCCGGGCTTCGTTGCGCTAACGGCGGAAGGCCGCTACGCCGAGGCCCTCAAGCTGCACCGCGAGCGCAATCCGTTCGCGGCCATCTGCGCGCGGGTGTGCTTCCACACCTGCGAAGACCATTGCCGGCGGACGGGGCTGGACGGCGAGGCCGTGGCCATCCGCGGCATCAAGCGCTTCATGGTGGACCAGGAAGTGACGATCGTGAAGCCGGAGGCGCGCGAGAACGCGGCCAATGCGGCGCGGAAGGTGGCGATCGTCGGCGCGGGCCCCGCGGGCCTGACCTGCGCGTATTTCCTGGCGCGGCTGGGCTACAAGCCGACGGTGTACGAAGCCGAGCCGCGGCCCGGCGGGATGCTGGTGCAGGCGATCCCGGCCTACCGGCTGCCGCGCGAAACCCTCGCGCGCGAAATCCGCATGATCGAATCGCTGGGCGTCGAGATCAAGACTCTCCAGCGGTTGGGAAAGGATTTCTCGCTGCAGAAACTGCGCGACGACGGCGCCGAGGCGGTTTTTTTGGCCGTGGGCGCGCCCGACGGGCTCGGGCTGGAAATGTCCGGCAGCGATGCCAAAGGCGTCGTGGATTCGATGGACTTTCTGCGGCAGTACAACATCCGCGGGTCGGCGCCGGTCGGCAAGGACGTTGTGGTGATCGGCGGCGGCAACGCGGCGATTGACGCGGCGCGGACGGCGCTGCGGCTGGGCGCGGAGCGGGTGACGGTGGTCTACCGCCGCACGCGCGAGCAGATGCCGGCCTACGCGGAGGAGATCGAAGAGGCGCAGCAGGAAGGCGTGAAGCTGCGCACCCTGTGTGCGCCGGAACGGTTCGAGGTCGAAAACGGCCAGATCGCCGGCTTGGTTTGCCGGCGGATGACGCTCGGCGACTTTGATCGCAGCGGGCGGCGCAAGGCGTTGGCGGAAGCTGATGATGCCCTGGAAACAATTCCCTGCGACCATGCCATTCTGGCGATTGGCCAGCGGCTGGACGCGAAGGCCGTGCTCGGCAAGACCGGCGCGGCCGTGGCCGGCGGCTGGATCCAGGCCGACCCCGTCACGGGCCAGACCGCGGTGCCATGGCTCTTCGCGGGCGGCGATGCGGTGACGGGGCCGTCGTCGGTGGTCGAGGCCATCGCCGCGGGCGAGCGCGCGGCGGTGGGCATCGACCGGATGCTGACGGGCGCGGACCACGCCTTCTGGCGCGGCTATCCGGACGTGCCGACGGACTACGACCCCGACGCCGATCCGGTGCCGTACCCGCGCGAGGACCTCAACCTCATCGCGCTGGACCGGCGGAAAAACAACTTCGACGAAGTGGAGCAGCCGTGGAACGAGGCCACGGCTCGGCGGCAGGCGCGGCGGTGCCTGCGGTGCGACTACGGCAAGACCGGCAAGGTGAGGGGAGCGGCGACATGATCCACGTCACGATCAACGGCAAGGCGATTGAAATCGCCGAAGGGTCCACCATCCTGCAGGCGGCGAAATCGGCGGGCATCCAGATCCCGACGCTGTGCTTTCTGGAGAAGCGCGAGCCGCTCGGTGCGTGCCGGGTATGCCTGGTGGAGGTCGAAGGGGCGCGGACGCTCGTGGCGGCGTGCTCCACGCCCTGCACGGAAGGGCAGGTGGTGCATGTCAACAGCCCCAAGGCCCGCGCCGCGCGCAAGCAGGTGGTCGAACTGCTGCTCTCCGAACACGACGGCGACTGTCAGATCTGTGAGCGCAACGAGGACTGCGAGCTGCGGAAGCTGGCCAGCGACATGGGCATCCGCACGGTGACCTTCGGCGGCGCGCGCGCGGCGCCCAAGCGCGACGCCAGCACGCCGGGGCTGGTGCGCGATAATGCCAAGTGCATCAAGTGCCGCCGCTGCGTGACGGTTTGCAACCAGGTGCAGGGCATCGGCGCGCTGTTCCCGCAGGGCCGCGGCTTTTCCACGGTGATCGGGCCCGCGTTCGCGGGCAACCTTGATGGCGTGACCTGCGTGCAATGCGGCCAGTGCGCCGCGGTGTGCCCCGTGGGGGCCATCACCGAGCGCAGCGCCATCGACGACGTGTGGGCGACGCTGGACGATCCGGCCAAAACCGTGATCGTGCAGACCGCGCCGGCCATCCGGGCGGCGCTGGGCGAGGAATTCGGATATCCGCCGGGCACGCGCGTGACGGGCAAGATGGTGTCGGCCCTGCGTCAGATGGGCTTCAACGCGGTATTTGACACGAATTTTGCGGCCGATTTGACCATCATGGAGGAAGGCACCGAGTTGCTGACGCGCCTGAAACGGGCGCTGGTGGACAAAGACAAGACGGCGGCCTTGCCGATGTTCACAAGTTGCTCGCCGGGCTGGATCCAATATGCGGAATACTACTACCCGAACTTCCTCGACCACCTCTCGACGTGCAAGTCGCCGCAGCAGATGTTCGGCGCGGTGGCGAAGACCTTCTATGCGCAGAAGATCGGGGTGAAGCCGGAAGACCTCGTGGTGGTGTCCGTGATGCCCTGCACGGCGAAGAAGTTCGAGGCCCAACGTCCCGAGATGAACTCCAGCGGCGTGCGCGACGTGGACTACGTCCTGACCACGCGCGAGCTGGCGCGGATGATCCGGCAGGCCAACCTCGCGTTCGCAGAGCTGCCGGACGGCGAGATGGACGCCCCGCTGGGGCTGTCCACCGGCGCGGCGGACATCTTTGCGAACACCGGCGGGGTGATGGAAGCGGCATTGCGCACGGCCTATGAAATTGTGACCGGCCGCGAACTGCCGGCGGAAAACCTGCACGTGAAGCCAATCGAAGGCCTCGAAGGCATCAAGGAAGCGTCGGTCAAGATTGAGCGGACGCAGCCCTCGTGGTCGTTCCTCGAAGGGGTGGAGCTGAAGGTGGCTGTTTCGCACGGCTTGGGCAACACGCGGCGCCTGCTGGAAAAGATCCGCACGGGCGAGGTTCACTATCATTTCGTGGAAGTGATGACGTGTCCCGGCGGCTGCATCGGTGGCGGCGGCCAGCCGCGCTTGACTGACGACGCCGTGCGCCTGAAACGCATCTCGGCCATCTATGCCGAGGATGAGTCCAAGAAGCTGCGCAAGTCGCACGACAATCCGGCGATCCAGGATCTGTATAAAGAATTTCTCGGCCGCCCCAACAGCCACAAGGTCCACGGACTGCTGCATACGGAATACACGAAAAAAGAGCGGCGCTGACGGGCCAGCAACTTCGAATGTAGCGAATGGCTGCGGTCGGCCAGGGCGTTGCCTTGGCGGACTTGCGGCCCCCAAAACATTCAATTATAGGCCTGACCCCTATTTTGACCCCTATTTCGCAAGGGAGGGGGCTCCGGGAGTCATGAATCGAGCACTTCGCGGATTGTATTTCCGAGCTTGTTCAGGGTGAATGGCTTACATAAGAGGCGGATGCCGTCTTCCAGAACGCCGTGATGGGCAATCACATCCGCGGTGTAGCCGGACATGAAGAGGATCTTCAGATGGGGCTGCCGGGCCAAAAGGATTTGGGCGAGAGCCCGGCCGTTCATTTCCGGCAGGACAACGTCGGTTATTAACAACTGGATATCACCGGGGGTGGACTCGGCCCGCTGGATGGCTTCATTCGGCCTGGCGGCTGCGAGGACACGATATCCCAGGCATTCTATCATGGACTTGCAGATGGTCAGGATACCCGGGTCGTCTTCCACCAGCAGGATGGTTTCCTGGCCGGGGGGGGTGGCCGGCTGGGGCAGCATCGGGGGCGCGAGGTCCGCGATTTTGTGCTTTGGCAGGAAAATCCGGAAGCAACTGCCTTGACCGGGCTGGCTGTTCACGTCGATGAATCCGCCATTTTGCCGAACGATGCCATAGATGGTGGCGAGGCCGAGGCCGATGCCGCGGCCGACGTTTTTGGTGGTGAAAAAGGGCTCAAAGAGCTGGGCGACGACTTCAGGCTCCATGCCCGCGCCGTCATCCGTGACGGACAGGCAGATGTAATCGCCGGGATGTTGCTCGGGATGGCGGGCGATTTCCGCCGGTCCGATAACGGCGTGCCGGGTACGGATCGTAACCGTGCCGGCGCCGGTAATGGCGTCGCGCGCGTTGACGCACAGGTTGGCCAGGATCTGGTCGAGTTGGGAGGGATCCATGCGGATGGGAGCCAGATCCACATGCGGCTGCCAAATCAGGCGGATATGTTCGCCGATGAGGCGCCGGAGCATTTGCAGCATGCCCGCGATCGTCTCGTTGAGATTGAGGATGCGGGGGGCGATGGTTTGCTTGCGGGCATATGCGAGGAGCTGGCGGGTGAGGTCGGCGGAACGAGTGGCGGCGCGTCGGATTTCCTGCAAATCATCCTCCACGGATTCGCCGGCCGCCAGGCGTTCCAGGGCGAAATCCGCATGCCCCAGAATGACTTGCAGCATGTTGTTGAAGTCGTGAGCCACGCCGCCAGCGAGCCGGCCGACGGATTCGATTTTCTGCAACTGGGCCAGTTGGGCCTGCAGGCGTTCGCGTTCGGCGTCGGCGGTCTTGTGGCGGGTGATATCCTGGATCGCCCCTTCCACCTTGACGATCTTGCCGGAGGGGTCCCGGACGGGCTCGCCGTGGGTGCGAACCCAGCGGCGGTGTCCCTGAGCGGAGATGATTTCCATGGTTTCGTCGTAGGGTACGCCCTGAACGGCGCAGGCATGGAATACCTGCGCGATCCGCGCTCGCCATTCAGGGGCATAATAGGAAATGCCCTCCGCAACGGATGGCGAATAACCGGGGGGGCGGTCGTGGATGGCGGCCACCTCGTCGGACCAGACCATGCGGTCTTCGCTCAAATCGACGCTCCAGCCGCCGATGGTGGCGGTGCGGCCGGCGATACGCAGGAGCCGGCCGTTTTCCGCCAGCCGGGCCTCGGCCTGTTTGCGTTCCGTGACGTCGATCGAATAGCCCCCCAGCAGAGTCTGGCCGTTGCGGGTGATCGGGAACTTGACGGTCTCGTAGTGGCGGCCGCTCAGTTCTTCTTCCCGTTTCAGGATGGTGCCCCGCTGGACGACGTCCCAGTCGTCGGCAATGATCTTGGCGGCGTCTTCCGGCGGGAACACTTCGGTGGTGGTTTTTCCGGCCATTTCCGAGACCGGCCGGCCGAGCATTTCGTGGAAATCATCGCTGGCCACCAGGAAGCGGCTTTCGGTGGGCGAGACCTCTTTGAGATAGGCATGGATGGGCGAATGGCGCAGGAACAGCATGAGCGTTTCCCGGCTTTCCCGCAGCGCCGCTTCGGTCTGCCAGCGGTCGGTGACATCGATGGTGTAGCCGGCCAGCAAGGTCCGGTCGTGGCGGACAATTGGAAACTTGATCGTTTCGTAGTGACGGCCGTTGAGCTCTTCGTCCAATTTCAGGAATTTGCCCTGCTGCACGACAGCCCAGTCGTCGGCGGTGATCTTCGCGGCGAATTCCGGCGGAAAGAGCTCCGCCATGGTTTTGCCGATCATCTGTGAGCCGGGAATGCCGATCATGTCGCGGTAGTTTTCACTGGCCACCAGAGTCCGGCTCTCCGTGGGCGAGACTTCCTTGATGAACGTGTAAATGGGGGAATGGCGCAGAAACATGGCCAACATATCCTGGCTTTCCCGCAAGGCTGCTGCGGCCGGCTGGCCGGTGGGGGCGCCGGGTGTGGATTCTTCCGCGGACGGCACACGGTTCGGTTTCATACGAAGGCTCCTGGGGGCTGCCGCCGGGCGGAATCAGAGGAAGGCGGGCATGGCCTCCTGTGGGCCCGGGGAATCGGCATAGAAGGTGGTGGCTGTTCAGGCATCGAAGACTTGGTGCAGCTTGGCGGCCAGTTCGCGGCGGGTGAACGGCTTATGGAGGAAATGGATTTCCTCATCCAGGATGCCTTGGCGGCTGATGACGTCGGCGGTGAATCCAGACATGAAGAGGCAGCGGAGCCCTGGCTGCAGCTCGCGGAGCGTCCGGGCCAGATCGCGGCCGTTGAGGCCGGGCATGACGATGTCGGTCAGGAGCAGGTGGATGGGGTCGGAATGCTCCTTGGCCAGCCGAATGGCTTCGGCGGGGGTCTGGGCGGCGCGGACGACATAACCGAGTCTGATGAGCATTTGGGCGGTCATGGCGAGGATGGCAGGTTCGTCTTCGACCAGCAGGATGGTCCGGGAGCCGTCTGCCGGCGCGGCCGGCGGGGCCGGGGCGGCCGCCGCGGCCGCTGGACCTGCGGCCCGGGGCAGATAGACATGGAACGTGGATCCTTGGTCCGGAACGCTGGTGGCATCGATGATCCATGCGTTCTGCTTGACAATGCCGTAGACCGTGGCCAGACCCAGACCGGTTCCTGTCCCCGCGGGCTTGGTCGTGTAAAACGGCTCGAATACGTGGGCCAGCGTTTCGGCGTCCATGCCGCAACCGGTGTCGCGCACGGTGAGCCGGGCATATTCGCCAGGCACGGCACCGGGATGGCTGGCGCAGAAAGCGGCATCAAACCTGGCGGTGCCGGTCGCAATGCAGATCTGGCCGGTTCCGGCAATGGCGTCGCGGGCGTTCACGCACAGGTTGACCAGAATTTGGCCCATCTGGGATGGATCGGCCTGCACCGGCAGGGCCGTCGCGGCCGGCTGCCAGATGAGTTCGATGTTTTCCCCGATGAGCCGGTGGAGCATCCGCAGGGAGACGGAGACGGTTTCATTGAGATCGATGCGGCGCGGCGCGATGGTCTGCTTGCGGGCGAACGCCAGCAACTGGCGGGTGAGTGCTCCGGATTCGGTCGCCGCCCGGCGGATTTCCTCAAGACTGGCGCGGACGTCCGGGGTCAGGCTGGCCTCGGAGAGGATCATTTCGGCGTGCCCGAGAATGACGGTGAGCATGTTGTTGAAGTCATGGGCCACGCCGCCGGCGAGGCGGCCGATGGAATCCAGCTTCCGGGCGTCCTGGAGCTGCGCGGAGAGCCGGAGCTGTTCGGAGATGTCGCGTTTGACGGCGACGTAGTTGGCGATCTGGCCTTGGGCATCGAACACGGGCGAAATGATGGCGTCTTCCGTGTAGAGCGCGCCGTTCTTGCGCCGGTTGACCAACCGGCCTTTCCAGGTTTGTCCGGCGCGCAGCGTGGTCCACATCCGGCGATAGAATTCAGCATTCTGCTGTCCGCTCTGGAGGAGGCGGGGATTCTGGCCGATGACTTCTTCCCGATGGTAGCCCGACACCGTTTCGAAGGCGGGGTTGACGTATTGGATGTTGGCCTGCGGGTCGGTCACGACGATGGAGTCGGCGGACTGCTCGATGGCGGTGGCCAGGCGCTTCAGGTCGGCTGCGGCCCGGTCGTGGTCCTCCAGGATTCCGAGCAAGGCCTGGCGGGTCTGGTTGCTTTCCTCCAGCAGGGTGTGCAGGCGCTCTTCCGCGCGCTTGCGGGTCGTGATGTCCATGGAAATGGTGGCGAACCGATTGTCGCTCAGCGGCACCGCCGAGATCAAAAAATGTTTGTCCAGAGGGGAATAGAACGTCTCGAAATGGCAAGGCGTGCGGGAGAGCGTGGTTTGCGCGTACTCGGTCAGATAGGGTGGCGGCATGGCTCGGTATACTTCGGAGGCCAGTTTCCCGATGGCTTCTTTGCGCGTCAATCCGGTCAGTCGGCAGAAAGCCTCGTTGACATCGGTCAGGCGATAGTCCCGGGGGGTGCCGGCCGCGTTGCAGATCAGTTCGTGCAAAGCGACGATTTCGTCCATGGAATCGAAGAGCGTGCGCAGCTTCAGCTCGTTTTCGCGCAAGGATTCTTCCGCGCGCCGGCGGACGGTCACATCCATGGTGTGGCCGCGGTATCCTCGAAGTGTGCCGTCGGGGCCTGTCTGCGGGAGGCCCGACGTGGACACCCATATGGTTCGGCCATCCTTGGCGACGACGGCATTTTCGTAATCCACGAACGGTTCGCGGCTGGCGAACACGGCGAGCGTGGCCTGGCGAAATGCCGCCCGGCCGCTTTCGGGATGCAGGTCGTGGTAATGTATTTTTCCGACCAGTTCGTCGGGGTGGTAGCCGAAGACCGATTCCACGACGGGGCTGACGTAGGTGATAAGACCATCGGCATCGGTTTCCCAGGCGACGGTACGGCTGTGGGCGGCCAGTTCCAAAAGGCGCTGCTCGCTGTTTTCCAATTCGGTCTTCCGGTCGCGCAGAGTGCGGCGGCTGGTCAGAAGTCTGCCGGTCAGCGCGGTCAGCAGGATGGCGATGGTTGCAAGTCCGGCCGGGATGGCCGCATGGGCGGCGACGATCCATTTCCAGTGGTGGGCATCGATGTCGAGACCAATCCCAATAGGGCGGCCTTGGGCAGGCGTGGTGACCGCGGCCATGGCGCTGACCCACGTGCCCCAGGGGTCGAAATACGGCCCCCTGACGACGGGTTGGCCATCCGCCAGCACAGAGATCAGTTCTTTCGAACAGTTGGTATAAACCTGACCGGGCCACGAGCAATCGGGCGAATCGTCGGGTTCGTTGTCCACGAGGAAAACGATGGCACCGTCGGACCGGCTGGCCATGAGATAGGCGAACCGGCACCCGGGCTGGGCCCGGCAGACGTTGGCGAGCTGTTCCTTGAAATGGCGATAGACCGGAGTCCCGAGATCGGCCGGGGTGCCGGTCAGCGCGGCGACCCAATCGGGGCAGATCGAAGCGGCGAGCATCCGGGTCTGCTGGAGCAGCTTGGCGCGGAGCTGGCGATCGGCGTAGTGGCCGGCGGCCCAGGAGGCGCCAACCACCAACGCCGCATAGGCGCTCCTGCGCAGAAGCTTGAACACCCGGCGGGCCGTCATGGGGCCGTGTCCTCCACGCTGGAGTAGGGCGGCGGCTCGCCGAGACGCCGGGCAAGGGCGTTGATTTCGCGCTTGAGTTCAGCCACGCGGTTTTCGCGGCCGAGGGTTGCCGTGTACCAGCGCCGCAGTTCGTCGAGCTGCCGCGTCTGCTCTTCCGCCGTCTGGGTTCGTTCGGTGATGTCGCGCACGCTGACGATGATCCCCTTGACGGCCGGTTCGGCCAGGAAGCTTTGGCCGACGATCTCCACGGGTACCCATCCGCGCGTCTTGTGGACGTGGCGGCACTCGATGCGGTGGGTCCGGTCCGGCTGGGCCACCGCGGTCTGGAAGGCCTGGGCGATTCGCTCCCAATCGCCAGGATGGATGATTTCATGTATGTTTTTGCCGAGCAAATCCTGGGGTCGGAAGCCGGTGATTGGTTCTTCGGCGGCACTGATGTACTGGAGCGCGCCGGCGGCATCGATCACGGCGATGACATCGGAGGAATTCTTCACCAGCAGGCGGAACCGTTCTTCGCTTGCGCGGCGGGCTTCTTCGGCTTCCTTGAGGCCGGTGATGTCGAGGAGGACGCCGTTCCACAGGAGGGTGCCGTTGGCCAGTTGGCGGGGATTGGCGGCCGCGCGGAGCCATTTAGTCCGACCATCCGGAACGACGATCCGGAATTCCTGCTGCCAGTGTTCCGCGGTGCGCGCGGCGGCGGCCAGGGATTGCTGAAAACGCGCGCGGTCGGCGGGGTGCATGTGGTCAAACAGCAAGCCGGTGAAATCCCTCCCGGCGACGGACCGTTCAAAGAGGTCTTCGCAGCCCGCCGTCATGAAGGGCACTTGGATGGTATCGGCGGGGTCGATTCGGAACTGATAGATTGCGCCGGGGATGTTGGCGGCGATGTCCTGGAAACGCTCCAGGTTCTCGCGCAGCTTTTCTTCGGCCAGCTTGCGTTCGGTCACGTTTTGATTGACCCCGTAGGTTTTGATCGTGCGGCCGTCCGCGTCCTTGACGGCAAAGAACCGGACGGTGATATACCCGGTCGTGCCGTCGCCGCAGAGGATGCGATGTTCGAACTGGCGGCTGAAACCCTTTTCTGCACAGGCCATTGCCGCCGCGATCTCGCGGGCGACGATATCCGCATCGTCCGGATGACAGAAACGGCGCGCGTATTCTGCCGAAGGCATCTGGTAACCGCCCGCTTGGGCGGCGGTGGTCTTGTACACGCGGTAGAACGCGTCGTTGAACGTGAACACGTCGGTCACCGCATCGTATTCCCAGTAGCCGGCGCGAGCGATGTCCAGCGCGGTTGCAAGCCGGAATTCGCTTTCGCGCAGCCGCTCGGTGGCCCGCTGGCGCTCGGTGATGTCGTTGATGCTGGACAGCAGACAGTCTTCCCCGGCGAGGGGGATCATTTGGGTCGAGAACAGGCCGATGATCTCGTGGCCATCCTTGGTACGGAAGCGGAATTCGCGGTTGGCGATGACATCGCCCCGCCGCTGGGCGGCCACGACTTCCGCGCGGTCTTCCAGATTCGCCCATAGGCCGATGCCGAGGGTGGAATCGGCCAGCAGATCCTGCCTGGCGTGGCCGAAGAGGGCGATAAACGCATCGTTGACGTCGAGGATATGCCCGTCTTCCGCGCGGGTGATCAGGCTGGCGTAGGGCGACGTCTGGAACGCTTTGGCGAATTTTTCCTCGCTCAGGCGCAGGATTTCCTCGGCCTCGTTGAGCGAGGTGACATCGCGGACATAGCTACCCACGCCGCGGCGCCCGCCGGGCAGATCCACAGGAAACTTCAATGTCTGATAGCTGCGGCCGGCGGCGGTCTCTTTCGATATGACGCTGGTGCCGCGGCGCAACGTTTCCTCGTCGCTGGTCCGGCAGCCCTCGGCGATCTCGCGGGGCATGAGGTCGAAATCGGTGCGGCCCTGGATATCCGCCTCCGACTTGCCCAGGAATTCGTTGTTGGCGCGGTTGCTGATGACGTAGCGGAATTCATCGTCTTTCAGGAATACGAGGTCGGAGGTGGCGTCGAGGAAGGCGCGCAACTGGCGTTCTCTGGCGCCGAGGGCTTCCACGGCGCGTTGGCGGCTTTCCTCCCCGCAGATGGCTGCGGCGATGATTTCCAGCAGCCGCCGGTCGTCATCGGTTGGTTCGAAATCCCTCTGGAACCCCACGCAGAGCGAACCGACGGTTTCGTCGCCGCATTGGACGACCCGGCCGATGAAGGTTTGCATGCCATCGGCGGTCCCGTTGGGATCGGTGTGAGCGTAGGCGGTGTGCTGGTGATTGCGGATGACCTGCACGCCGGAGGGATGTTGGCGGAGCAGGTCGCAGCAGATCTGCCCGGCGGGTTGGTCGCGGGGCGGAGGGGTGCCCGGCCTGTGCCACGGACCAACCGAACGCGGCAATCCATTCTCGAGGCGGATGTAATGCGCGGAGGTGCCGTCCAGGAGTTCCCCGGCCAGCGCGACGAACCGCGCGACGTTGGCGGCGAAATCCACGCCCAGATTCCGGCAACACTCGTTGATGGTTGCCAGGCGGAGTTCCCGCTGCCTGGATTCATTGACGTGGCGGTAGATGCCGACGAAGCCGGCCGGCCGGCCCTGCTCATCCGGAAAGACGGTCAGGCGTGTGGCCGTCCAGAAGGTTTGGCCGGCGCGGTTTTTCTGGATGTGCTCTCCTTCCCAGTGACCCTGCGCCATGAGATCGCGGCGAAAAGCTGCTTCGTCGGCGGGCTCGATGACCCCGGCAAAATCCTGGCAGGGTTGGCCGAGGACTTCATCGGCCCGGTAGCCGAACATACGCTCGGCGCCCGGACTCCAGTAGAGAATCCGGCCATCCAGATCGGAAGCAATCACGGATTCGGGTACGCAGTCGAGCAGGCGCGCTTGCAGACGCAACCGGGCAGCGGTGCCTTCTGGCTCCGGAGGTGTCGGCGGCCCCGGCGCGGCATTTGAGGCTGATAAGGGGGAGGTCATTTCAGCATCCGCAGGCGAAAAGCCGGAAGCGCCCCAACAATTCGCCCAATTGTTAAGAATATGTTAACCCGACTCGTTCTCCGGGTCAACTGGTTAGACAAAGAATATGGAGGGAGCGTTGCCCACGGATCGGGCATATTCCGTTCGGCCAGGAGTCTGGGTTGGTGGGCATGTAGTGATGTCATGTCCCGGATGAGGGTGCCATTTCGATTGTGTCGAAGTTGCGTGCGATGCTCCGGCATCCGGACGAACAGGTGGCGGCGGATTGGCTGACAACGCATTGCCGATCCCGGATGGCGGGCGGAATGATGGAGGGGGATCAGTTCGCGGAGCCGATGAGGTGATAGAGAAGGTTGTTGGCGACGGCCTGCGGCAGAAGCAGAATGGAACGGAACAGGGGCGTGCCGTCGGGGCCTTCGGTGAAATCGCCGGCTTCGGTATCGATCCTCAGCGTACCATCGCCGCGCATGGTGCGGTGGACGACGCGCATATCGCCTGTTTCCGGCAGGATCTGGCCGGTGACGAAGTCCATGACCTTGGCCACCGGAGAGAAGGTGGCCGGGGAATGCTGCAGGGGCGGGGCGGGGTTGTCATCCACAAGTTGAACGGCGACCAACTGGTCCTCGTTGTCGGTGATGAGGCGCAAAGTTGGATAGGGCGGCTGGCCGGGGCCGATGGCGCCGAGACGGCCGGCATTGAAGGTGCGCATGAAGAATCCGCCGTAAGGGAAGGGGGCGCCTTCGATGGGCACGCGGGGTTCCCGAGACTTGACGCCCAGGGCGCGGCAGGCATTGGTGAGGGGCATGAGCCATTGGAGGGGCCCGTGGATATACAGTCCGGCCTGGGCCCGGGTGTCGGGGGAGGATTCGGCGATGGTGGAGAGCAGGAAGACGAATTCGGCGGTTTCGGGGCGGTCCACGGGGGCGGGCAGCGTGTCCCACGCGTAACCGAACTGCATGTGGCGCGGCGCGAAGGTGTCGGACGGATCCGGAATGGGCGTGGGATAGGGTGCCAGCGCGGCGTGGCGCCGCTTGGGGGCCAGGGCATGGAGGTTTTTCTTGTCGGCCAGGGTCAGGCGCGCGCGCCGCAGGTCGTTGACCAACTGATAGCACTGGTTGGCATACTGCGTGATCGGTACGGAGGCCGGAGCTTCGGGTTTGATGGTCTCGAAGAGCAGCGCGGCATACTGGGTGTTGGCGAGTGTCGCCAACAGTTCGGGAGCCTGGGGATCGGGATCGGTGCCCTTCTGATGGGCCTGATAGGCGGTCAAAGCCTGGTTGAACAGATTGGCGGCCTGGATGAAACCGGGATGGTTCCAGGCCCCGGGCGTAACGGTGCCCGTACTGGCGGAAAGCGGTTCGGGCTCGGGTGGCAGGCCGGTGTCGCCTGACGCCGCGGTGGCGGGTTCGGCTGTTGCGGGCCGGGGGGATTGGCTCACGATGGGCGCCGGGATTTGCGGAGCAACAGGCACTGGCTTGCCGCCGAAGGTGGCCTTCAGTTGGGCGAGGCGTTCGGGATGCTCTTTGAAGGCAAAGAACCAGATGGTCGCCAGGACGGCACCCACAAACAGGAGGAAGAAGAAAAACCGCAGGAACCCGCCGCCGCCGGCAGCGGCCGCGCGGGCGGCCGAAGATCGTTTCTGCCGGCCGATGAGGGCTTCGTGGGAAGCCGAAAGCGTGATGGCTTTCTTGGCTGCCGCGGAGAGATTGATGGTGTGGGCGCGCGTGGCGGGCCGGTGGCGCGGGTTGAGCAGGATGGTGCTTTCATCTTCGCCGGGATAGGGCGGCAGGGGGGATTTCGCCTCCTTGATCTGGTGGATGTCCTTGAGGACTTCGGGCCAGCCATGCGGGCGCTTGGCGGGATCCTTGGCGGTCATCTTGGCGAGGAGCCAGCCGTAGGAAACAGGCAGGCGCGGCAGGATGTCGCAGGGATCGGGCAGGTAATCGGTTTGCTGGGCTTCGAGCAGGGCGTGAAGGGAACGCCCCTCGAAGGGCGGGGTGCCGGTGAGCAGATGATAGAGGGTGAGGCCGAGGGAATAGATGTCGGAGCGGCAATCCGGCTCGCGCCCCTCGATCTGTTCCGGGGCGATGTAGGTGGGGGTGCCTTCGATGCTGGCAGACGGTTCGCGGGTGGCGGCGGAACCGGCGATGCGCGCCAGGCCCAGATCGGTCAGTTTGACCGCGCCGTCGGCGCCCAGCAGGATGTTGCCGGGCTTGATGTCGCAGTGGATCAGGCCCGCCTCGCGCCAGACCGTGTCGAGGGCGCCGGCGATGATCTCGGCCAGTTTCAGGGCCTGGCCATGGGCCATGCGCTGGTTCTGGGCGAGCCATTCGGCGAGGTTGGTGCCGGCCACGTATTCCATTACATAATAGAGGGTGCCGTCGTGCTCTCCGAAATCCAGGATGCTAACCATGGCGGGGTGGGAGAGTTTGGCGGCGGCGCGGGCTTCCTTCTGGAACTGTTCGCGCGCCTCCGGGTCTGCAAGCATGTTGGGGGACAGGATTTTAATGGCGACGACGCGGTCGAGGGATAACTGGCGCGCCAGCCAAACGGTGGAAGTGCCGCCGGATCCCAACAGTTTCTGGATCTCATAGCCGGGCAGGGCTGGCGGATGGGATGAACGGTTTGCTTGTTCCATGAAAACCAATTTTGGACGAAACAAGGCCGGAAGAAAACTTCTAAATTGAATGCTTGCCCGATCTGTTGTTCCGCGGCTCAGCCGGAAAATTCACGAATTCAACCCCGGCGACACTCCGGCGACAGAGCGCCGGAGCTACAACGGGGAGCTGTATTCCGGGTTTGTAGTTCCGCCGCTCAGCCGGCGGAAATGCTTGGCGGCGGGCGGTTCGGAGCGACCATGTCCGGGAATGGAACGGGAGGAAAACATGCGGCACCGTCCGCCCCGATTGACCCGGCTGTTCTCCAATCTGCGGCCGTTCTATTTCGTGACGTTCAATACCCATCCCGCCGGAACATCCTGGCGTGTCCGGTAATCCATGAAACCTTCCAGGCTTTTTGCCGGAAAGCCGTGAATCATCATGTGGCCGTGGGCCGGTATGTCCTCTTGCCCGACCATGTCCATTTGTTTGTGGTCATGCCCGCAGAGGGGATCCCGTTGGCCCGATGGGTTCAATCCCTGCGGGCGAATTCAGGCAAGACGCTGTTGGCCTTGGGCCATGCGAAACCCCATTGGCAGGAGGGTTTTTTCGATCACCTGCTGCGTTCGGGGGAGAGCTATGCGGAAAAATGGGTTTATGTTATGCAAAATCCGGTGCGGGCAGGTTTGGTCGGCCGGGCAGAAGATTGGCCGTATCAAGGGGAGATTGGGCCCATCAGATTCTGATTCAAGACGCATACGGGAAACAGCCGGGTCTGTAGTTCCGCCGTTCAGCCGGCGGAATTCTGGGTATTTGAGTCCATTGCTCGGCCAAGACTCCGGCGGCAGAGCGCCGGAGCTACATGCGGCAGAGCGCCGGAGCTACATTCAGCCGGCGGAATCATGAAGTGTTTTCAGGGCTTGCCATCGGGGGCGGTTTGCGGTGTCGTAGGCGGGCGATGGCGGCAACGAGTCAAAAGCACGAGACAAAATCCCCGGCGGAGACACAGGCGCTGGCGGCGGACCTGGCGGCGGAAATGCCGCCGGGAACCGTGCTGTGTCTGCATGGGGAACTCGGGGCGGGCAAGACCTGTTTTGTGCAAGGGCTGGCGAAGGCGCTCGGGGTGCGGCGGCCGGTGGGCAGTCCAACCTTTACCCTGATCAACGAATACCGGGGACGCCTGCCGCTGGCCCACGTGGATCTCTACCGCGTGCGCGGCGCAGGCGATGCGTTCGCCCTGGGGCTGGAGGATTACCTGTTCCATTTCCGGGGCATCGTCGCCATTGAATGGGCGGAGCGGATCGCCGAGCTGCTGCCCGCGGAATGCTGGCACGTGCGTCTGGAACCGGGCGCGACGGAGGATGTGCGCCGGGTGACGGTGGAACGGCCGGCGCAGTGACGTGCCGTACCGGATGGGAAGGCCGCGGCAGTGGCGCCGGTTATTTCTCGGCCTTGCTTTTCCGCTTGATATCCTGCGAATGGGCGCGCTTGTAGGTCTGGATGTCCTTGAACCGTCCCTTGGCATCGCGAACCGCGTAGAGTTTTGTTCCGGTTGAACTGCGATGGGTCGTTCTCCTGGCCATGGCCTGCCTCCTTGGGTTCAGGTGGATCCGGGCGGAACCGTTTGCGTGCGCCCCTTTCCACGCCGGGGATATAACAGGGCCGGCACGGACCGTCAATATCCCGGACGCAGCGGGAGCGATTCAGGCCCAGGGATTCCGGCGCGTGGCGAGGCGGGCGGCCCAGTCGAGGGCGGCGCGCAGGCTGGTGGAATGGGCCACGCCCTGGCCGGCAAGATCGAAGGCGGTGCCGTGGTCAGGGCTGGTACGGACGATGGGCAGGCCGAGGGTAAGGTTGACGCCGGTTTCGAAGGAAAGCATCTTCAGGGGGGCAAGGCCCTGGTCGTGGTACATGGCGACCACGGCATCGAATTGTCCGGCCAGGTGCTGGTGGAAAATCACATCGGCGGGCACGGGGCCGGCAACGTTCCATCCGCGCCGGCGGCAGCGGGCCAGGGCCGGCGCCAGGATAGTCTGTTCCTCGGTGCCGAGCGCGCCCCCATCGCCGGCATGGGGGTTGAGTCCGCACACGCCGATGCGCGCGCGCCGAAAGCCCATCCAGGGCAGGGCGCAGGCCAGCAGCTCGACGGCGTCGACGATGGCGTCGGCGGTGAGGGCGTCGGCGACTTTCCGCAGCGGCAGGTGGCGGGTAGCCAGGACCACGCGGATTTTATCGCCGAAGAGCATCATGGCGTAACGGCGGGCGCCGGTCAGGCGGGCGAGCAGTTCCGTGTGGCCGGGCTCGCAGATGCCGGCGAGCTGAAACGCCTCTTTGCTGATCGGCGCAGTGACGATGGCCTGGAGATGTCCGGTCTGCGCGGCGGCCGTGGCAGCCAGGATGTACGCGTAGGCCGCGCGGGCGGCATCGGCGCAGACCCGGCCCGGGCGCGGGCGCGGTGCCGGGGCGGGGCCGGGATCCCAGGTGCAGAGCCGGGGAATCGGGGCGGCCAGTTCGTGGATTTCGGGCGGAGGGCGGCGACCAAGCAGCGTCGCGGCGCGCAGCCAGACCGCGCGATGCCCCACGAGTACCAGGCGCCGGTTCGCCGGCTGGGGCCCGAGCGCGGCTTTGAGGGCTACTTCAGGGCCGATGCCGTTGGGATCGCCAGCGGTGATGCCGATGCAGAGCGGGTGGGCAGTCGGGCGACCGCGGGTTGAACTTCTTGCCGTCTGGCGGGTCATGCGGGCAAGCCTACACCCCGTCCCGCGCCATTGGCAATGTTCCGGATTCACGTGATGGGGCAGGGGGCCAAGCGGTATGCAAGCCGCTACCAGAAGACCGGTTGTCCGGTTTCGGACGAATCGGCGCCGGATGCCGCGGCATTGGATTGGGGCGCCGGCCCGGGCGGCGACATCGCGGGGGACGGTTCTGCCCGCGGCGGAGCTGCGTCCATTTCCGCTGCGGACGGCAGGCGGGCCGACGGCGGGCGGGCCGCTGCAGGAACGTCGGCGAACAAATCGTGGTCGAAGATCTGCACGTAATATTTATGGCGCAGGGAATCGATCCAGATGCGGTTGAGGCGCTCGTATTCCTCCCGGCGCAGGTCGCGTTCGATTCCTGGCGCAACCTCCTCGAACGGCTGGATGCGGGCGGGCTGCCGCTCGATCAGTTGCACAAGGAAGACGGCATCATCGGTGGCGACGGGGTCCGAAATCCCCCCGGGGGCAAGGGCGGCGATGGCCTCGCGGAAGATTGGACTGATGTTGGCGACATCCAGGAATTCCCCGTCATCCTGGAGGGTGCCGTTCTCCGCCGCGTCCGCGAAAGCGACCTCGCCGGAGCGTAGGCGGGCGATCAGGTCCGCCCGGGTGGCCGTGTCGCCGGCGGGCAGAGAAAGGATGCGCAGGCGCACGCATTCCGGGACGGAAAACTCCGCGCGCCGGCGTTCGTAGGCTGCCTGCAGATCCAGGGGCGTCACGAGCAATTTGGCGGAAACCTCCCGCTGGCGCATGACCTGGACAATGAACTGTTCCTTCATTTGCCGGCGCCATCCGGCAAAGGTCAGCCGTTCGGCGGCAAGCGCCTTGAGCAAGGCGGTACGGTCGTTGCCGAACTGATCGCGGATGACGCTGTTGATGTGATCCTCGACGGCGCGATCCGGCAGGGTGCCGCCCTGCATTTGGAAATCGGCGAGGATGAGCTCGGATTCGATGAGCGCATCGCGGATGGCCTGGTATTCCTGCTGCAACTTCTGTCGAAGTTCCTCGCCTTCGTGACGGGTCTCCAGGCGCTCCTGCACGGGCTGAAGCGCGGCGAGGACTTGGCCGACGGGGATGACCTTGCCGTTGACGATGGCGGCATAACTGTCCAGCAGGATGCCGTTGCCGGACAGGCCCTGGGCCCGGGCCGGGCCGGCCACCGCGATCATCAGGACCAGGAAGCAAAATCGCATCATGCCGGACATGATAGGGCAGAGAGCCGGGGGGATGCAAGGATGCGGATTGAAATGCGCCGGGCGATGCCGTAGGGTCCGGTCCGAGGATGAAAATCTGTCGGATCATGCCGGTGGCCCTGACGTTCCTGCTGGTGCACATCCCGGGTGCCCGGGGCCGCAATGTGCCCGTGTACCGAGAATACACCCAGCCGATTGCGTTTTATGACGAAACCGGGCAGCGGACGTCATTGACCGGCGGGGCGCCGGATCTGCTGGCCCTGCAAACGCTGCGCGACACGCAGGCGCAGGCCGGATTGATGGGCAAGGAGACGCTGTTTGATCTCATGTTGACAGGTGGCGGTTCCGTGTTCGCCGTGAATCCGGCGGTCCCGCTACAGGCGCCGGTTCCGGCCGATGAAACCCATACCTGGCGCAAATCGGATGAATCGGCTCGGAACTGGCTGGCGGGCAGCTTGAAACTGCCGAGCCTGGGCCAGACGGGTACCAATGCGGCGGAATCCGTCCTCGCCTCGGGAAATCAAGATTCCAGATGGGGGTGGTTGGCTGACGAAGTGGCCGAGCGAACCGGGCCGCAGGTCCTGTTGCCCGAGCAAATGCAGCCGGAAGAGGAACTCGCCGCCAGAGGAATGAATGCCATGACAGTCGCCGATCTCTTTGCGGCGGAACGTGGTGAAGCCGAGGTCGGAAATCCAACGGGCGTTCCGCCCGAGACACCGGCGGCGGCCGGGAATGACCGGGATCACCTGGTGCGTCCCGGTGAAAGCAGCCAGGCCTCCAGCCTTGATCAGCAAGGAGGCGGCTGGTTGGACCCCGCCCGCCTGCCCGGCCCGGCGTCTGCGAACCGGGCGGCGGACATGAGCGAGACGCGAAAAATCATCTCTGAAATATCCGCCGGCGTCCGGCCGGACTTCGCTTCGTTGCGAGATACGCTCGTGAATGTGCCAGCCGGTCCCGCCGGCACACCGAATTCAGGAAGAGTCATGCCAGCCAAAGCGCCCAGTTTGGTATTTCCTGAAAGTGCCAATCTGTCGCGCCCGGTTCTTTCGGGCAGCGATTCTGGCCGGGCCGGGGCGCCTGCAACTGTTATCTCTTCTTGGAGAAGTGGATGGCTCAGTAGCGATAAAACCGTAGCCAGGGAGTCTCGTTGGGGAATCCTTTCAGATCCGGTTTCGGCTCCGGTCATGCCATCCCTGCCTGCAGGGGGCACGCGTCCCAGTCCGTCCGGAGGGGGATATAAGCCGGTATGGCAGTAGATGAAACTTCTTATCTGCCTGATAAAGATCTGATTCCAGCTTAATTGGCTGACCATTTCCTGTTTTGATCCCGGAATGAATCCGTTGTTTTAATTTGCTCCCCGGCAGTCAATTACATGCTGCATTTCATAAAAACCACCAAAATCGATGGGTGTTGACCGGCTTTCGCTTGACGGTCCTTTTTTTTTGCACAAAACTGACCATGGAGCTGTGAAGGTGTGATCATGCAGCTCAGTTGTATGTCCATCCCGGTGGTACGAGTCAGAATGAGGCGGTGAATCCACCGGAAGCAAGCAGCACGGCAGGCATGAATCCATATGAAACAGATTGCCATCCTCGGATGGGACCATCATGAGTAAAGGAACAGGCATGAAACAAACGTCGTGGGCCCTGATCATGGCCGCGGGCAAGGCGGAACAGATTTCGTCTGATATCGAAACCGCCTTCCTCTATCTGAATGATCGGCCCGTTCTTGCCTATTCGCTTGCAGCGTTCATGCAATGTCCGGACATTTCCGGCATCGTGGTGGTGGTGAGCCGGGAGCGGGCGGAAAGCGTGTTGGGCATGGTCCAGCTCTATGGGTTCTCCAAAGTCCGGAAAATCGTGGCGGGAGGCGCCAAGCGCTCCGCCTCGATGGCCGCGGGCCTGGAACACATCGAGGACGACGTGGATTTTGTCTGTGTTCACGATGCCTCGCGTCCGCTGTTGTCCCCGGCGCTTGTTTCGGAAACTGTACACAGCGCGCATCGCCACGGATCGGGTCTGGCCGCGGTGGAAATCGCCGATCCGGTGGTCACGGCGGCCAAGGGCGTGGTGTTGTCACGCCAGGACCGGGACAGCCGGCTCTGGGCGGTCACGTCTCCCCAGACCTATGCGCGCGAGGTCCTGGTCAAGGCGTACCCCAAGCCCGCGCGGGATCGCAAGAACTATGGCGACGACCTGGCGGCCGTCATGGCGCAACGCGTCAAGCTTCATTTGGTGCCGGTCGCGGCGCCCTCGCCGCGCATCCGTTCCGCTGCGGATCTCGCGCCGGTCCTGGCGCTGATGAAATGACCTGCGCGGCGCGCAGCCGGATCCGCCGGAAGATGCGTGGAGAAAATATACCATCGGAATAAGGTTGCTTTTCCGCCCCGTTTGAAGCATAACGCACATTCGGATTGGGAATCTGAACGGAAAACCGATCTCAAAAAAAACAGAAACAGAAGCAATCAAGGAGAACTGGAAATGGCAAAGGCGATGACGAAGAGCCAGATCGTGGCGGCGGTGGCGGACAAGTCCGGGATCAGCAAGAAGCAGGCCGGCATTGCGCTGGAAGCCCTCGCGGCGCTGGCATACAAAAACGCCAAAAACGGATTCACCGTTCCCGGGCTGGGCAAGCTCGTGTTGGTGAATCGCAAGGCGCGCATGGGTCGCAATCCCGCGACGGGCGAAGTCATCCAGATCAAGGCCAAGAAGGTTGTGAAGTTCCGCGTGGCCAAAGCGGCCAAGGACGCGATCCTGAAGTAAGAAAACCTTCGTTCGGATGACCACAAGGCCGCGGTCCACCGCGGCCTTTTTTTTCTCGGGCGCGGGTGAGTCGGACGGGGAGGATGCACCCCCCCGGAGCCGTCCGGGATTTGGTGGAGGGTAGGAGGTTCGAACTCCCGACCTCCTGAATGCCATTCAGGCGCTCTACCAACTGAGCTAACCCCCCAAATCCTCAGACGTTGGGCCACCTTGTACCATGCGGCCGGGTCGGCGTCAACCTGTCCGGCGAAAAACTTTTTCAGCGCCGGGCGGGCTTCTTTGCACGGCGGTGTCGACAGCCGGCGCGCCCGGCGGCCGCCTTTGCCGGATAGTTATTCCTGGCCTCGGGGTTGACACCCGGCGGGGCTTCGCGTATTTTGCACGGCTGTTTTGGAAATCGGGCCGGCAGCGGTCGGTCCAGGAAACGAGGATCCAGATGGAAGCATATGCGGTAATCGAAACCGGCGGCAAGCAGTACCGGGTGCAGAAGGATGATGTGCTGGCGGTCGAACGGCTGGCCGGCGCCGAGGTCGGCAAGCAGGTCGAGCTGGGCCGCGTGCTGGCGTTGAACGACGGGTCCGGTTTGAAAGCCGGCGCCCCGGAGGTGGCAGGCGCCAAGGTGATGGCCGAAGTGCTCGCCGAAGTCCGCGCCCCGAAAGTGGTCGCGTTCAAGAAAAAGCGCCGCAAGGGATATCATCGCAAGGTCGGACATCGCCAGAATCTGCTCAAAGTGAAGATTGCATCCATCGCATAGGCAAGGAGTCGAACCATGGCGCATAAAAAAGGACAGGGCAGCAGCCGCAATGGCCGGGACAGTAATGGCCAGCGGCGTGGCATCAAGCGGTTCGGCGGCCAGTCCGTCGTGGCGGGCAGCGTTCTGGTCCGCCAGTGTGGGACGAAAAAAGAACCCGGATTGAATGTCGGCATGGGCAAGGATTACACGTTGTTTGCGCTGACGGATGGCGTGGTTTCATTCGACCGCGGCGGCAAGCGCGTCAACGTCCAGAAACTCGTCCAGGCCTGACCGCCGCGCGCATGCGCTTCGTTGGCGGGGACCGGCGGACCCGCGCGACTCCGCACCCCCCGCGGGTTCGTTGCGCGACTTTTGATTTCTGACTGCATTCGCCGGCCATGAAACCCGTCACGTTTGTCGATCAAGTCCGCATCCAGGTTTTCGCCGGCAACGGCGGAAACGGCGTGGCTTCTTTTCGCCGCGAAAAGTTCATCCCCTACGGCGGGCCCGATGGCGGCGACGGCGGTGACGGCGGCAGCGTGTTTTTGCGGGCCTCCAAGGATGTCGCTTCCCTGCTCGATCTGCACTTCGCCCCCATCGTACGCGCGGAACATGGCGAAAAGGGCCGCGGGCAGCAGCAGTATGGCCGCCGCGGGCGCGACAAGATCGTGCCGGTGCCGACCGGCACGGAGGTGCGCGACGCCGAAACCGGGGAGTTCATCGGCGAAGTGCTGGCCGATGGCGACCGGATGAACATCGCGCCCGGCGGCAAGGGGGGGCTGGGCAACCTGCATTTCCAGACCAGTACCCATCAGGCGCCGCGCGAGTTCACCGAAGGCACGCCCGGCGCGGTTCGGACCCTGCGCCTGACCATGAAGACCGTGGCCGATGTGGGGCTGGTTGGCTATCCCAATGCCGGCAAATCCACGCTGCTGGCCGAACTGAGTTCGGCCCGGCCCAAAGTGGCGGCCTATCCCTTCACCACCCTGCATCCGCAGGTGGGCACCGTCGTGTTCGATGCCACCCATTCAATCCGGGTGGCGGACGTTCCCGGCCTGCTCAAGGATGCGCACAAGGGGGTCGGCCTGGGGCATGACTTCCTCCGCCACATCGAACGGACCCGTTTCCTCCTGTTTGTGATCGACATGGCCGGCAGCGAAGGCCGTAGCCCCGTGGAGGATTTCCGGACTCTCCGTGAGGAGTTGCGGCTCTACAACCCCGATCTGGCCAAGCGACCCTACGAAATTCTGGCCAACAAGATGGATGAACCGGCGGCCAAGGAGAACCTGAAGGTGTTTCGGCGCGAGATCCGGCGCAAGCCCCTGGAACTGTGCGCCGTGCTGGGCGAAGGCGTGCCCGCCTTGAAGACCAGACTCTTCAAATGGTTTTTTCCGGAAGACCCATTGCTCGAAATCTAACCGGGCTGGCCGCGGCCCCGCTTTGGCTGTTTGGGCTGTAGGGCTGAGCGTACGGCTGCTCCCCCCAAAAAACAAAAAGCGGCGTGGCGCTCGCCGAGCCTCGCTTTCCGCCGCATTCCAAATTCGGCCGATCGTTGTCAACGAAACCGGGAAGCGCCCGCCTGGCAAGGGCCATGCGCTTTCGGCTTGCTTTGCCCGGGACGGAAGGGCAGGGTGTGCCGCCTATGGAAACCACCCCCCCCTCCGATTCCTTCAACGAATTCGGCTACCGCAGAAAGAAAAGAAACGCGATTCCGGAAAATCGGCACCCGTCCGACCGGCCCCGCCGTCGGCCCTATGGCGCCCCCGGGGGGAGCCCGGATTCACGTGACTTCCGCCGGCCTGTGAATCCGCACGGGGACGGCTATGCCCGCAGTTATCAGAAACCACGGGGGGCGTATCGGCCATCTACCGGCCCGCACCGCAAGCCGACCGGCGCGCAGAATGCAGGTCCGGCAGGGGATGGCCGGACTCCGCCGTGGCAGAAACGCCGGCCGGCTGCGCCGGCCGGCGACTGGAAAGCCGAGGGCCGGCGTGACGGCGGCAGACCGGGGGGATTCAGAAAACCATCCGGGTATCGCAAGCCGTATGGGGCCGGCGATGCAGATGCCCGGCGCGATTTTCGCAGACCGTATGGCTCGACGCCAGCCGGTCGACCCCGGGCGGAGGGCGACTGGTCGGGCGGTTATCCGCCCCGTCGCGCCCGTCAGGATGCGCGGGGTGGATTCCGCTCTCCGCATGGTCCGCGCCAGCCCTATGGCCCGCGGACTTCGCGCGAAGGCCGGGACTTTCGTTCGCCGCATGGTCCGCGCCCCCCCTATGGTCCGCGCAGACCGGGTTCGTCCGAGGAATTCCGTCCGCCCCGCGGGCCGCGCAAGCCTTATCGATTTGCGGCCGGAGACGGTGCGGGTCGCCAGGCGCATGCGCCGCACCGCGATCACGGCGGCTGGAAAAAACCGTATCATGCCCGCAAGCCCTTTCAGAAAGGGTCGCCTTATTCCCGTCCCCCGCAGGGGAACGGTTCCCGGCCCGTATGGCGGAAACAAAAGCCGGACCAGGCCGAAGACCGGCCGCATGACTGAGTTCCTCCGCGTTCCGAACTCGGAAACCTGTTGACCCCGCGGAAGACGCATTTTAGACTGCCCCGGTTTACTGTCACCCAACCTTCAGGAGCGATCATGGTAACGGCGAAAATTGAAGACCAGCAACCCGATGGACCTTCTGCAAAAAGCGCTTTGCTTTTTGAAATGGATACGGTGGCGCTGGGCGCCCGGCAGATCCGCTACAGCGTGCTGGCCGGGATTCTGAAGGAACAAGGCATCACCCTGACCCCCATCCTGTATTCCCGCTACTGCCTGCATCCGGCGCCGGCCGTCTACATGCCGGAATTCCTCAAGGCCGTGAAATATACCGCCGCTTCACCGGAGGAGGTCGTCGAGCGGCTGAATGGCGAGACCACCTCCCGCTTGATGCACAAATCCACCTTGATCAGCGATGGACTGATCAAATGGATAGAGGCCGCCAAGGCCCGCGGCGCCGCCATCGCCTGCGTGTCCATCCTGCCCCAACTGGCCGCGGATGACGTCGCCGCGCATCTGGGCTTCCAGCGCTGGGGCGTCGAGGTCTTTTCCGCCCTGCCGTCTTCAACCGACAAGGGATTTCCCCGCGCGGAACATTGGCTGCGCATGGCCAAGGCCATCAACCGCAATCCCAAGCGCTGCCTGGCCATCGTCAGCAACATGGCCACCACCAAGACCGCCCTGGCCGCCATGATGCATGTGGCCGTCGTGACCGACGAGTTCACCGAATACCAGGATTTCTGCGGCGCCAACATCGTGTGCGCGGACTTGAAAGAAGTGAAGCCGGATGTCTTCTTCCAGGAAATCAGCTTCTAAACCGGCCTCGAAGAAGACCCGCGCCCGGCGTGCCGCGGCGCTCCGCCAGACCTCCGCCAAACGCACGGCCCATGCCCGGTCAACCACGCCGGCCAAACTGGCCGGGGGCGTGGAGCAAATGGCCCGCCTGCTCAAGATCATGGCCCGTCTGCGCCGGCCGGGCGACGGCTGTCCCTGGGACCTGGAGCAGACCATCGAGACCATCAAGTCAAACCTCATCGAAGAGGCCTATGAGGCCCTCGACGCCATGGAGAGCGGCGATCGCGCGCACCTGGCCGAGGAACTGGGAGACCTGCTGCTGCAAATCGTCTTCCAGTCGCAGATCGCGGCCGAGGAGGGGGCCTTCAGTTTCGCGGATGTTGCCCAAGGGATTTCCGACAAGCTTGTCCGCCGTCATCCCCATATCTTTGGCGACGTGAAAGTGGCCGACGCCAAGGAGGTCCTGCGCAACTGGGATGCCATCAAGAAGACCGAGAAACAGGCCCGGGCCTCCGCCCTGGATGGCGTGCCGAAGCACGTGCCGCCCCTGCACCGCGCCTACCAGCTGCAAAAGCGCGCGGCCCGGGTCGGCTTCGACTGGAGCGAAATCCGCAGCGTTTTTGCGAAGCTCGATGAGGAAATCGTCGAGCTCAAAGAGGCCATTGAAATCGGGAACCGCAAGCATGTCGTCGAGGAAGTCGGCGACGTGATTTTCTCCGTGGTCAACATTGCCCGTTTCATGAAGGTCGATCCGGCCTATGCCCTCGCGCAAACCAATGCCAAATTCTCGCGCCGCTTCCGGATCGTCGAGCATGAAATTCAAGCCAGCGGCCGCCAGATGAAGGACTGCACCCTGGCCCAGATGGACGAGATCTGGGATCGCCTGCGCGCCGCCGACAAGCGCTAGTTCCGGCCCGGCGCCGGGCTTTCAGGCGGCGCGTTCGGGTTCGGCCGGTTCCAAGGCGAATGATTCCGCCGCCGCGGCCGTCCGGAGCTTTCTTCGACGGCACGTCACCAGGCTCAAAACAGCGCAGAACAGCATGGCATTGCCGAAATAACAGGCCGTCATCCACCCCGGGCAGTGGAAAATATCCAGGACCGGCCAGCCGGGATGGTGAATGCCGGAATCCAGGCGGATGCCGAATACATGGTATCCCAGTACTTCCATGGCGATGATCAGAACCGACAAGGCGCCGGTGAGGTGAATCCACAGCCGCCACCCGCGGTGCGCCTGGAAAAAAGGAAACACCCACACATAGAACAGCATCAGGAGAGACGGCCAGGCCAGCACCGGCAGGATCGAAACGCCCAGAACCGAGATTTTGTACAGGTTGTATCCGCTGTAGCTGGCGCGATTCCAGATGAGGTAAGTCCAGGAGATGGCCATGGCCACCGGCCAGGCCCACAGCTTGTCCCGGTCCAGCTTGAAACTGAGCGCCATGATCATGCCGCAACCGGCCAGCAGGCCCATCTCCCGGTGCGCGCCCAGCAAGGCCAGGAAGATCAGCGTGGCCCCCGTCCAGACAACCCCCTTCCCGCGCGGCAATCCGATCCGGCCTCGCACTCTCGGCCGGAGGTTGGAGCAGAATTTCATGCGCCAAGGTACCCTGCCTGTAACGATGATGAGTGTCCCGGGCCGATTCAAGCCGGAAAACACGGACTAGGGCGGTTTCTGACTGAATCCTCCCCCGGATCGGCCATCCGCAGAAGCCGCCCGCTGGAAACCGCTTTGTCCTGCCGGGGAAAAACATGCTATAACCAGACCGCTCCCAAGGAGAATCGACCATGCCTACACCCGTCGCGATCGAGAAATTGACCAAGCGGTTTGGTGACAAGACGGTGCTCAACCGCATTGACCTGCAAATCGCGGCGGGGGAGTTGTTTTTTCTGTTGGGGCCGTCGGGATGCGGGAAAACGACGTTGCTGCGGGCAGTGGCGGGGCTGAACGAACCGGATGAGGGACGGATCCTGGCCGGCGACCGCGACGTGACCCGCCTGCCACCGCACCAGCGGGACATGGGAATGGTCTTCCAGAGCTATGCCCTGTGGCCGCACATGACCCTGCGCGAAAATGTGGCTTTCGGTCTGGAGATGCGCGGCATTCGGAAATCCGAAGCCGACCCCCGCGTCCGGCATGCGCTGGAGATGGTCAGGCTGGCCGACCGGGCCAACGCCAAGCCCAACGAGCTCTCCGGTGGTCAGCAGCAGCGCGTGGCCCTGGCCCGCGCGCTGGTGATCGAACCGCAATGCCTGCTGCTCGACGAGCCGCTGTCCAACCTGGATGCCAAACTGCGGCTGGAGATGCGCACGGAAATCCGGCGCATCTGCAAGGAGGCCGGACTGACGGCCATTTACGTGACGCACGACCAGAAAGAGGCGCTGTCCATTGCCGACCGCCTGGCGGTGCTGGACCAGGGCCGCCTGCTGCAGGTGGGCTCACCGCAGGAGGTCTATACCCGGCCCAACAGCCGGTTCGTCGCCCAGTTCATCGGCGAGACCACGTTCATCGAAGGCCGGGTGCGCGCGGTGCGTGACGGGGTGGCCGAAGTGGAGACCGCGGCGGGGGCGTGGACCGCCGCGGTGACGGAGAAAGCCGAGGCGGGAGCGACGGTCTGGCTGTCCGTGCGGCCCGAGGCCGTGCAGCTGCACACGGATAAAACCGGCGGGCCAAACGTCTTCAAGGCCCAATTGCACGGAACGATCTACCTGGGCGAAGTCGCGCAGCATGCCGTCGAGCTCCCCGGGGGCGTCACCCTCAAGGCGCTGGAGACGCGGCCCAAGCTGGTCGCGCGCGACGATGCCTCCGCCGAGACGAGGATCTACATTGACCCGGTGGACGTGCAGGTGCTGATGGAGTAAAGCCGAATCGCCGGAAACCGGACAGCCGTTTAGACAGGATGACAGGATTTACAGGATGGACATGATGGAAGACCGGGGAAGAACCATGGAAGAAGAGGAATTAACGGAAAAGATCATTGGTTGTGCGATGAAGGCCCATCGGACGCTTGGGTGCGGGTTCCTGGAATCGGTTTATCAAAAAGCGTTGCTGCACGAACTGAAAAAGGCAGGGATTGAAGCCACGGAAGCCGTACCGCTGAAGGTTTTCTATGATGAAGAGACCGTGGGGGATTTCTTTGCGGATATTGTTGTGGAGGGCAAGGTGATTGTTGAAAACAAAGCCGTGGAATCGTTGTGCGCGGCTCATGAAGCCCAGGTGGTGAACTACCTGACCGCCACCGGTCTGAATGTTGGATTGTTGTTCAACTTCGGGACTCCCAAGCTCGAATTTAAACGAAAGCACCGCATTTACCGGAAATCAAAAGGCCCACTGCCATGATCCTTTTTCTTTGCTCCTGTTCGTCCTGTAAATCCTGTCATCCTGTCTAAACATGGTTCGAAATATTTCCATTCTGCTGGTTCTGGCGTTGATTGTGGCGCTCCCGTTTCTGTTCCGGCGGGAGACGGGGGTTCGGGAATGGAAGCCCGGCGACCCGGTGCTGGTGATCATCACGCCGATGAACGAGGCGATCCGGCACGAATTCGCGATGGGGTTTTCGCGCTGGCATGCGCAGCGGCACGGCGCGCCGGTCAAGGTGGACTGGCGCAACATCGGCGGCACGACGGAGATTTCGCGCTATCTGACCAGCGAGTTCGTGTCGAGCTTCCGGGCCTGGTGGACGGCTCAGGGCCGGCCCTGGCGCGGCGACGGCGCATCCATCATCCTGAACAAGTCGTTCGATCCGGCGAAAAAGCCGGACGGCGTGGAGGAGGCCGACTGGGCGGAGCAGGTGGCGATGTACCGCGCGTTCCGGGAGACGGACGATCCCCGGGCGTTTTCCAGCCAGATTGACATGTACTTCGGCGGCGGCGCCTATGACGGCGACAACGCCACCCGCCAGGGCCTGCTGGTGCCGGCCTGGGTTCCCGGTAAAATTCCTCCGGGACTGATCGCCACCGGGGAAGGCGTCGAATTGATCCCGGAAGGGATGAGCGGTGAAGCCTGGCGCACGCCGACGTGGTACGGAACGACGCTGAGCACCTTCGGCATTTGCTACAACCGCGACCGGATGAAGGCGCAGGGCATCGAACAGGAGCCGGCGAGCTGGAAAGACCTCGCGGATCCGCGCTGGTTCGGCACTCTCGGGCTGGCGGACCCGACCAAGAGTGGCAGCATCGCCAAGGCCTTCGAGACCATCGTGCAGGTGCAATGCCGCAAGGCGGTCGAGGCCGCCGGATTCGGCGACAAGGCCGGTGCCTTCGAAGCGGCCATCGCCGCCGCCCGGCTGCCGCCGGGAGAACTGCCCGACGAAGTGCCCGCCGCCTACCAGGATGCCGTCGAACAGGGATGGGTCAACGGACTGCGGCTGCTGCAGGCGATCGGGGCCAACGCGCGGTACTTCACCGACAGCGCCAGCAAGGTGCCGCTGGATGTCGGCATGGGCAATGCCGCCGCGGGGCTGGCCATTGACTTCTACGGCCGTTTCGAAGCGCAGGTCAGCAATCATGGCCGTGGCTGGGACGCTATGGCCTACGTGACGCCGCGCGGAGAGTCGGGCGTCAGCGCCGATCCGATCTCGATCCTGCGCGGAGCGCCCCGGCGGGAAATCGCCGTGCGCTTCATCGAATACCTGCTGAGCGAGGACGGCCAGCGGCTCTGGTGCTACCGGCCCGGCGAGCCCGGCGGTCCGGAAAAATACGCCCTGCAGCGGTTCCCGATCCGCCGCGATTTTTATCCGTCGGCGAATCCGGCCTTTCAGGCGTCCTATGAACGGCACCGTCCGCATACGACGGATGATCTGGGCGCGCCCACGCTGGATGCCTACCGGCTTGCCGAGGAATACGTCTACCATCCGCGCTGGACGGCGGGGCATTTCGGGCTGCTGCGAGACCTGGTTCGGGCCATGTGTCTCGACGCCGGACAGGAATTGCGGAAAGCCTGGGGGGCAATCGTGGCGGCCGGCGGGCCGGCGGCCTGTCCCCGGGCGCTGGAGGCCCTGCAACGGCTGCCGCAGGTGCCGGAGCCGCTGACCTGGACCTCGGGGCTGGCGATGGGGAAGAAATATGACCGGCTGGACCTGCTGCGGGAGTGGACGCTGCAGTACCGTGCCCAGTACGCCGAGGCAGCGCGGCTGGCGCGGGAGGAGGCCCGCCCATGAGACGAAGTACGGCATGGGTTGTGTTTGGCGCGGTAACCCTGCTGCTGTCGCTCCTGTTCTTCTGGCCGCTGGGCAAGGTGGTGGCCGGCGGATTCTGGGTGGATGGACGGTTTACACTGCGCTATCTGCTCGGGGTGTTCGAGAATCCCATCTATGTCGAGGGGCTGTTCAACAGCCTGAAAATTGCGCTGGGAACGACGGGGCTGGCGCTGCTGGTGGCGCTGCCGCTGGCCTGGATCGCCAACCAGTTCGAATTCCGGGGCAAGGCGGTGTTTTCGGCGCTGGTGCTGGTGCCGATGATTCTGCCGCCGTTCGTGGGGGCCATCGGGTTCCAGCAGATGTTCGGGGCCTACGGCATGGTCAACGCGCTGTTCGGGCTGGGCGCGCGGGACTGGCTCGGGGGCGGGCAGTATGCCGGCGTGGTGCTGCTGCAGACGCTGTCGCTCTATCCCATCCTGTATCTGAATGCCGTGGCGGCGCTGGCGAACATTGATCCGGCGATGGAAGAGGCGGCGGCCAATCTCGGCTGCACCCGCCTGCGGCGGTTTTTCCGGATTACCCTGCCGCTGATGATGCCCGGACTGTTCGCCGGCGGCACGCTGATCTTCATCTGGAGCTTCACGGAGCTGGGCACACCGCTGATCATGAACTATACGCGCTGCGCGTCGGTGCAGATCTACGACTCGCTGAAGGAAATCGGGTCGAATCCGTTCCCGTATGCGCTGGTGTCGGTGATGCTGGCGTCGAGCGTGGGCCTGTATGCCCTGAGCAAATGGCTGTTCGGCGGACGGGCGTACGCCATGCAGAGCAAGGCGAGCACGCAGTCGGCGACCCGCCGGCTGACGGGGGGGCGGGCGCTGCTGGCGGCGCTGCCGTTCGCGCTGGTGACGGGCCTGGCGCTGCTGCCTCATCTGGGCGTAGTGCTGACGAGTTTCGCCGTTCCGGGAAGCTGGTATCAGAACGTGCTGCCGGGCGCCTTCAGCGGCGCCAACTACATCGAGGCGCTGGGCCACGACATGACCGTCAGCAGCATCCGCAACAGCCTGCTGTTTTCGTCGCTGGCGGTGGGGTTTGACATTGTCGTGGGCATCGCCATTGCCTTTGTCGTGGTGCGCTCCACCATCCGCCTGCGCGGCGTGCTCGACGCGCTGTCCATGATCCCCCTGGCGGTGCCGGGGCTGGTGATGGCGTTCGGATTCCTGGCCGTCAGTTCGTGGCTGAGCAACTGGAAGGTGTTTGCCGACGTGGACTGGTGGCCCCGGCTGGTGGATGTGCGGACCAATCCCACGTTGTTCCTGGTGCTGGCCTATTCCGTGCGGCGGCTGCCCTACATGGTGCGCAGCGCCGTGGCCGGTCTCCAGCAGACCAGCGTGACGTTCGAAGAAGCCGCGTGGAATCTCGGCGCTTCGCCCGCGCGCACCCTGCGGCGCATCACCCTGCCGCTGATCCTGGCCAACCTGATTGCCGGCACCATGCTGACCTTCGCCTTCAGCATGCTGGAGGTCAGCGACAGCCTGATGCTGGCGCAGCAGGCCGACTATATGCCTATCACCAAAGCGATCTTCGAGCTGTTCCAGCTCCTGGGCACGGGCAAATACGTGGCTGCGGCGCTGGGCGTATGGGCCATGGCCTTTCTGACCGCCACGCTGGTCGGCAGCAGCCTCCTGCTGGGCAAAAAGCTTGGTGCTGTCTTCCGCGTATAGGCTCGGCGGACTGCCAGACTCCCGGATCCGGCGTTCATTGCCGGGAAAGACGCTCGACCCGTTCGGGGGCGGGGTGTTAGGTTCCGGCCTGCATGACCATGCGTCCGTAGCTCAATTGGACAGAGCTTCTGACTTCGGATCAGAAGGTTGCAGGTTCGAGTCCTGCCGGACGCGCCAATCCAAAGCATTCGTGGGGCGGCGCACCGAATCGCAGATGCGCCGGATTTCGAAAAAAATAGAATATTTGAGCTAGACATTTGGGCCTCGTTTTGGCTGAATCCGCCGATTTCCACACCCGATTATGCAGTCCCGCCAAGCCATCATTGCCAATGCCCAGGGCATTCACTGCCGGCCTTCCGCCGTGATCGTGAAGGAATTCACGGACTACTCCGGCGCCGTGCGAATCACCAATGGAATCGGCTCGTGCGACGTGAGTTCGGTGATGCAACTGCTGTCGCTGGAAATGCACCAGGGCGACCGGGTGACCGTGGAAGTCACGGGGGCGAATGAAGCGGCCGCGGCCGACCGGCTGGTGGAACTGCTGCAAACCCGCTTCGATTTCCCGCCGCGGGAAGTTCCGTAGTCCGTCGCCGGGGGAATCCCGCGGTCAGGCTGGCCCGGCCGGTTCCGGACTTTTGTGCTTCAGTTCGAATACCCGGACGATGACAAAAGCGATGAGAGCGAAGACAAAGAACACCAGCAGCATCCAGGCGATGCCCTGCAGGGTTTCGATCACCGTCCGGTAGACTTCGAGGACCCAGCGCGACTTGGTCAATTCCACGATCCGGGAATCCTTGTGCTGGGGCGCGGTGATGTACTGCTCGATTTTCCAGAGATTCACGCCGCTGGAGATGCCGGTCACGTACATGGCGAAGCGCAGGTAGCGCGACCAGGCCCGGCTGATGGGGTCCGAGATGATGCGCTCCAGGATGGCATTGATCGGCTGCCGGAACAGGCGCACGACCACGCAGGACACCGCCAGCGCGATCAGGAACGTGATGCCCAATAAAGCAATGAACAACATGCCAGACCTCCTGTTTCCTGGATGGGAGAGAGTCTATGGATCGAACGGGAAACGGTATTTCTTCAAGCCCAGTTCCTCGCGCATGGCCAGGATTTCCTTCTGGGTTTCGCGGTTGACCGGGACACCCTTGCCCCGGCGTTCCCGCCAGGTCAGGTATTCCTTTTCGCCGGCGGTGTAAATGCGGTTCTGGCCGGGGGCCTTTTGGGACGCGCGCAGCTGGCGCAGAATGCGGCCGGCAATCTGCTTGAACGAGGCGAGCGGGGCAAAATGGGCGATGTCGATGGCGAGGAAAAAGTGTCCGAGGGGATAGGGGATCTTGCGGCCTTTCCGATCCACGCCGCTCAGCATTTTCAGATAGGCCCCCTGCTGGAGGGCGGCGGAGAGGATTTCGACAACGGTGGCATAGCCGTACCCTTTGTAGCCCGCCAGGTCCTCGCCGGCGCCTCCCAGCGGCAGAAGCGCGGCCGTGCCGGCAACCAGGTCGGTCAGCACCTGATGCGGATCGGTCTTGGACGAGCCGTCCGGCGCGATGACCCAGCCGGCAGGCATCGGCTTGTCCAGCTTGGCGTAGATCTCCACCTTGCCCCGTTGAACAATCGAGGTGGCGCAGTCGAGCAGGAACGGAAATTTCTCGTCGGTCGGCAGGGCAAAGGTCAGTGGATTGGTGCCGAGCATGTTTTCGACACCGAAGGTGGGGGCGATCGACGGGCGGGCGTTGGTGCCGCTGATGCCGATCATGCCGGCCTGAGCCGCCATGAGGGCATAATAGCCGGCAATGCCGTAATGAGTGGAGTTGCGGACGGCGACCATGCCCAGGCCGTAACGCCGGGCCTTGCGGATGGCGAGGGTCATGGCATGGTGCGCGACGACATGGCCCATGCCGTTGCCGCCATCCAGGACCGCCGTGGTCGGCGTGTTCTTCACTCGGCCAATGCGGGTCTGTGCCCGTTGGATGCCCTGGCGGATGCGGTCGTAGTAGATGGGCTTGAGACGGGAGATGCCATGGGAATCGAACCCAAGCTGATCCGCCTTGATGAGAACCTTGGCGCAGATTGCGGCGTCGGCCCGGGGAACCCCCAGGCCGGTGAAGACGTCGCGCATGAAGCGTTCCATGGTGGGGAAGGGAATCCAGACGGAGCCTTGTTCAATGTCCATGTCCACTCTCCGATGCTGGCCACAGGGTACGCCCCGGGAACGGGGCGGGGCAAGGGGATTTGGGCCCTGCCCGCGCTTCTTCATGCGCCGTTCCAAACGGCCTGGAAGGCGCGGCGGGCCTTGTCGCCGCAGGCGGGTTCGGCTCCTTCGCAGGGAAGGCCTCCGATGCGGCTCGGGACATCGCGGAAGAGGCGGCGGATATCGGCGGGTGCCGCCCCGCGGGCAAAGGCGAGGCCCGCCGCGAGGGCGGGAGCGGCCTTGGTGGCCAGGCCGCAATCCCGGGACAGCCGGTCGTGCTTGTGGCTGAGATGCACCTGCGCCAGCAGCGAAAATACCACGGCGGGGAGGATGGCCGCTCCTTGCTCCTGGTAGAGCCGGCGGTAGGGCAGACCCAGGAAAATGCCCTGGTTGCCGGAGCCGGTGATGGTCATCACGGGATGGGAATAGCCCGCCATGCGGCCGGCAATCCGCCGGACAATCTGGTCTTCGAGGGAGTAGCCTTTTTCGGGGGGGACCTGACGGGTGATGAAGTCGAGAGCGAGGGCCTCAAGGGCCGGATGACGCGCGCGAGCCAGTTCGAAGATTTCATCCAGGCGGGGTGGCCGCGGCATGAGCTTTTGGCGGGGCGTGAGGTCACGACCAAAGACCACAAGCTGTTCAATGTGATCGTGTCGGCCCCGCAGGATGATTCCTGTGTCCGCGTTGAACTGCAGCGCCACGTACAGTCCGTTGCGGCGCACGGGAACAGCCCGCAACCAGGCGCCATTTTTCATGAATTTCCGGGCCAGACGGAGGTCAAAGTCGGCAAAGACGTTGAAATCATTGGTCCGGGAGGCGCAGCCCGCGGCGGCGGCGGCGAGGATCCCGGGTTTCTTGAGGAACGGCACGACGGCGGTGGAGGCGTTGCGAAAGGCGTCGCGGGAGACATGCAGACAGGCGCAAAAAGAGTTGGGAGGCGGCGGGACCGGCATGTGACGGATCAGGGTGCGGAAGGCATAGGCGATGGCCGCCGGCTCGGTGCAGCCGACCACCTGCACGATTTCGCCCTTCAACAGGCGGGCGATTTCCTCCCCCCGGGCCATGTTCGGTCGGGCTGGAAAGGATCTGCTCACGGCCGGTAGTCTATAATGCGCCCCGCCGCCGCGGTCAATGTTTGTTGCCCTTCGGTTCGAATTTGCTTTGACCCGCAGGCAAGGCTTTGCTTGGGTGGAAATCAGAACCGCCCGGTCATGAAAATACTCGACCATTTGATCGCCACTCTGGATTGCAACGTGGAGGTCGGAGACATCCGTCAGGGCGTTTTTCACACGGCGGTCGTGACCCGTCACTGCGGACTCGCTTCTTCGTTGCCGCGCGACGCCCTGCGCCAAGCGCCCCCGCTGGTCAAGGATGCCGGCGCCTTGCTGGACAAGTCCGCCGCGGAACTGGTCCGGCTGGCCTATTCGGACAGCCTGCTCGAAGCGGCCATCGGCATGGCCACGCTCAATTCGCTGCTGGACGTCGACGAATCCGCCTGCCGCGAAGTCAACGCCGCGGAGCTGATCCTGGAAAAGGGCCGGAGCCGCAACGTTGCGATCGTCGGTCACTTTCCGTTCCTGCCGAAAGTGCGCGAAGTCGCCAAGGAATTGTGGGTCATCGAGAAAAACCCGCGGGAGGGCGATCTGGGCGAAGCCGCCGCCGCCCGGTTCATCCCGCAAGCCGACGTCGTGGCGCTCACAGGCACTTCGCTGACCAACCACACGCTGCCGGACTTGCTGGCCCTGTGCCGGTCCGCGGCTTTCGTGATTCTGCTGGGCGATTCGGCGCCGCTGTCGCCGATCCTGTTCGACTACGGCGTGGACGCCGTCGCGGGCACGCGGGTCGCTGACGTCGCAACGGCGCTGCGTTGCGTCAGCCAAGGCGCCAATTTTCGCCAGATCCGCGGCGTGCGGCGGCTGACAATGCTCAAACCGGCATCAAAGTAGCTGCGGCCGCACTTCAATAAACGTCCAGCCGGTCGATGTTGGCGGCGGCCCCAGGCCGAGCCAGTTGGGTCACGCCGGCCCCCCCCGCGCGGAAGCGGTAATGCGCGAACGCCTTGGGCAGAATGCCACGGTGCCGTCGAGTGCGACGGTGAAAAGGCCGTAGGCTTTCTTGGTGCCGGGCATCCCGGGCGAGAGGCTGGGCATGCGCGTTCCGGGTGCGTCAGTGCTTGTGCCCGCAGCAGCCGGCGACAGCGTCCTTGTTCGGCGCAAAGAGCAGCGGAAAGACGATGTCGCTGGTGCAGCAGGGCAGCCACACCGACAGGAACAGGAACACGGCGATGCCGCCGAGGACTGGAATCGAGGGCATTCCGCCCATCGCCATCGCGACGTGGAAGAGCGAGGCCCCGGTGCTGATGAGGACGTGCAGTCCGTGCGGGACGCGGGTCCGGGCGCTCCAAAAGCCCAGCGCGATGCCGAGGAACGCGAGAGGATTCACCAGCCACCATTCCTCGATGAAGCCGAAGTGGAAACCCGGATTGGGTAGGCCCAGCAGCCATTCGCCCAGATAGGGGATGAGGCAGTCGCTCAGCGTGCCGATGCCGACGCCGCCGAGATAGCCGATGGCCAAAATGCGCCAGAAGCCCGCGCCGCCCGCGCGCCGGAACGTCGCGATTGTCGCCTGCGCGCTCAACAGCACGTGCAGCGGATGCAGGATGCCGAAGAGCCTGGCCGACGACGCGACGGGGAAATTCGCTCCCAGCAGGCCCAGTAGCAGGGCGATGCCCGCCAGCGAGCCCAGCGCGGTGAACGGCGCGTGCGCGCGCAGTTCGTGCATGATCAAATTGCGTTTCATTCGGTTTCCTATGCCAATCTTCGGCCCGGCTTGGCCACGAGGCTGCCGACGGGTTCGCCCACGCGCGCCGAAACGAGCGGGCACTTGACGGTGAACAGAAAATAGAGGTTTTTGTCCACTTCGGAAAGCGTTTCGTAGTTGCCTTGCCCCTTGGCGATGACCAGATCCGCGCGGGCGAACCAGTCGCGGAACTCGTCCGAGCAGTCGTCCAGGATGGTGCCGGGGGCGTCGGACCCGTTGCCGAGCACGGGCACGAGCTCCGGCAGGCCGGCGGTTTCGGCGTCCGCGACCGTCGCGTCGTTGAGCACGGGCCGACCGCGCACGAAGAGGGTGATTTTTCCCGCGGGCAACTGCTCGATCAGCAGCTTGTCAAAAACGATTTCTCCGGCGTTGTCGGCCAGATAGAGAATGGAATGGGCGCGGTCCGCCTCCCGGAAAAGGCCTTCCACGTCGCCGCGGAGGGGCTGCGTCCAGATGGTTTCGAGGTGCGCGGGCAGGTCTTCGGCGGCAATCTGGGTCTTGGCGCCGACGTCGAGCAGGTTGCCGCCGATGGCCACGCGGACGGCGGCTTCGCGCGGGTCGGGGTGCGCCGCGATGCGCGCGCGCATCGTGGGCACGAGGTTCAGGGCCATTTCGTTCATCCGGTCCTTGACCGCGCGGTAGGGATCGGGGTCGCCGAGCGCTTCGCGGATGGAGCGCTGCAGACGCTGGGCCATCGCCGGCGGCGTGCCGGACCAGTCTCCGTCCGCGATGTCCCGCAGCAACCGGCGCAGGAGGACTTCGCGCCGGACCGGATCCGCCACTGCTTCCACCACGGCGTCGAGCGCCTGGCGCGCAAAACAAGGAATGCATTGGAGCAGGGTGTTCACATGCGGCATCGCTAGCACCGCATGCGCCGGCGGTGGGGTTCGCAGAGTTGGAGGGTTCTCAGCACGGGGGCGGATCAGAACGTCAGGACGCGGTCGCTGTCGGCGACCCACTCGGCGAGTTCGGCCATCGTGGCCTTGTTGGCGCCGGCGTAGTAGGGCTCGTTTTTGTGGATGCCGCAGCGGGCCATGCAGGTGCCACAGACCTTCACGGCCACGCCTTGGGCGATCAGGTCTTTCAGCATCGCCACGAGATTCTGGTCGTAGCCCGCCGGAGCCTTGCAGCTTTCGCGCGCGAGATCCACGGAATCGTTCATCAGGAAGATCCGGACGGTTTGGTCGTTTTCCGCCAGCTTGCCGGCCAGGCGCAGGCCGTTCCAGGTCACGTCGGTGCCGTCGTAGGGGGGGTGGTTGAAGACGATCAGGATGGCCATGGGCTTTCCTTGGGTTAACGTTGCAACAGATGGTCGGCGATGGCCCGGAAGAGCGTGCTGATGGCCAGAATGGCACAATGCCACCCGGCCGCCGGCAAATCGGATTCCGCAACGATGACGTCGCGCGGGTTCAAGGCCAAGGCGTCGAGTACGGTCGCGCCTTTGGCGCGTTGGGCCACAGCGGCCGCGCACCGGCGCGTGCTGCCGCACCCTTCGGTGTAGTAGCGGACGTCTTCGATGCGGCCGTCGCGCACAACGAGGTAGAACTCCATTTCGTCGCCGCAGGGGCCTTTGAGAAAGGCCGATGCGGAGGGGTCGTTCATTCGGCCGAACAGGGTGTCCGGCGTTCCGGACGAGGCTGGGGAGGGGGCGGTCATGGGCGTTTGCGGCCGCGCATCTGGCTAAGGGCCTGGTCGAGGTCGGCCAGAAGGTCGCCGATGGGTTCCACGCCGACGGAGAGGCGCACGCTGTTGGGCCGGACGCCAAAGGACGTGCGGCGCTCGGGCGGCATGTAGAGCATGGTGGTCAGGAACGGGACGCAGATCAGCGATTCCGTCGAACCGAGGCTCACCGCGTGGCGGATGGTCTTCAGGGCGGAAATGAAGCGCTTGGCGTCTTCCTGCGTTTTGCCGACGTCGAACGCCATCATCCCGCCGAAGCCGTTGCGCATCTGGCGGACGGAAATCCGGTGTCCTTCGTCGGTTTTCAGGCCCGGATAGCGCAGGTTCGTGACGCCCGGGCATTGGGAAAGGTGCCTGGCCACGGCCATGGCATTCTCGGCCATGCGTTCCGCGCGCAGGGGGAAGGTTTTGAGGCCGCGCTCAAGCAACGAGGCCGAGTAGGCGTCGAGCGTGCAGCCGATGGCCTGGCGGGTGAACCAGAGCTTGTCGTAGTCGTCCTTGGAACCCGCGATGGCGCCGGCCATGAGGTCGTTGTGTCCGCCGAGGGCCTTGGTGGCGCTGTGCACCACGAGGTGCGCGCCGAGCTCGAGCGGATGCTGGTGGTAGGGAGTGGCGAAGGTGTTGTCCACCACCACCATGGCCCCGATCCCGTCCGCCATCTTGCGCACGGCGGCGATGTCCACGGTCTTGCACAGCGGATTGCTGGGCGTTTCCAGGAAGATCATCTGCGTGTTGGGCTTGATGTGCTTGGGCAGCTCGCGCCAGTCGGCGGCGTCCACCCAGGTGACATCCACCCCGAGGCGCTCGAGGATGAGCGACACCTTGTAGTGCGCGCCATAAATGTCGTGGAAGAGCAGCAGGTGGCCGCTTGCGCGCAGGTAGGTCAGATAGACCAGCGTGCAGGCCGCCATCCCCGACGTGCAGACCACGCAATCCTCGGCGCCCTCGAGCGCGGCGATCTGGCGCTCGACCGCCCGCACCGTGGGATTGTCGTCGCGGTGGTAGGTGTAGCCGTCCACCTCGCCGGCGGTGATCTGCCGCAGCACCTCGAAGTTGAGGTACTCGTAGTTCACGGCATGCACGATGGGCGTGACCATCGGGCGGTTGCCGTAGGGCGTCAGCGGGGCGGCCGGATGGGGCTGTCTGCGATGGGGGCGGTTCGGATGGGCTGGACTCATGTTCGGGTTCTCTCCGGCGCGGCGAAATAGGTTTCTCCGGCGCGCTGCATGGCTTGGATTTGCCCCGTTTTTAGCAGATGGCCGGTGTACTTGGCCACTTCGTTCAAATGCATGCCGAAGACGTCGGCGATTTGTCGCGCGGTGCAGGGGCGCCGCCGCAGCATTTCGAGAATGGCGGTTTCGTTGACGGCGACGCCGCTGCCGGGGCGGGCGGTGAAGTCGGCGATCACCTCGGCCCGGGGCCGGAAGATCTCCGCCAGCTTCGCCAGGCGCTCCGGCATCACGGGCCGGGCGCTGGATTCCGCCGGCGGCCGGACGGCGGTGTTAAGGTGGATCTTGTCGGGGGCGATGGCGGCCGCCAGCGCCGCGATGCGCTCCACTTGGTCGGGGGCGTCGTTGAGGTCGGCGATGAGAAAAACCTCCAGCCAGATGCGGCCGGAAAACGCCTGGCGGAATTCCCGCATGCCGGCGACGGAGCGGTGGAAATCCAAGTCCGGATGCGGGCGATTGATTTGCCGGAACGAGTCGTCGTCCCACGCGCTGAGCGAGAGCTTGGCGACGTCCGCCTCGGCAGCCGCGGCGCGGACTTCGGGGAGATGGAGCAGGCTGCCGTTGGTCAGGAGCACGGCGGAGCAGGGCAATTCGGCTTTCAGGAAGCGCAATACCTCGCCGAATCCGGAGTGGAGGGTGGGCTCGCCGGAACCCGACAGCGTGGCGTAGTCCGCGGTACCGCCCGCGTCGCGCCAGCGGAGGATTTCGTTTTTCACCGACTGGACAGGCACGTACTCCCGGCGTTCCAGGGTCGTGCGGGGCGTGGGGCCGAGCTGGCAGAAGACGCAGTTGAAACTGCATGTTTTCAGCGGCGTCAGATCCACGCCGAGCGAGCGGCCGAAGCGCCGGGACGGCACCGGACCGAACACGTGGCGATAGGTCGTCATTGGCGGAAAAGAGGGCTGGCGGACGTTTGTCCGTCCAGCCCCCGTCGGCCGGCGTCGGTCAGGACTTTTCCGGCTTGGTTTCCAGCTCCTGGATGCGGCTCTGGATCAATTCCATGTCCGCCTGGAGTTGCTGGGCCTGCTGCTTGAGCACGGCGAGTTCCTGGGGGCCTGTCGGCGCGACGGCGCCGGCGACCGGCGCGATCCAGCCGCGGCCGAAACCGCGGCCGAACCCGCGACCGCCGCCGCCGCCCCAGCCCATGCCCCGTCCCCGGCCGCCGCCGAAACCGTAGCTTGCGAACCCCGGCGCAGCGGTGCCCGTGCAATAGCCCGCGGCGCGGCCGGTCATCGGCCCCGCCCCCATCGGTCCTGTTCTGTCTCCTCTTGGCATTTTCCTTCTCCTGTTTCGCTTCCGGCGCCGAATGGCGCCGTCTTTTCTGTAATGAACATATGCTCACAATGTGCCGCTGTCAACCACCGCTGGAAAATAAACTTGTTTGCAAACAAGGTTATTCGGCCGGCGCCGGGTCAATGGTCGCAGGCGTTGTCGCCGGTGACGAGTTCGCCGGACAGATAGGCCCCGACGAGGGTTTCGGGCGCGGCGGGTTGGCAGCCCACGACGACCTGGATGCCGTTCTGCTGGAAGAGCTGCTGGGCGCGGGTGCCCATCCCGCCGGCCAGGATGACGTTTACGCCCTGCTCGTGCAGCCATTTGGGCAGCACGCCGGGTTCGTGCGGCGGGGGCTCGGCCATCGTGGTGGCCCCGATTTTCTTCGTTTTGTCGTCCACGTCGACCAGCGCGAAGTGGGAGCAGTGGCCGAAATGCAGGCTGAGTTTGCCTTCAACGATCGGGATGGCGATTTTCATGTTGGGATCTCCTTTTATGTTTTCTACAGGGCTTGGATGGCCGAAACGATGCGGTCGAAGGTTTCCATGGATTCGGCGGGGGCCTGGTTGCAGATGAAGGGCACGCCGTTGTCGCTGGCTACGCCGATGCGCGGGTCGAGCGGGACGCGGCCGAAGAACGGCACGTTCATTTCGGCGGCCATTTTCTCGCCGCCGCCCGACTTGAAGATATGGGTGATTTCGCCGCACTTGGGGCAGACGAACCCGCTCATGTTTTCCACGACGCCCAGCACGGGGATGTCCAGCTTCTGGCAGAAGCGGATGGACCGGCGGACGTCGGAGGTGGAAATTCGCTGGGGCGTGGTGACGATGACCGCGCCGTCCACGGGGGTGGCGAGTTGGCAGACCGACAGCGGTTCGTCGCCGGTGCCGGGCGGCAGGTCCACCACGAGGGTATCCAAGTCGCCCCAGGCCACGTCTTGCAGAAATTGGCGGATGACCGTCATCTTCATCGGCCCGCGCCAGATGACGGCATCATCGGCGTTGGGCAGCAGGAAGCCGATGGACATCACCTTGAGGCCCGAATATTCGAGCGGCAGCAGTGCTTCGCCGTCGCCGACCACGCGGGCGTGCTCCAGATGCAGCATCTGAGGAATGCTGGGGCCGTGGATGTCCACGTCGAGCAGGCCGACGCGTTGGTCTGCCAGCATCAGGTGCACGGCCAAATTGGTGGCTACGGTGCTTTTGCCGACGCCGCCCTTGCCGGACATGACCATGATCTTACGGCGAATTTTACCAAGGCGATGCTGGAGTTTCTGGTCTTCCGGGACGGTCTCCGAGCGCGGCGGGGCTTCGGGAATGCCGCTACAGGTGGTGCGGGAGCTGCACGAACCGCAGGAACTTTTGTCGCATTCAGGTTTTGGATGTTCAGCCATATTTATTCCTTCTCGTTCAAAAATCAAAGACGGCCCCGGCGCCGCCGGGCCGGCAAGCGTTGGGGAAAGCGGCCCAGAGCGCGGCGGCGGCCCTGGGACCGGTGCAGTGCATTGGAACCAACAGGCGGGGATCGAACTTGCGCATGTGCTGGATGACCCACTGGAGGCGGGCATCGGTGGCCTTGCCTAAGTGCATGCCACCGAGCACGGCGCGGATGGGGCGGCCATTTGCCAGGGTTTGGACATGTTCCAAAATATGGATCACGCCTGCGTGGGCGCAGCCGAGCAGCACGACGACGCCTGCGGGGGTGTCGAAATACATCGACTGGTCATCGAGCAGAGGATCGACGATCTGGCTGGCGGGGTCGCGGTGGAAGGTTTCGGCAAGGGCTTCCTCGGGATGGGGGCGGGGGATTTCGCCGGTGCGGAAGAGGCCGGGAGCGACCTCGCCGGGTTCGCGAGAGGAAACGAGGCGGACGTTCGGTCCGGCCAGCGCTTCGCGCGCGGCGGGCGGCATGCCGACGGCTCGCGTTCCGTTGTACTTGGGCTGCAGGGCGTCGGGGTGCAGATAGACCGCGACGGAGCCTCGCGCGGCGGCCAGCGCGATCGGCAGGCCGCCGGTATGGTCGTAGTGCCCGTGACTCAGCGCGATGGCTTCCACGGCGCCGAGATCGAGGCCGAGGGCGCGGGCGTTTTCGGCGAGCACCAAGCCTTGGCCCACGTCGAAGAGCGCCCGGTGGCCGCCGGTTTCGATGAAATAGCTCAGCCCGTGTTCGCCGCGCGCCGCGCGGGCGTTCGCGCAGTTGTCGGACAGGACGACGACGCGGACGGAGTTCATGGTGCCTCCTTCGCAAAATCCATCCATTGTTTCCAGACGGTGCGAATGTCGTCGGCGAGGGAGTTGGCGTCCGCCTCGATTATGGTAAGTCCCCGCCGTTGGGCGGCGGTGGCGGCCTTGTCGTAGCGCACGCGGCCGACGGGTGTCGCGCCGGCGGCCCGGGCGGCGGCTTCGATGCGGTCGGCCTGTTCCGGTTGGATGTCCCACTTGTTGATGCAGACCGCCGCGGGGATTTTTAAATGGCCGGCCAGTGCCAGCACGCGGAGGAGGTCATGGGCGCCGGAAACGGTCGGTTCGGTCACGACGAGCACGCCGTGGGCGCCGGTGAGCGCGGCGATGACGGGGCAGCCCGTGCCGGGCGGGCCGTCCACGAGCACGAGGTCGCGGTTTTCCCGTTTGGCAATTTCGCGCGCCTGTTCGCGAACCAGGGAGACCAGCTTGCCGGAATTTTCCGCGCCGGGGGCGAGACGGGCGTGGGCCATTGGTCCGTGGCGGGTGTCCGAAACAAACCATGCGCCGCAGACCTGTTCCTCGAAATCGATGGCATTCACGGGGCAGTTCCAAACGCAGACACCGCAGCCTTCGCAGGCGCCGGCCTCCACCGTGAAGACCCGCGCGCCGTCGGAGGGATGGGCCGCCGGCGCAATGGCGTTGTAGCGGCAGAGAGCGGCGCATCGGCCGCAGCCGATGCAGTCGGCGGCGCGGATGGATGCCCGATGCCCGCTGCGGAAATCCTCGCGCCGGCGGATGTCGGGGGCGAGAATCAAATGCAGGTCGGCCGCGTCCACGTCGCAATCGGCCAAAACGGCGTTTGGTGCCAGCCCGGCTAAAGACGCGGTCAGGCTGGTCTTGCCGGTGCCGCCCTTGCCGCTGATGACGACCAGTTCCTTCACAGGCACTCCTCGATGCGGGACCAGAGGGCATCGAAACGGTCGCGCCATTCCGGGAGGCGGTCGAACACCAGTTCCCCGCGCGCGTAGGTCTCGGCCACGCGCCGGTCGTCCGGCAGTTCGGCGAGGACGGGGAGGTTTTCGGCTTGGCAATAGTCCTGTACGCGGCGGTCGTCGTCGGCGCGGTTGACGACGACGCCCATCGGCTTGCCCATGGGCCGGAAGGTATCGACGGCCAGCGCCAGGTCGTGGAGGCCGAACGGGGTGGGCTCGGTGACCAGCACGACGAGATCCGCGTCGCGCACGGTGGCGACGACGGGGCAGGAGGTGCCCGGCGGGGAATCGAACAGGGCGATGGCATCCGGATTCCGCCGCGCCTTGACCGCGCGGATCAGCGGCGGCGCCATCGGTTCGCCGACGTTCAGACGGCCTTGTGCAAAGCCAATGGTCCCCGTGCGGCCGGTTTCGACGACGCCGATGGCACGCGAAGTTTCGCGAATGGCGCCCACTGGGCATACAAGCGCGCAGGCCCCGCAGCCGTGGCACAGTTCCGGGAACACCAACGGTTTTTTCAGCATCGCGATGGCGTTGAATTCGCAGACCTCCGCGCATTTGCCGCAGGAGGTGCATTGGGCGGCATCCACGACGGGCACCGGGATGCCGACGGATTCGGAGCGCTCCATTTTCGGCTTGAGGAACAAGTGTCCATTGGGCTCCTCGACATCGCAGTCCAGATACTGGACGGCGCGGCCTTGCGCCGCCAGACAGGCGGCCAGATGGACGGCCACGGTGGTCTTGCCGGTGCCGCCCTTGCCGCTGGCGATCGCGATGGCGGGAAAAGCCTTCAATGATTTAAACCCAATGGCCTTCGGAGTTGGGTTTGTCGAGCACAGGCAATTCTTTGTCCTTGAAGCGGCGGAGGGCTTCGGTGCCGGGGCAGACGGCTTCGAGGAGGGCGATCTTGATGCCGGCGGCCTGGAGGGCTTTGTAGGCCTTGGGGCCGACGCTGCCGGTGATCACCACTTCAGCCCCGAGCTTGGCGACGGTCTCGGCCGACTGGATACCGGCGCCCTGGGCGGCATGCAGGTTTTGCGCGTTGTCGTGGACGACGGCCTTGCCGGTCTCGGTGTCGGCCAGGATGAAGAACTTGGCGCGGCCAAAGTGCATGTCGATGGGATCGGCCAGGGTCTTGTTGGAGGAGGTGATGACGACTTTCATGGGGTTTCCTTTCGGGGGGGGTATTCGATGTAGCGGCCGCGGCCACGTCCGTGGCCATGGCAGCCGCAACCGCGGCGGTGGCAGGCACCGGGGGCGAGGGCGTAGGCGGGTGGCGCGTCGCCGGGTTCGGTCTGGATCTGCAGCGCCTTGCCGTGGATCAGGGCGTCGGCCACCTTGCGGCGGGCCGATTCAACGATGCGGGCGAAGGTCGCGCGCGAAATTTTCATGTGCTCGGCGGCGGCTTCCTGGTATTGGCCATTGAGGTCGGCGAGCCGAAGGGCCTCGACCTCGTCAAGGCTCAGCACGGTGGTTTCGAGCTGCGACACCGCGACACCGGCCGGCTTGAACAGGACGGTTCCCGGCGTCCAGCCGACGAAGCGTCGCGAAAAGGGGCGGGGCATGTCAGCGGCCTCCGGCCTGGTTACCCCGCGCATGGCGGCTTGAGCCGGCGTCCAGTCCGCCGGACCTGATTTCAACATGATTGGGCATCTGCATTCTCCTTCTCGACCGGCTGAGGTTATGGGTCAGCTTGTAAATGAACATATGCTCAAAATATGGAAAGGGCAACCGGTTTTTTGTGTCCGTTCCGCGGGTTAGCGGGCCGGGGCGGGAATGATGCCTGTTTTCCAGGGTTCCACGAGGCGGTTTTCTGCGGCGGGTGGCGGGCCGGCCGGGCCTGAAAGGTTCGAATCGGGGCAAAGGTTCGAATCGGGGTTGACCCGGCCCGGGCGCTGGCTTAATGTGAAAACATTCAACCAAGGCAGACCGCGTATTGGGACCGCTTATCAGAAAGGAAGAGGACTATGGGAACCAAGGGAATTGCGATTGTCGACATGGATGTGAAGAAGCTCATCGGGGTGCTGAACAAGGCGTTTTCCGACGAGTGGCTGGCGTATTATCAGTACTGGATCGGGGCGAAGGTGGTGAAGGGCCCGATGAAGGAAGCCGTGATCGCGGAGCTGACGGAGCACGCGGCCGACGAATTGCGGCATGCGGATATGCTGGCGACCCGCATCCTGCAGCTCGGCGGCACACCGGTCACCGAGCCCAAGGAATGGTACAAGCTGACCAACTGCGGCTATGACGCGCCGGAGGATCCGTTCGTCAAGGCGGTGCTCGATCAGAACATCAAGGGCGAGCAATGCGCGATCATGACCTACAAGAATCTGCTGAACTACACGCTGAACAAGGATCCGGTGACTTACAACATCGTGCTGCAGATTCTGCAGGACGAGGTTGAGCATGAAGAGGATCTCCAGGCCGACCTGGAAGACCTGTTGACCATGCTCAACGTCCACAAGGGCAAGTAGTCCGGGGCCAGCGCCGCCGTCCCGGGCGCGGTCAGCTCAGCGTTCGGGCGGGTTCAGGCGGTCGCGCAAGGCGGCCGCCAGGCCGGCGAACGATGCCGCCTCCGGAAACAGTCCGGCGGCGGCGATTTCGTGTCCGGGGCCCGAGCGGCCGTGCGTGCCGCGGATTTTCTCCGTCTTCTGCGAGGTATGGGGCGGGGGAAAACCAAAGAACAGTTCAACGGGGTCGAAGCCGGGTTTGTTGTGGATGTCCATCTGGCGGGCATAGTCGGGGGCCTGGCGGGGATCCGTCCACCAGGGATAGGCAAACCAACGGCCGGGGGCGGCGATGAGCAGCAGGTCGCCGGAGCGTTCGGGAAAATGAATGCCGCGTTCGGATTGCGCCTCCCGGTCGAGGATTTCTCCGATGCCGGGTTCGGCGGCGAAGAGTTCGCGCACCTGCTGCAAGTCCGCGTGATCGGGGACATGCAAGTGGGCGATTTGATGGTCCACGACGGCAAACGCGCGAGACGTGAAGAAGTCGGGGTAGAGCAGGCGGGCGGTTTCGCGGGTGTGGAAGAGTCCGGCGGCGTGAAGGATGCGGTTGGGGAACACTGCGCCATCCGGGGCCGTGACGGATTCGATGGCGTAGTCGCCGGTGACCAGCCATTCGCGTCCTTGCGCCTCGGCGGCGGCAACCAGAGGTTCGATCTGGGTCAGGGTTTCGGCCAGTGCGGCGGCGGCCTGCGGGGAATCGGGCCCGTGGCGCTGGAGGTCATAGTCCAGGGAGGGCAGGTAGACGAACAGATGATCCGGCGCCTGGGGACGGGCGAGGATCCGGAGCGTCGCCGCGGCAATCCAGCGTCCCACGCGCGTACGGGCGAGGGGGCCCCAATAGTGGAAGAGATCAAAGCGGCGGCCCAGTTCGGCGCAGAGCTCGGCATAGAGCGGTTCGGGACGGGTGTAGCAGTCCATCAGGATGCCGCCGTGATGACGATGGATGGGTTTGGGCGAAATGACCAGATCGAGTCGTTCGCCCAGGCTTTGCTGGAAGAAGGCCAGGCCGACGGTCTGGCCAGCGGCACGCGCCGCGTCCCAGATGCGGGGGCCCCGTACCAGCGCGGCGGACTGCTCCCAGAAAAACGGCCGGGCCAGGTCGCGGTGATGCCAGCCGGAGGCAATCACGCCGTGATCCGTGGGGGGGCGGGCCGTGCGGAGGGTGGCCTGGGACGGGCAGGTGAGCGACAGCGGGCCGGGCGCAACCGGGCGGAACACCAGCCGGGTCCGGGGCCGGTGTTTTTCCATCAGGTTCCAACCGAGGGCGGCGGCCAGGATCACCAGCGTGCGGGGCGGGAGGGCATTCATGGCGCATCACCAAGGATGTGGAGGGTGAACGGAGGAATTTCATGGCCGGGAACTGTCACGGAGAGCGTATGCCATTCCTGGAACAGGTCATCGGCCAGTTCCACGATGCGGGTGTCGTGCTCGACTCGCCAGCCGCGCGGGCTGACGGGCGGATCGTCCGGATGGAGACGCTGGGCGGCATAGAGGGAGGGCAGGAGCAGGGCGGCCTCGCCGCTGCGGATGGCCATGCGTTCGGCGCGGGCGGCAAAGGAGATGGCCGCGGCAGTGGCGGCGGCCAGCAGGGCGCAGATCCCCAGCGCCATGAGGACCTCGATCAGGGTGAAGCCGCGGCGGGTGATGGCAGACAAGGATGTATTCATGAATCCGGACCAGGTGTTCACCTTGGCATGGAAGACGGCCGGAGCGCAATCCGGATCTGCGAGGATGGATTTTTCATGTCGCGCGCATGGGGCCGGGCGGTGTACGGTTTCGGGCATATGCACGAAGACCGGGCAGTCAAGAACGGCCAGGGGAGCGGGAAAGCCATCCGGACGGCCGGCTGGCAGGTGGTCCTGGCGGCGGTAGTGCTGGTGGTCGGCGCGGGGACGACCGCCTGGGTGGCGCGGTGGCAGGCGGGGCAGGAATATGTGCGGGTGGAGCGCGAATTCCAGCAGGCGGCCGACAAGCTGTTTGGACGCACCTTGCGCGAGATCCAGTTGTTCATGGAGGTGCTGGATTCCATCCGCCAGTTGCACACGCTGTCCGACCAGGTGTCGGCGGAGGCCTTCGAGGAGATCGTGCGCAAGGGAATGATCTACCAGCGCCGGATCCTGGGCGCCTATGGGTTTGCGCAGGGCATTCCGCATGACATGCGCACAACCTATGAGCAGGCCGGCGGGGCGGGACATGCCATCGTCCGGGCCGACGACCGGGGTGGTTTCGAAGCGATGACCCCTGCCGTCGGCTATTACCCGCTGACTTACCAGACGCCACCGGGCGGATTGGGCATTCCCCCGGGGTATGATTTCGCTTCCCGCCCGGAAGGCCGGGCGGCGATTGCCGCCATGGCGCAGACGGGGGTGTTTGCGCTGGGCGGCTCGCCGGCGCTGAACGCTTCCGGCAAGCCGGCCGGGGAGTATTACATGTTTGCCCCGATTGTGTACCAGCGCGCATCCGGTTCCGGCGCCTTGGGAGGCGAATTGGAGGGGTTCGCCGTCGGGCTGTTCCAGCCGGAGCGCATTCTGGCGACGGCCAGGAGTGATGGTGTCCAGGGTGTTCTGGCCCGCCTGGTGTCGCCGAGGGATGCGCCGCCGGCCGAAGGACCAGACGGGGAATGGCGCTTTGTGAGGGAATTCAGCCTCGCGAACGAAGAGTGGCGTTTTGTGGCCGAGGCCGACCGGGCGTATTGGGCGGCGGCGCGGGCGCGCGTCCCGCGGAACATCGCGGTGGCGGGGACCGCGGTTTCACTGGCGCTGGCGGCCCTGTTGCTGGCGCTGGCGGGCCGTTCGCGCCGGGTGGAGGAGCTGGTGCGGCGGCGCACGGCGGAATTGGCGGAGGCCAACCGCCGGCTGCAATCCGTGATGGAAGAGCGGCGGCAGCTGGAGGATGAAGTGCTGCGGATTTCGGGGCGCGAAAAGGCGCGCATCGGGCGCGACCTGCATGATTCCCTGGGCCAGAAGCTGTCCGGTACCATGTATCTGTTCGGCGCCTATCGCCAGCGGCTGGGGACCGATGATGCCACTGCGGAAGAACAGGCCGCCCAAATCGCCGCGACCCTGAAGGAGGCTGTCAGCCAGGTGCGGCGCATCGCGCGGGGACTGGCGCCGGTGGCGCTGACGGAGGACGGCCTGCCGGACGCCCTGCGACGGCTGGCGGAAGAAGCGGGTGCGCTGTTCCAGAAGAATATCGAATTCTATGCCGAGCGCGAAGGCCGGCCGAAGGATGCCGGCACGGCGGAACACCTCTACCTGATTGCCCAGGAAGCCGTGAACAACGCGGTCAAGCATGGCGGCGCCACGCGCATTGTGCTGGCGCTGGATTACGACCGGGCGGGCGGCGAACTGACCATCGAGGACAATGGCCACGGGTTCGCGGCGGATAAGCCCCCCGACCGCGAAGGCGGCAGCGGATTGCGCATCATGCGCCACCGAGCCGAAGTGTTCGGCGGAACGCTGAGCGTTGATTCGGGCCCCCGTGGCGGAGTCCGGGTCAGGTGCCGGTTCCCGGCGGCATGATGTCCGGCCGGGGGGGCGGGAGCGCCTCCAGCAAGCGCCGGGCTTCGGCCGCCGGCAGCACGCGATATGCGGGTTGACGGGCCTGCTGATATTCGGCGCTGTGATGGCAGGCCGGATATCTTTGGGCGCGCATCTGGCGATCAAATTGCTCCCATGCGGCCCGGGTCAGGTGGCCGGCGGGGGCGCCCTTGAGCGCCCGGCCGAATGCCCGCCAGGCTTTTTGGAAGCCGATCGGGCGGGCATCAAAGGATGCCGCGCCGGCGACAAAAGCGTCGTGCAGGGCGGCCCGGTCGCCGCCGTGTTCTCGGTAGGGACGCAGGTTCAGGCGGCCGATGCGGCCGTCGGCGGTCAGCGGGACCCAGAGGGGTTCGCCGGGCCGCGCCGGGCCGAGGGTGGCCCATTCGGTTTCTAGCCACTGGCGGACCGCGCCCTCGTTGACCAGGGCATGTTCCCCGCCGCGCGTGGCATGGAAGAGCCACTTGTAGGCGTCTTCGATGCGCAGCTCCGGATCAGAGTGCATCTGCGCCAGAAAATGCGCCGTGGCGGGGTCGGGCGCGCGGGCGCAGGCGCCGAGCAGAACGAGCGGCAATATGGCGCCCAGGCGTTTCATGGGATCCGGAACGTAGCGGACGGACGGCGGCACCGTCAAATTGTTCTTGCGCGAACCGCTTGTCCGTGCGAGTATTACAAATATGAAAAATCGTAATAACAACGCGGCGGCGGGCGCAACGCGGCTGAGCTTATCGCTGCCGAACGGTTTGGCGGTGGATCTGGACGCCCTGGTGGCGGCGAAAGGGGCGGCGAGCCGGTCGGCGCTGGTTGCGGACCTGGTGCGGGACGCGGTCGTCGAGCACCGGTCGCGTCGCGGTCGCCAGGAGATCGCCGGGACAATTACCCTCGTTTACGACCACCACGCACGCAATCTGCAGGCAAAGCTGACGGGCATCCAGCACGACAGCGAGGGCCTGATCGTGTCGGTCATGCACGTGCACCTGACCCACCACGACTGCCTGGAGACGCTCGTGGTGCGTGGCCCCGCCGATCGGGTGCGGACCTTGGCGGACAAGCTGGCCGCCGTCCGCGGCGTGCGGCACGGCAAATTGACCATCACGACGACGGAACACAAGGAGTAGACGATGAAAATGCGATGGATGGCGGGAATGCTGGCGCTGGGCGCTGCGGCGGCTTTCGGACAAACGTCGGTGGTGACGCACACGGAACTGCAGGCCGTCAAGACGAACGGGGCCAGCGATTGGGCGGAAACCCTGCCCTTCGCGATCCGGGGCGTGATCCTGAACGATCCGGAGGAGATGCTGGATCCGGCTTTCAACCCCGAAGCTTCGAGTCCGTCGGACGGCGGACAGTATCAGATGTTCATCCAGGCCGTGGCGGAAGGGGATCGCGGCGGCACGGCGCTGTATATGGCGCAGCGCAGTTACATAGGGGACCACTACGACGAAACGATTTGGTCAAACGAGATGCAACGGGTGATGTTCGACGGGACCGGGCGGAAGTTCCGCAAGGGCGACTTGGTGGAGGTGACCGCGCGCAAGGCGATATTCTACAACGGCAAGCGCAACGTCAACGAGATGCATCGCACGACGGCCTCGAACGATTTCGACGTGACGCTGGTGCAGGCGAACGTCGGGCTGCCGGCCGTGGAAGCGATCACGCTGGCGGACCTGAAGAATACGGACGACAGCGCAATTTTCGATCCCGCGCGGGAGTTGGGCGGCGAGCATTGGCAGGGCATGCGGGTGCGCCTCGACGGCATCCGGCTGGCGGACACCAACGGCTGGGGCCAGGCGGCGTGGTCAAACCGGATTTGTACGGCCGCGGACGCCACGGGACGGACCCTGCCTCTGCGGTTGCCGCGGACGGATCTGGGGCCGCCGCCCGCCACCTCGACTTGGTTTTCAGCCGTGGGGATTCTGAACCAGGAAAGCGACACCTGGATCGACGGCTACGAACTGTTCGTGCAGGAGATCGGCCCGGTGCTGCACGTGGCGCAGGGACCGCATGGCGGCGTGGCGGTGCAATTCACGGCCGATTACGAGGACTTCGTCCTGGAAGCCACCACCGACCCGGAAGGCGGCGTCTGGAGTCCGGTGGACGTCACGCCGGTTCGGGTGATCTTGATGGAAGATTTCAGCGATGAGCCAAACCGAACGTACCGGTTGAAGAAACGGGATTGAAACCGGGTTTTACATTGATCGAACTGCTGGTGGCGCTGGCGGTGCTGGGGCTGCTGGCGGCGCTGGCGGGCCCGCCGGTGCTGGCCGCGGTCGAACGCGGCCGGGTGGGGCGGGTGCTGGTGGATCTGCGGACGGCGGAAGTCGCGCTGGAAGCGTACCGGACCGACCACGGGCACTACCCGCCGGTGGTCGTGTCGTGCATGGCGGCGGATCGGCAAGAGGTGCTGCAGCTTCCGCGGGAATTGGCCGACGGCGGCTATCTGCCGAAGAACAAGCGCTCGGCCACTTCGACGCTGCTGGAAGATCCGTTCCATCCGGGCAGCACCTACAAGTACGCCGCGCCGGAAAACTACTGGATGAACGGCTCGAAGCAGGACGACCGCTATCCGGTCTGGGTCCCCAGCGATTTTCCCTCCTGCCAGGTGCCGGGCGGCAAGGTGGACGACTCGCCGAATTCGCCGCTGGCCTGGGTGGTCTGGAGCCCGGGCCCGCGGCCGGACCCGACGAAGGCGCTGAACGACCGGGCGCCGCTGGCCGCCTCCACGTGGTACGAAAAAACGGGCGGCCATGGCGTGATCGGCCGCTACAAGGCGCGCGACGGGGCCACTTGGTCCACCCTCCGATAACTTTGGAGTGCGGCGGCATGACGCCGCTTGGGGAACCGCGACCTGTCGCGGCTTGGGAAAGCGCGGGCGTCGAATAGTCCAATCAGCGGGCGGATGACCGGGCGTAGGTGCCTATCAGCGCGCCTTCGGCCAGAATGTGGCCCTGCATGGCCCGGAGCAGATCCGGTTTGCACGCCTGTGCATCGAGATCCAGGCGGGTGTCGAGGGCGTAGACCTTGAAATAGTAGCGGTGGGGCCGGCCGGGCGGCGGGCAGGGACCGTCATAACCCACGCGGCCGAAGTCGTTCAGCCCCTGCAGGGCGCCGCCGGGCAGGGGGGCGCGGCGCGCGACATTCTCGGACAGCTCTTGAACCTCGGGCGCGAGGTTGAAGAGCACCCAATGTACCCAATCTCCCCCGGGCGCGTCGGGATCGTCGCACAGGATGGCGATGCTCTGGGTGTTGGCCGGGACTTCGCTCCAGGCCAGCGGGGGGGAATGGTTCGAGCAGGCGTAGCGGTCGGGAATGGCGGCCCCCAATGCAAATGCGGCGCTCATTACGGCAAGTTCCAGCATGGCGTCCTCCGGGTTGCAGTTGTCTCCATGGGAAATCATGCCCCGTTTTCTCCGGAAATCAACTGCGATGACGGTACGGCGCTTGACTTGTAAACACGGGATTTGATAGGACTCGCGGCCTTATGGGACAGCAATTAAGACCTAGAGTAAAACGCAAGGCCCGGGCCCGCCGGATCAAACGGTTGAAAGCCAAAGCCAGGCTGGCCAAAAAGGCCACGGCCTAGCCGCCAGTCCGGATCGCGCCGGACGGCCGCCCTCACCCGCCGCAGCGTGCGGGCGCGGCGGGTTTTTGCATGGACGCGTGTCGAACAGGCCTGGAGCGAGACGAAGCATGATCGTTTTTCTGGACGGAGTGCTGGAGGAAAAGGGACCCACGCGCGTGGTGGTCAATGTGAACGGCGTGGGCTACGAAGCCGCCATTCCCCTCAGCAGCTATGACCGCCTGCCGGCCGCGGGTGCGCGCGTGAAACTGCTGACCGTTCCGGTGGTGCGGGAAGATGCCCACCTTCTGTTTGGCTTCATGACCGAAGACGAACGCACCATGTTCGGCCTGCTGACGTCCATCAACGGCATCGGGCCCCGCCTGGGCCTGGCCGTGCTGAGCGGCCTGGCCGTGCGCGACCTGAAGGCGGCCGTGGCCAACGGAGACGTCAAGCGCCTTAGCGGTATTTCCGGCATCGGCCGCAAGACCGCCGAACGCATCGTGCTGGAAATGCGCGACAAGCTGGGCAAGGGGGACCTGATGGAAGCGGTGACCGGCGGGAAGGCACCGGGTCCGAATGAGGCCAAACTGCGCGATACCCTGTTGGCCTTGATTTCGCTGGGACACAAACAGGCTGAGGCGCAACACATGGTCCGCGACATCGCCGGGTCCGTCACTCCGGACATGCCGTTGGAGGAGATTCTCCGGAAGGTGTTGTCGGGGCGCAAATAGGACGGTCGATGGCCCGGCGGTTGTTTGCGGGGGTGGCGGTGGCGGTTCCGGATGCCTTGCGGGAATGGCTTGCCGGGCTGCAGCGGGAACTCCATGCGGACCGGATCCGCTGGGTACGCCCGGAGAACCTGCACCTGACGGTTGAATTCTTTGGTGAGACAAGCGAGGAGCGGATCCCGGCCCTGATGGATGCCCTGACCGCGGCGGCGGCGGCGGTTCCGGCCTTCATGTTGTCGTTCGGGGAACTGGGAGTGTTTGGCGGAGCACGGCATCCCCGGGTCATCTGGCTCGGCGTCGAATCAGGAGGTTTGTTCGCGCTGCACGACCAGGTTGCCAATGCCCTGCGCGTCTGCGGTTGGCAGCCCGATCCACGGACATTTTCGCCCCATCTGACATTGGGCCGCATCACCCGGCTCCGGGATTTGCCGACCTTCCGAAATGTCTTGGTGCGCCATGGCCGGGTCCCGGTCAGGGAGCAGGCGGTACATGAACTCCTTCTTTATGAGAGCATGGCCGGCCGCTATCTCCCCATCAGGCGCTGGGCGTTGGTTGGGGCATGACGGATCAGCCGCCGCGTTCCCGGCGACAATTTGCACCCCAGCTGCCACCCGGTGCCTCCCCGCCGGGCATGCGAAGACATGGTGCAGCCGGGCAGTCGTTGGGACTGGGGCCCGGCCCCGAAAAACGACGCAGGAAGCGCGGAGGAATTTCGATGCAGCCTGGTGCTGGCCCGGTCCGATTCCGCAGACAAAAGAACCATCGAAGGGAGGAATCGGCGCCTGCATTGTGGCAGATTCATGGCTTTCGGGGCACGCCTTGCGGAAATCCGTATTTATGGAGTTTATAAACTCCATAAACGCAAACGACCGGAAATTCAGGCCAGTCGGACCGGCTTCGCTTGTCCTTGGCGGCAGGCCATTGGTCTCCATGGGCGCCGTCAACTCCGCAATAATCCCGGGAGTGCCATCGCGGGGCCCCGCGGCAGGATGCGATTGCCTGGTGCGGCGGGGCCGGCGGGCGAAAAAGGAATTGGGCGGGACCGGCGGCATGTGATAAAGTCTCTTTCGTGGTACAACGCACGAATCGGAGGTGCAGGATGAAAAGACGCAACCAGGACATGCAACGCCGGGATGCCGGCTTCACGCTGATCGAAATCCTGCTGGTGGTGGTGATCATCGGCATTCTAGCGGCGATTGCGGTGCCGCGGCTGGGCGGACGGGTGGGGCAGAGCCAGGTCGCCGCCGCGCGGGCCAGCATCGGGGCCATCAGCACGGCCATTGATCTCTACGAAACCGACAACGGCAAGCTGCCGGACAGCCTGCAGAACCTCATCACCAAGGGCAGTGAACCGAATTGGAACGGCCCCTACCTGCGCAAGGCCGAGTCGCTCAAGGATCCCTGGGGCATGGAATTCCAGTACACCAAGCAGGGCAACATCTATGCCCTGGCCTCGGCGGGGCCGGATATGAGTTTCGGCAGCTCCGACGACGTGAAGTAGAGCTGCGGGCCGGACGGGGAGCGGCGCTGTGGTCATGAACGCTCGGCGGCTCAACGGCGGGCGCGGAGGTTTCACCCTGATCGAAATCCTCCTGGTGGTGGTCATCCTCGGCGTGGCCTCTGCGGTAGCCGTTCCCATGTTCGCCCGCTCGTTCCGCGGGGCGAAACTGCGCATGTCCACCCGCCTGGTCCTGATGATGCACCGCCACGCGCAATCCAAGGCCGTGCTCGGCCAGCGCTACATGGCAATCCTCTTCGACGAGCGCAAGGGCACGCTGGAACTGGTGGACCAGGGCCAGCCGGGCGTGAAAAAAGACATGTTTTTCGGCAATATCGGCCAGGGGGCGCCGACCATGGGCACCGTGGTTTTCGGCGGCGAGGCCCCGCCCCCGGAGGAGGGGCCGGGCCTGCAGCCGGTGCTGGAACGCAAGTTGGAGGACGGGGTCAAGATCATCTCTTTCCGCGGCGGGCGTGCGATTGACGACTTGTACTACGTGAACTATTTTCCCAATGGCATGTGCGAAGCCTACGAAATCAAAATCGGCGACGATGAAAACCGCACGGCGCGTATCCAGGTGGATCCCGTGACCGGGAAGGCGAAGGTGGAGCGTGAGTAGGCCGGGAATGAGGGTTCGGGGGTCGGAGTTCAGGAAATCTGTGGGCCATGGGCGGTATTCCAGGTCCAGCCCTCCATTTTCATCAACCCCCAACCATCCACCATTAACCATCAACCCCCAACCCCGGCAGAGCCGGAAAGTGGGCATGACCCTCATCGAGGTGCTGCTGGCCGTGGTGATTCTCGGCGTATCCCTGGGGGCCCTGGTGGAGGCGGCCTCGCGCGCGCTGGCGGTGGTGCGGCAGGCGCGCAACTACGAGCAGGCCCGGCGCATGCTGGGGCTGGTGGAGGCGGAGAACCCCCTGCGGCTGGAGGACGAGATCACGGCGGGCCAGGACAGCGGCGGATTCACCGGCGGCCTGTCCGGCTGGAGCTGGGTGCGGATCATCGAGGATTTCGGCGCGGAGGACGAAGAGCAGGAGGGCCTGTTCCAGGTGACCACCCGCGTGTACTGGTCGCAGAGCGGCGACCGCCGGGGCATGGAGGAAACCGTCCAGATGCTCTACGTGCCGGAAAACGTGGACGGCAAGCGCACGTTGAAACCCAAGGCCCTGTGATGCGGAAATGGCACACAACAGGCGCGGCCTTCACGCTGATCGAGCTGCTGGTGGCCCTGGCCATTTTCAGCCTGGCGGCGGCGATGTCGGGCGGCATTTTCTGGAGCATCACCAAGGCCTGGAACCGCGGAGGGGAGATGCTGGAGCAGCTGCACTACGGGGAGTTCGCAATGGAACAGCTGGTGACGGCGCTGCGCGGCGCGGCCTGGTTCCCGTCCAAACCCGAAGCCTTCGGCTTCTGGCTGGATCCCCGCGGCGGCACGTCGAAAACAGCGGCCAACGAGATCAGCTGGGTCACCAGCGGAACGGCCTTCCTGCCGCCGGATTCGCCGTTCCAGCACGGCCTGCACCGGCTGTCGGTCACGGTGGACGGCAGTCGGGAGGACCGGGCCCTGGTGGTCCAGGCCTGGCCGCACCTGGCGGAGGAAGTGGATCGGCGCGGCCTGGAGTCCTGGCGGGTGGCGCCGGGCGTGGACGGCTTCAGCTGCGAATGGTACGACTTCGAGGAAGACCGCTGGAGCCAGGACTGGGAGGAAACCAATTCCCTGCCCAAGCTGGTGCGCGTGACCCTGACCATGCAGAAGCGAAAGGATTTCGACGAACAGCTCGAATTGCAGCGGCTGGTCGAGCTGGAAGTGGCCCCGGATCTGCCCGGCGGCGAACGCCGCGGCCGGAGCGATGCACAAGAGGCCCAGCGCAGCGCCGCGGAGGCGGGCGCGGAGAATGCGGGGATGGGCGGCGCATCCGGCGAAAGCCAGGCCGTTCCGGGACAGGGGCGGAATGTCGAAATCAAGGTGGATGGCGGTCCCCGGGGAGGCGGACGATGAGTTTTCCACGCCATGGAAAATTTTTTCCGCTGTTTTCCACGCCATGGAAAAAAGTTTTCCACACCGTGGAAAATCCGGGCCGTTTTTCCCAGGCCAGGGAAAACCACATGCCCCGGCCCAACGGAGTGCTTCGGGCTTTTCCACACCATGGAAAATCCCGAAAACCGGCGGGATTTCTGTGGGTGGGAGGGCAAAATGCTACAATTCACGGGCTGACCCCTTTGGGGGAGAGGGGGGGGGCGGCGCTGATCGTGGCGCTGTGGACGGTGCTGATTCTGAGCCTGCTGGTGAGCGGGCTGGCGTACGAAATGCACATCGAGGCCGGCATCACGTCGCATGCGCGCAAGCGGCTGAAGGCGCAGGTGGCGGCGCGGGGCGGGGCCGAATACGCGAAGTTCCTGCTGGCGAAAAGTTTTGAAGCCAGTTCGTTTGAAGAAAGCGACGAAGAGGCGGAATCGTTCCGGATCCTGGCGAAAAACCTCGAGCGGGGGATCGGCATATCGGGCATCGAGGTGGCGATGGGGCCGTCCACCGCGACGGTGGACATTCTGCCGGAGGCGGGCCGGCGGAACGTGAACATGCTGCAGGACGAGGACTGGGAGGAGCTGCTGGATCAGGCGGGGGTGCCGGAGGAGACCTGGCCGGACCTTATTGACTGCTTCATGGATTTCACGGACGAGGGCGACGAGCACCGGCTGAACGGGGCGGAGGAGGATGACGCGTTTTACAAGTCGGCGGGGTACGTGCCGAAAAACGCGCCGCTGGACACGGTGGACGAGCTGCTGCTGATCAAGGGCTTTACGCCGGAGATCGTCTATGGCGGGCCGCCGGCGGACCCGCGGGGCGAGCCGCTGCGGGGCATCGCCCATCTGCTGACGACGTTCGGGGAGGACGGCAAGGTCAACGTCAATACGGCGTCGCGCGAGGTGCTGATGACGCTGACGGGCGGGGACGGCCGGATGATGGACGAGTTTGCGGTGGAGGACCTGCTGCGGTATCGCCTTGGGGATGACGGGTTGCCCAACACCAAGGACGACGGGTTCGCCAGCGTGCAGGAGGCGATCGCCAAGTCGAGGATGGACCCGGCGTTGGCGGACCAGATATCCGTCTCCGACCGGCGCTATGTGCGGGTGGTGTCCATCGGCGACAGCAACGGCGTGCGGATGGGCGTCTGGGCCGTGTTCGATGTGAACCGGAACAAGGTCATTCCCCTCTACTGGCGGGAAGAGCAGATGCAGTAGGCGCTAGAACAGCGTGTAGATGAAGGGGGCGGCGGAGGAGCCGGCAACGATCAGCACGGAGAGCAGCAGGAGGATCAAAACGACGGGGACGATCCACCAGGCCTTGTTGTGCCAGGCGAATTCGCCGAATTCCTTGAGCAGGACGCCGAGATATTTCAGGATTTTCATGGGAACCTTTTTTCCAGGGGGGGGGAACGCGGCTTGACGTTTTCTGTAGCCGGGGGCGATGACCCCGGCCTTGTAATCCACAGCCGCCGGCCTCATCGCGGCCGGCTACAACAAATCCGAATGCACTCTAATCCAGCACGAAATCCTTGCGCCAGTTGGCGCTGTCCTGGAAGGGGGGCTGGTGTTGCTTGTCGAGGATGTAGGAGCCGAGGACGAGGTAGTCCATTTCGGTGCGCATGAAGCAGCGGTAGGCGTCCTCGGGGGTGCAGACGATGGGCTCGCCGCGGACGTTGAACGAGGTGTTGATGATGACGCCGTAGCCGGTGAGGTCGTCAAAGGCCTTGATGATGTCGTAGTAGCGCGGGCTCGTCTCGCGGTTGACGGTCTGGACGCGGGCGGAATAGTCCACGTGGGTGATGGCGGGGATGTCGGAGCGGATCTGGTGGATGCGCTCGCGGATGTCCAGCGTTCCGCTTTCCTCGAGGCCGAGGCAGCGTTCCTTGCGAACCTGCGCGACCAGCAGCATGTAGGGCGAGGGGCGGTCGATCTCGAAGTAGTCGGATACCTTTTCCTCGAGGCAGGACGGCGCGAAGGGCCGGAAGGATTCGCGGTACTTGATCTTGAGATTCATGATGGACTGCATCTTGGGCGAGCGGGCGTCGCCGATGATGGAGCGCCCGCCGAGGGCGCGCGGGCCGAATTCCATCCGGCCCTGGCACAGGCCGATGACGTTTTCGTCGGCGATGAGGCGGGCGATGGTCCGGGCCCATTCGGGGCCGTCGTGCTTCACGGCGGGATAGCCCTTGGCCTGGAGAAACGCGCCGATTTCGTCGTCGGAGAAGTCGGGGCCGAGATAGGCGCCGTTCATTTGGTCGCGGCGGCCGTCGGCGGTGCGGGGGTTGCCCTTGACCTGGTGCCAGGCGATGAGGGCGCAGCCGAGGGCGCCGCCGGCGTCGCCGGCGGCGGGCTGGATCCAGATGTCGTCGAAGATGCGTTCGCGCAGGAGGCGGCCGTTAGCCACGCAGTTGAGGGCGACGCCCCCGGCCAGGCACAGGTATTTCTCGCCGGTCAGCTCGCGGGCGTGGCGGGCCATGCGCAGGACGATGTCTTCGGTGACGACCTGGATGGAGGCGGCGATGTCCATCTCGCGCTGGCTCAGGTCGGATTCCGACTTGCGCGGGGGCCCGCCGAACAGCTCGTCGAAGCGGTGGTTGGTCATGGTCAGGCCGTCGAGATAGCCGAAGTAGTCGAGATTGAGGCGGAACGAGCCGTCATCGCGCAGGTCGAGCAGCTTGTCGTAGATACGGTCCACATAGACGGGCTTGCCGTAGGGGGCCAGGCCCATCAGCTTGTATTCGCCGGAATTGACCTTGAACCCGGTGAAGTAGGTGAACGCGGAATACAGCAGGCCGAGCGAGTGGGGAAAGCGGAGTTCCTCAAGGATCCGGACCTCGTTGCCCCGGCCGTGGCCGATGGTGCTGGTGGCCCATTCGCCGACGCCGTCCACGGTCAGGATGGCGGCGCTTTCGTAGGGGGAGGGATAAAAGGCGCTGCCGGCGTGCGATTCGTGGTGTTCGGGGAAGAGGATTTCCGGCGGCATGGGGATGCCGGCCTGTTCGAGGGCGGTTTCGATCTCGGGGGGAATCCACAGTTTCTGCTTCATCCAGATCGGCAGGGCCATCATGAAAGACTGCAGGCCCCTGGGAGCGACTCCGATATAGGTTTCGAGGATGCGGGCGAACTTGTTGATGGGCTTGTCGTAGAAGGCCACGGCGTCGAGCTGGCCGGGTTCGACGCCGCCCTCGGCGAGGCAGTAGCGGACGGCGTGGGTCGGGAAATTGGAATCGTGCTTCTTGCGCGTGAAGCGTTCTTCCTGGGCGGCGGCAATGATGCGGCCGTCGCGGACAAGGGCGGCGGCGGAGTCGTGGTAAAAGGCGCTGATGCCGAGGATGTTCATTAGAACTGCTTCCTGTACTGGGCGAGATTCCGGACGGGCGGGCGGGGAGTCCAATAGGTGGGGGCGCCGGTGTGGAGCCGGCGCTGGAGGGGATCCTTGCCGCTGAGTTTCTGCACCAGGTGCATGGGCAGGAAGACGAGGTAATAGAACGGCGCGAGCAGACCCCAGGTCAGGATGGCGCCGACGGCGTGCCCGAGCCACTGTCCGAACCGCTCGATGGCGCGGAAGACCGGCGGGAGGAAGAAGCCCGACACCAGCACGACGCCCGCCAGGCCCCAGACCACGAGGCCCATGGCGGTGTGTTTGAGCCAGAAATAGAGCCCGGCGCCGATGGCCGCCATGAAGGCGGCCTGAATCAGGACGGACGATGCCTTGGGGGCGGCTTGTTTCGGGGAGGCCGGCGCCGCCAGCTTCTCGCGCCACGGCCAGACTACGGAGGATACGGTGTTTTGCATAAGTCCAATATGTACAAGTTGATTAAAGGCCCCTCTTTACCACGCGGACCGGGGGGCAAATCAATCAAAAACACGTGATGAAAAAGAATCCGGAAGAACAGGTCCCGGCGAAGACCGTCAGTCCGGAACGGGCGGACACACCCGGATGGACACCACATGCAAGCCGAGTTCCCGGGAGTCGGGGCTGCCGGACACAACGCTGGGTTTCCAGCCCTGGCAGGCCAGCTCGAGGCGGTTTTCGCCCGTTTGCACAAAGTCGGCCGGAAGAGGTGCCCGCAGGATCCGCCGTCCGGGCAGGGCGGGATGGGGTTCGTCGCGGAGGGCCAGCGGCCGGCCATTAAAGGACAGGGAGGCGTTGGGCGGCGGCGCGGCGGGCGGGCGGGTATCGGCATATTCGACTTGCAGTTCGGCGTCCGAGGCCGGTTGGGCCAGGAAGAGGGCGATCCGGGCATTGGGGGCTGTCCAACGGACGGTGGTGCCGTCAGGCAGGATTTCGCGCCCGTAAAAGCCATCGGCGAGAAACGGCGCATCAGCGGGGGAGCCGACATCCACATCCCGGGCGGGCAGGGCCCGGGCGGGATGGAGACAGATGCGGTCCAGGTCGAAGGAGCCGGACAATTCGACCGGGAGGGACTCCTGGAGGCCATCATGAGCGAACGAGACCATGACACCGCGATATCGCGCGTTGGCGGGGAGGCTGGCGGTCACGGAGGCGCCGTTTGGTGCGGCGACGGATATGGAACCGCCCGCGTCCATGTCGGCTGGACGGACAAACACCTCGGCAAAGACGGTCATGGGCTCGCGCCAGGGCAGGGGAAGGGTGAGGGTGCCGCGGCCGTTCAGGCGCCGCGCAAATGGATTATGGGCCGGTTCCCGGTAAAACTCCGGCGAAAGGCCGGCATCGTGGGAATGGGCGGACAGAAGGCCGAAATCCAGCTCGATCGGATCATCCGGCGGCAGCAGAACGGGGCGGAGGTCGGAGGGCACGGGGCGGTCGGAGGTCAGGGTGACCGTGACTGTCCGGGGGGGATCGGGAGGGACGGCGAGATAGTGGACGCCGTTTCGGACCCGATTCATGATGGCGTGATCGTCGAGGTGCAGTTCCGCCCGGGTGCGGGTATCGTCGTCCCAGAGCTGACCGACATCGAGCCGCAGAATCGAAGGAGATTCGATGGCGAGGGAGTGTTCGGCCCGGCTCCGGGACCAGGGCTGAACCCGGAACAGGGCGACCGGATTGCCCCAGGTGAAGTTTTCCAGCCGGAAGTCCGCGGAGGGAAACTCCGCGGCAGGCAGGAGATCGAAGTGCCGGCGGATCAGGGCTTCGTCGGGGTCCGCCTTGTCCGGGGCGAGGGTTTTCATGAAAAACACGGGGCGGTTTTCCTGCAGGGAGGATGCGATGATCGATTCCACGAGTTCCGGTGATTCAGCCCGCAGGCCGGAGGGGGAGACGGAGGCGAGGCCGGCGAGGGTGCGGATGACGTCGGCCAGGGGGCGTTCGCACAGGAGGGTGGCGTTGGAAGGAACCGCGGATTGCATGGTTTCGACGAAACGCCGGGCCTGGGGGGGGCGGAAGGGGGCATGGGCGCCGCCGGCCGCCAGCAGATGGAACCCGGCGGCCAGGCTGATCAGCAACGCCAGCGAGCGGAAGGCCGGATCGACCCAGGACGGCCGGTGAAGCAGGCGTCCGAGGCCGAACAGCGCGGCATAGGCTCCATACGCCGCCAGGGGGGTGGCGGTTAATGCGACGACATAGTAATAGCGTTTGGAGAACATCCAGTAAAAGCCGTAAAAGAGCGCATACAGGGCGGAAAGCAGCAGCAGGACCAGGAGGGTCCGGTTGCGCCGGTATGCGGCAAATGCCACGCCGGCCAGCAAAAGGGCAATGCCCAGCCAGCCTGTGTGGATGAAGAAATACGAAGCGGCTTTGGAGAGGGTTTCGGGCAGGGCAACGGAATGAAAGCCGGGGAGCAGGGTGTCGTGACTGGCCGCATAGGGAGAGATGGACACCTGCCGGCGGATGACAAACGTCTGGATCAGCAGAGGCAGCGCGCCGACCAGGAGTCCCGCGGCAAATGCACCGGCGGAACGGAGCAGCGGGGCCAGGCCGGCCTTTCGTTCATGCCACACTCCCAGCAGGAACATGGGGCCGACGGCCAGCAGGGAGGGTTCCCGGACGCAATAGGCCAGGCCAATCAAAAGCCCGGACGCCGCGAGATGCCGTCGGCGGCCGTTGGGCAGGGCCACGTAACGCGCCAGCAGGGCCAGGGCTCCGGCCAGCAGCACATACGAGAGCGGGTCGCGGTAGGGGTTGGTCATGTACACCAGCAGATCGGGATCAAAACCCAGCAGCAGAGCAACGGCGAGGAGGCCGATGGATTTTGCGGTCGACGGGGTTTCGGTTTCCCGGGCGGCATGGGAGGTCAGCACGCCGATGAGCGCCAGCAGGAGAGCGAGCACCGGCAGATTGGCCAGGAAAACGTAATAGGGGCCGGTGGCTTTCAAGGCCAGCCAGAGGTAGGCCGGAAATCCCAGCGGCAGATTGGTCGTCGCCAGACGCGCGCGGAAGGACTGGGCAACCAGCAGCCAGGCCATCGGATCGGAATAGGCCTTGATGTGCCAGTTGCGGAGAATAAAGACCAGAAAAGACAGGAGGAGAAAGGCCGCCGGAAGGACGCAGAAAAGCAACAGACGATGCGTTCGGACAAAGGTTCCCAACGGGCCGGAACGTCCGGGGGAACGGGGCCGGCATTCGGATGATCCGCCTTGCGGCATGGGGCAAGAGTGCCCGAGGCGATCCGATCCTGTCAAGAGCCGGACCCGCCGCGGGGTTTCTGAACAAAGAGCTACCCAATGCCGGACCGGGGTGTTACATATAGGAAAACACGCATCACAGAACCGGCATCAATTCCCTGAAGAAAAGCCGGTGAGTTCCGACAAATGGATCTGCCCAAGGCTGCGCACATGACAGAAACGGTTCATTGGCTGACGATCATCATTCCCGCCTACAACGAAGAACAGGGAATCGGCTCGGTATTGGACGGGGTGCTGGCGCTTGCCGAGGCCAACGACTGGGGAGTGCTGGTGGTGGATGACGGTTCCACGGACGGCACACCGGACGTTCTGGCCCGCTACGGCAATCGCATCCGGACCCTCCGGCACTCTTCCGCCCGGGGATACGGGGCTTCGCTGAAGACCGGCATCATGGCCGCCCGTTCGGAAAACGTGATGTTTCTCGATGCAGACGGCCAGCATGATCCCGACGATCTGCCCGCCGTGGCCGAGGCGCTGAAGACCCGGGAGTGCGTGTTCACCGTGCGGCCCCGGCACGCGGGGATTCCCCGGGTGCGCCGTCCGGGAAAGTGGCTGCTGCATCGCCTGTGCAATTTTCTGGCGAGCCGTAAGATTCCGGACATCAACAGCGGATTCCGCGCGGGGCGCCGCCACATCTACATGCGGATGCTGGAACTGCTTCCGGACGGTTTTTCTTTTTCCACGACATCGCTGATGTACGTGATGCGCAGCCGGTTTTCTCATGTGTTCGTGCCGATTCAATGCCATGCCCGGAAGGGCACGAGCCAGGTGCGAATTTTCTACGACGGGGTAAAGACCCTGCTGCTGGCGCTGCGGCTGATCATGCTGTTTGATCCCATGCGGGCGTTCGGGTATCCGGCCCTGTGGCTGATGGCCCTGGGGATTCTGTACCAATTCTACATTTTCTTCACCTATCGGTTTACGATCGTGGGCGGCGCGCTGTTGTTGATCCTGGCCGGGGTGATCCTGTTCTTCTTCGGGCTGCTGGGCGATCAAATCGCCTCGCTGCGCAAGGAAATCAGTTCGTTCAATTGCCTCCTGTGGGAAAGCCGGGAGACCCGCGAGGACCGCGGCCATGCCGGATAAGCGGCGGCTGCTGGTGGTCAGCCACGGGTTTCCCCCGTACTACGGCGGGGCCGAACACGCGGCCGGCCATTTGGCCGCCGCGGCCGTGTCGTCCGGGCGCTGGGAGGTGGATGTGCTGACCTCCGACATCGGGGGGAGGCTTCCGGCCCGGGAAAGGTGGCGGGGGGTGAATGTGGTCCGGGTCCCGGCCCGGAAAAAGAAATGGGCCAATCACAACGTGGTTGAACTCCATTCCTTCCTGCGTTCGGCCAGCCGGAACATGGAGATCAGGCGTCCGGATTGGATCCTGGCGCATTTCACGCTGCCGGGCGGGGAGGTCGCCCGGCGCTGGGCGGGTCGGTTCGGCGTACCCTACGCGGTGGTGCTGCACGGAGCGGATGTGCCGGATTCCCAAAAAAGGCGGTTTGGCGCGGTATATCCGCTAATCAAGCCGCTGGTTCGGCGGGTATGGCGGCAGGCGGCGCGCGTGATCGCCGTGAGCGATGGCCTGCGCGAACTGGCCTTGCGCACGTGGCCGGGGGGGCGGATCGAGGTCGTGCCCAACGGAGTGGATATCGAGCGCTTCCGGCCCGCCGAAATGCCGACGGTGCGGGATGGAGGCACGCTCGTCGTGGTGGCGGTGGCGCGGTTGGTTGAGATCAAAGGGCTCCAGCATTTGATTGCCGCTTTGGCGCGGATACCGGCGGATATGCGCAGTCAGATCCGACTGCGGCTGTGTGGAACCGGTCCCTATGAAGGGGAATTGCGCCGGCAGGTGCGGGAAGCCGGACTGGACGAGCAGGTGGAATTTGCCGGGCTGATTGCCTACGACGAGATTCCGCGGCAGTTGCGGCAATCGGATGTGTTTGTGCTGCCGTCGCTTCAGGAAGGTCTGCCGCTGTCGTTGCTGGAGGCGATGGCCAGCGGTCTGCCGGTGGTGGCCACGGCCGTAGGGGGAATTCCGGGCGTGGTGAAAGATGGCGTCAACGGTTTGCTGGTGCCGGCGGCAGCCCCCGCAGCGTTGCGCGATGCCCTGGTCCGGCTGTTGGCCAATCCGGCCTTGCGCCAGAGGTTGGGCACGGCGGCCCGCCGGGATTCCTTGGACTGGTCCTGGGCCGCCGTGTGGGAACGCTATGAAGCCCTGCTGTCTCCGGCCACATGAGTGCCACTCGAACCAGCAACGTGCTCGCCTTGTCGTTCGGCAAAGGGCTGACCTCCCTGATGGCGCTGCTTTCCGCGATGGTGATGGCGCGGATCCTGAGCCAGACGGAATTGGCCACCTACCGACAGACCCTGCTGGCATACGAGGTGGCCCTGCCGCTTCTGTCTTTGGGCTTGGCCAATGGAATCTATTACTTCCTGCCCACGGAAAGGCAGCGGCTCCGGGGCGTCGTCGTGGACGGGTTGGTGATGATGGCGGGGATGGGACTTCTGTATGCCGTTTTCATCGCGCTGGGCGGGAACCATCTGCTGGCCAGGCGGTTTTCCAATCCGGCTATTGACAGTACCTTGGCCTATCTGGTGCCGTTGCCGCTCGTCATGCTGCCAGCCGGCCTGCTCGCATCGGTCATGGTGGTGCAGAACCGGGTGAACATACTTACGACCTACAATGTCCTGACAAACCTGGCATTGGCGGCCGGCATTATCGCAGCCTGCCTGGTCTGGAAAACGCCCGAGGCCATGGTGCTGGCCAAAGTCGGCATTAGTGTCCTGATCGGCGCCATCGGCATCCACCTCATGCTTCAAGCATTGCCACGGGATGACTGGCGTCCGCGTTGGCGCAACATGAAAAGCATGGTGGCCTACAGCATCCCGCTGGTATTGGCCACGGCGCTGGGCACGATTGCCCTCCAGTTGGACAAGCTCATTGTGTCAGCCATGTGCCGGCCGGAGGAGTTTGCGGTGTATTCCAACGGGGCCATGGAAATCCCCTTGATCGGGATCATGACGGGCTCCATCGCGGCCGTGATTCAGCCCGATTTGCGCCGATTGGCGGCCGCGGGTGATGTTGCGGGCGCTCTGGCGCTGTTTCGGCAGTCGGCGGAGAAATCCGCGGTCGTGTTGATTCCGGTCATGATGTTCCTGCTGGTGAGCGCCGAACCATTTGTCCTTACCTTGTTTTCCGCCCGGTACGCCGGCAGCGTTCTTCCCTTCCGGTTGTACTTATTGATCCTGCCGGCCCGAATCGTTCTTTTTGGCGCGTTCATGATGGCGCTGGGACTCAACAGAATGATCCTGTACCGCACGGTTGTGGGGCTTGTGGCCAATCTGATCTTGAGCATCGTGCTGGTCCGGTGGCTGGGGTATATCGGGGCGATCGTGGGGACGATCCTCACGATCTACGGTTTGGCCTGTGCATGGAACCTGGCTGCCATCAGCCGGTCTGTGGGGTGCCGCTGGCGGGATATCATCCCGTTTGCCGGATTGATCAAGTTGGCGGGGGTGTCGGCCCTGGCTGGCCTTTTCCCGGCGGTGTCGCAGCGGTTCTACTCGGGGGCTCCGCCGGTGATCCAGTTGTTGCTGAATGCGTTTGTCTACGTTCCGGCGCTTGCGGTCTTGGCCTGGGTGCTGCGCATCGAATGGTTGACGGGAGAGGGAATCCGGTGGTGGAATCGGCTGATTGCATTTTGGAGGAAGGCATGAGCGGCCGGTGCTATCTCAAATATGTTCGACATCCCCTGCTGGGAATCCGGACGCTTTCCTTGGCGGTATGGGGCATTCCATTTCCGCTGCGGCTGGTCAATTTTCTTTTCCAGAGAATATTCCGCCTGAATTCGGAACTTCCCTTTTCCGTGCACTTCACCTCCCGGGTTGTCCCGGGTCGGGGGATCGAGATCGGGCGCGATGTCTGGAAGTCGTTTGCCTTGAGCGGAGGTTGCTATGTCCAGGGGGTGAACGGCATTCAGATCGGAGACGGCACGTTGTTTGCCCCCGGAGTGAAAATCATATCCGCCAACCATGATCCGCGGCAACTCCACAGATGGATCGAGGCCCCGCCGATCCGGATTGGCAAGCGCTGCTGGATCGGGGCCAATGCCGTAATCCTGCCGGGCGTTCAACTCGGGGATGATGTCAAGGTGGGCGCGGGTGCGGTGGTCACCCGGTCTGTCCCGTCTGGCCTGACCGTGGTTGGCAATCCCGCCCGGCCTCTTGCCCGGCGGAAGAAAGAAGGCGAATGAGCCCTCGGCTTATTGATTGGCGTCCTTGGCGTGCTGGGGGCGTCCGATGACCCGGCTCCTGATCTCCGCCGCGTGGGGCATGGCGAATGCTTATGGAAGGGGCATAGCCCTGATGGCCCGGGCGATGGGATTTTGGCAGGCCAGCGTGTGGGCAGGGCAAATCCGGGGGCCGTTTGGCGAAATGGTGCGCCAAGCCTTCTACCGCCGCACCCTGCGCGAGACGGGCGATTCCTGCACGTTCCGGTTCGGGTGCAATTTTTCCTGCCCGGACATTCGCATTGGTCATCATGTCCGGGTGGGATACGGGACCCATGTGGGGCGGGTGGATATTGGGGATGACACACTGATTGCCGCGTATTGCTCGTTGCTGAGCGGGGCCCATCTGCATGATTTCAGCCGGACCGACATCCCGATCCGGAGCCAGCCCGGAGTGGTCCAGCGCGTGACCATCGGGCGGGAGGGTGGCCGGGCGAAATCGAAATACGCATGGCCGACCGGGTACAGCGCTGTCGGCGAGGGACGACAGAGCCTTCCCTGAGGAAGGGGGTGATGTTGGCGTCCGCCTTTCATTATGACTTCATGATGCTTCGATGTCTGGTCTGTCCCGATCAAACCAATGAACTGGCGGATCTGTCGTTTGCCGATCCCCATTTGCCAGCATTACGGGCGAAGATTCGCGATGGAATTTCCTGGTGCATTGCAAGAACAAAGGGGGCAGATGAATTGCTGACGGCGGCACATGCCTGTGGCGCGATCAGGCTAGAGCCGTTTGCAGTGGAATCGGCGTTGCGGGCGCAGAACTATAGGTATAAGGAAGGGGTGGGGGGGCGCATGGCGGATTGGAGGGTCCGGGGGCGCCCTGTTCCGGAATTTGGACGGGTGTACCCGGCGACCCGCCGAATGGTCCGAGAGGCTAAAAGCTATCATTGGTCTTTTCACAGCCATCACCGCTGGGTATGGTTCTGGATACGCCTAGCATGTATTTGCGTACGGCTGCCCTTGGCTTACATTACGGAACAATGGGGAAGAATAAAGAGACGGGTGGTCAACCGATGCCCGCAAACTGATGAGACTGTCCGGTGCCGAAGAGATAGGAGACACCCGTGAAGATATTGGTAACCGGCGCATCACTCCAGATGAATCTGGGTGGTCCATCCATTTATTATGGAATTGTCCGGGTTCTTCGTCATGTGTTTCCAAATTGTCAAATTGTATATCACGAGGCAGTGGGCAAACCTGTACCCGGAAGGCGAACCGCACAGGAGGATGCGTCCATCCAGATCTATCGGGGCAAGGCGGATTCCAAGAGAATGTTGCTGGAGGGTTGGCGTGCCAAATGGCTGCAAACCAGACGTGTTCCCAGGAGCATGGAACAACAACTGATCGATGAAATTCGAGAGGCAGATCTGGTGGTGGATGCATGGGGAATCGCGTTTACGGACCGCCTATATCCGTTGAGTATCAAAGGGGCCATGGTCAACAAGCGGATTATTCGGACCGCCGCTTTATTCGGGATTCCAGCGGTACACTACACGGCCAGTTATGGACCAATGACCGGCCGGTGGGTTCGGCGGACCGCGCGCCAAGTGCTGGACGGATGCTGTTCGCTGGTATACTGCCGGGAAGAACAATCCAGGCAAAATCTACTGGACTGCGGCGTGCCTGCCCACAAGTTGCTTGTGGTGCCAGACACCGGATTCCTAATGCCGGCGAAGCCGGTTCTGTTACCGGAACTGGAGCCAACTCGGCCATGTTTGGGGATATCCGTCAGCCACCAAATCATTCAACAATGGAGCGCTTCCACTCCATATCTAGAGATGATTGCGACTTTATGTGACCGGGCTGTAAGCCAATGGAAAGTACAGGTTCTGTTGATCCCCAATGAGCTGTCGAATACCGGCTATGACGACGTAGCCGTCGCCCGGGATGTGTTAGGCCGGGTTCGGGACAAGAGAGCAGTGCATCTGTTTTCTCCCGAGATGCACACGGCACCTGAGCAAAAGGGTGCGATTGCTCAATGCGATCTGTTTGTCGCCAGTCGCTATCATAGCATTGTGGCGGCCATGTCGCAGGCGGTACCAACCGTGGTAATCGGATGGCACCATAAATACAAGGAGTTGTTGGAACAGTTCGGGCAGGAGGCGGTCTGCCTGTCGAGCGAAACCTGTGATTTCCAGCAGCTATGGGCGCGATGTGAACATCTGTGGCATCGAAGACTGCCCGTTCGGGAGTCCATTCGGGCCTCCGTGCCTGACGTTGAGCGCCGGATCATCGAGGCAGGGGAACACCTCAAGAAGCTGTGCAATCAGAGAATGCGCTCGGCACAGGGGAATCGCCCTCATTGGTAACAACTTCCGCATGATGGGGCTCGTCGCCTGTATCGGGGGGGGGCAACACAGAAGAAACAGGATGCATCATCGGCGGCTGGCAAATGGGCGTATCGTGTTCAACTGCTTCAGCAATATGGGATGCGGCCGATAGAAATTATGGTGGCGGATCGGAATCGGAGCGTAGAGAGACGTCAATCCGTTAATGAAGAAGAGGCCGTGCGACAGTCGAGGGATCGCAAATCTCGGGCAACCATTTGTGCGCGGGCTATCCAGGTATGTGCGTTCCGCAATTGCAGGCATGCGTGATGTGCCTGCTTAAGCGAGGTTGGATTTACTGCCAGGGTCTGGAGAAGACAGGTTAATTCCCGGTCGTCGTAGGGTATTGTCCAGCCGATCCGATTTTCCTGTACGAACATCCCTGTCCGCGTTCCTTGGACGGCGATAATGGGTTTTCCCTCGCCCAGATACTCAAAGAGTTTTAACGGAGCGTTAATTTGCCAGTATTCATGGGGTTTGACAAACAGCAGAGTGATGTCCGTCTCATCATACAGGGGTTGCAGTTCTGAGCCGCTGCAATGGACAATTTGAATGTTAGGGGGCAGGGCAGGGTACTGCCGACGGACTTGTTCCCACTCTTCTCGCCGGGTACACACAGTCAAGCAAACATGCGGGAGGGATGCAATGGCGGTAAAAGCTTTCTGCATTTGATAGCTGACTCCCAGTCCGCCCACATAGAGGAGGCGGAGTGTTCCGTCGGGTTCGCGAGCAGGCGCGAGTTCGCGGGAAGAAGAGTGGCCAGGCGGCAGTGCCCGGCAAAACGATGTGTCTTTAATCGGTATATAGCGGGCCATTTCCAGCGAAGGGAGATAGAGGCGGGAGACGGTTTGTTCATACTGATGTAAATCGTATTGATAAAGGTGGCGAGCCAGCCAGCCTTTGAATACCGGGGTCTGCTGTTTGTATTCAGGGAAGCGCCAGTAGATATCACGATAAAACAGGCCTATCGGCACCTGGTGCCTGTTCAAGAATCGGAAGAACTGGAAATCGAAGCAGGGCCGCAACGTCAATCGGCGGATTTCGGGCATGTAGGTGGGCCGGGTCGTGCTTTCGGAATACATGAAATCATAGTGAATTCCGCGGGCAATCTTCCGGCTGATTTTTGAGATGGCGGCTCGGCGCTCCGGGGGGCGGCCCGTAATATACTCCACCAGAATGCCATCAGATTCAAAGGCCTCGGCCATGCGGCATGGCCGGATGCCACTGGCAGATTTGGATGCAGGATCCAGGCGGCAGGGATAGTGGAAGAGGATTCTCACGGTTGATTAGCGTGTTGGGGGCAGGCATGCATTGGATTCAGCAAGTATCGAATTCGGTGTTGTATTCGTCAAGGTGGGAAGCTGTTCCACAGGGGGGGGGGGGGGGCAGGGTGTCCTGCAGGGCGGTTCGCATAATATTTCCCCTTTCCTGTACGTTTGCCAAATCGTACTCTGTTTTCACGACATGAGGGCGATGACAGATTCAAGCAAACAAAAGAATGGCCAGAGGGAGAAATCATGCCGTAATTGCGTTTCCCGTGGGGAAATGCGTCAAGGACAGGTTGAATCAGGAGAACCCATCCCGTTGCGGATTCTGGTGCTGACCCCCATGTATCCTGCGGGGGGGGAGGACATGGAGGGATTATTTGTCCGGGAACAGGCGGAGGCGCTGGCCGCGGAAGGGGCCGATGTGCGCGTGGCCCACGTGCGGAACCGGCTGGCCTGGCCGTTTTCCTGTCTGAAACCGCGACGGCCGCCATCAGGACACGGGGCCAGCGGTTCCGTGCCCGTTTACCGGCATGAGGTCCGGGGGGGGCCTGCGGCTCTGGGACTGAACCGCTATATCCGGCGTCTGAGTCTGGAACTGGCGGCCAGGCTCGAGCGGGAATGGCCGGATTTCCGGCCGGACCTGATTTATGCCCACACGATCATTCCCGGGGCGCAGGTCGGTCTGTCCGTCGCGGACCATTTCGCTTGTCCGGTCGTCGCGACGTCGCACGGAGCGGACACGCGGGTCTGGCTGCGGCAGTGGCGGGGTCGGCGGGCCATCCTGGCGGCAGGGCGGCGCGGCATGCCGGTCATCTGCGTGAGCGAATCCATCCGGCAGGATCTCTCGGCAGCCGGATATCCGACTCATCTGTTGCAGGTGGTGTCGAACGGGATGGATCTTGCCAAAGTGCATTCCGGCGAGAATCCGCTGGCCGGCCGCCATGCCGGGAAGCCGGTCATCCTGGGGGTCGGCAATCTGAAACGGACCAAGGGATGGGATGTGTTCATCGAGGCCTTGGCCCTGCTGCGCCGGACCCACCCGGATGTCCAGGCCGTGATTGTCGGCGAGGGGCCGGAGCGCCGGCGGCTGGAACGGCTGGCGAAGAACCAGGGCGTGGCCGGTTGCCTGGAGATGGCGGGGGCGAAAAGCCCGGCGGAAACCATGCGCCACATGGAGGCGTGTTCGATTTTCTGTCTTCCTTCCTGGGCCGAAGGTTTTGGCGTCGTGTATTTGGAAGCCATGGCCCATGGCAAACCAGTGATTGCGGTGGACGGGCAGGGGATTGCGCCGGTCGTGGCTGGAGCCTGCGCCGGCCTCCTGGTCCCGCCCCGGGATGCCGCAGCCACCGCGGCGGCGATCCGGCGGCTGCTGGCCCATCCCGACGAATCGTTCGCCATGGGCCGCCGTGGCCGCCAGGCCGTCCTTGACGGCTTCACTTGGCCGCATAATGTCCGACAGATGATGGCTGTCTTCCGGGATCTGGTGAAATCCGGCAAAGAAAAACCCGGTGCGGAGGTTTGGACAATCGCCCATGTGGATTTCACGGTGGATCAGAGCGTGGACCGCAAATTGGATCGGATGGCGGCGGCGGCCCGGGCGCTTCAGCTGCCCATGGATTTTATTGTGTATTCCGCGGTGACCGCGGCTGGGAAGACGGAAAATATCAGAATCCGCCGGCTCCCGGGTGCCGGCCTGGGACGAAGCATATCGGCCAAACTGCAATGGCCGTTTCGACTGATGTGGGCGGCCCGCGAGCTGGGCCATGGCGGATATCGTGCCATCATTCTGCGGTATCCCAAACTGCCGTTTGGCTGGAGGTCCTTTCTTCGCCGCGCCGGTGTCCCGGTGATCACGGAGCATCATACGGACGAGGTGGCGGAAATCCGGGGGTCGGGCGGCTGGGTGCACCGGGCGGCTTCGGCGCTGGAAAGGCATGTGCGGGCCAGGTTTCTCCGGAAGGTCTCCGGTGTGATCGGGGTGACCCCTGAAATCACGGAACGGATTCATGCGGAGGCGCCCCAGGCGTTTTCCGCCACCATGACCAACGGGGTGGATGTGGCAAGTGTTCCCGCCACGGGGTTTGTTCCGTTCGATGGAACGGTGCTGCGCATGGTTTCCGTGGCGTCCGAATTCGTGCCCTGGCAGGGCCTGGATCGATTGCTGAACGGGATGTTGACCTATCCAGGAGCCGTGCGGCTGGAATTGGTATTAATCGGGGCGGTTCCGGAAAAACTGAAAGAACTGGTTGCGCGAAGCAATCGCCGTCCGGGCATGGCGGTGCACTGTCCGGGACCGTCGTATGGTCCCGAGTTGGATGCCCGTCTCGGTTCAGCCAACCTGGCCATTGCGTCCCTTGCACTCTTCCGGAAGCAGATGGTTCAGGCCTGTCCCCTCAAAGTGCGGGAATACATGGCCCGGGGCATTCCGTTCGTATATGGGTATAACGATCCGGATGTGCCGGAGGACAGTGAATTCGCCCTGAAGGTGCCGGCGGAAGACCAGCCGGTGAACATGGAAGAGGTGATCCGATTTGCCGTGCGTTCCGCCAGATCGCCTGATTTGGCTTGTCGAATGCGTTCCTATGCGCACGATGTCATGGATTGGCGGGGCAAGGTGAAGGCCCTGTATGCCCTGGCCCGGCAAACCGCCGAGAGGGCGAGATGCCGATGAAGCAAAAAAGCAGGAGATGCACGTGTTGCCGAGAATTCTAACCAATGCCGCGCAGCCTGTTTTCATGCCCTTCATTTTGAAGCGGCATGGCGGGATATGGGGCCTCAAGCAGCGGTTGGTCGAATGCCGAAATCCCAATCCGTGGCTTGTTCAGGCGTACTATGCATTCTTTCAGCGATATGGAAGTTGGATTGGTTTGGAGGCTCAACTGGCCGGCATCCCCTGTTTCCCACACGGGTTTCATGGTGTGTTCATCTCGGGGGATGCCCGGCTGGGCAAGGACGTTGTGATTTTTCAACAAGTGACCATTGGGTCCAACACATTGAATGAGTCCGACCGCGCGGGAGCGCCTGTGATCGGCGACCATGTGTATATTGGTGCTGGAGCCAAAATCATTGGAAAAGTGACCGTTGGGCACCATTGTCGAATTGGGGCCAATGCCGTGGTGTATGAAGACATGCCGCCCCATTCCGTGGCGGTGCAGGCCCCAACCCGGATTCTGCAGAAGGCCAACCTAGACAACCGGTTTTATTCGCGCAAACCGGATGGATGCTGGGTGTACTACCAGGATGGCCGATGGGTGGAAGACCATGAAAAGCCTCGTGTCCAACCGGAATGATGCAAACGGGCGGAAGCCGTCGACCGGGAGGGTGGCCGGAGTCGGAGGCCGATGGCCGTGGTGGGCGGCGGGCGTTCTGGCCGGCGGGCTGCTGCTGGCGGTTCATCTGCGGGTGCTGTCCTATGTGACCGGGCAGGATCCGTTCACCTACACGCGGCTGGCGATGGAGCTGCTGGATTCGGGGTTTTCATTGGAATGCCTGGGCCGGGTGGCGAAGTTCGTCGTGCCGGGATATCCCCTTTTGCTGGCCGGAGTGATTCAGGTGGCGGGACCTTTCGCCGTTTCCTGGGTGAACGTGGTGATCATGATGTTGGCCTTTGGGCTGCTGATCCGCCTGCTGAGGCAGTGGGGATTTCCGGCGGGCGCGGCGCTGATCATCTGCTGGGCCGCCATATGGCTGATGTTGCGCAGCGGGGACTTGAATGCGCACTATCTGTTCTTTGCCTTTCGGGGAGCGCCCCAGTTTTTCCTGGTGGTGGGGGCCTACAGCCTGGCCGAGGGGGCGATCCCGTCGTCGCGCGGGGGCGGGGTGCGTCTGGCGCTGGCGACGGGGATGCTGCTGACGGGGGCGTTGATTCGCGAGACCGCGCTGCTGGCCTGGCCGGCCCTGGCAGTGCGGGTGGCCGGGGGGCCGGAATGGAGGGGAGCGCGCATCCGGGGACTGGCCTGGCTGACGGGGCCTCTGGTGCTTCTGCCGCTGGCAGGGTTTGTTGTTGTCTGGTCAACGGGCGCCGGCATGAACCAGCAGGCGGGATTATGGCTGCGCCATCTGACCCAAGGCGGGGGAAACGCCTACTGGTCATGTCTGGCCCAGTATGTCCATCTTCTGCATCGTTATGAATGGGGCTGGATCGGACTGGGGTCCGGGCTTCTGGGCCTGTGGCATCTGCGGCGCCGTCTGCATCTGGCGCTGCTGTGGGTTCTGCCCGCCCTGCTGGGGATCGCGTTCTATTCCGGCTACAAGGTCCATCGGCGCTATCTGCTGGACAGCCTTATGCTGTTGTCTGTGGTGTCGTCCATCGGGATCTGGCAGGCGCTGACCCTTGTCCGGCGCGGCCGCAATCGCTTCTGGGACCATGGAGTGCTGGTGGCGGCCGCCGGATTGCTGCTCGGGCTGAATCTGCACATGATCCAGCGGCTGCCGGCGTGGGGACCCACGATCACCAAGGCGGACGTGGAACGGTTTGTTGAGACGACGAAGCGCTGGGTGCCGGATCCGGCCCGGCTTTGGGCGGACGGGAACTGCCGGTATCTGACGGATGCGGCTTGGATTCATCTCGGCGCCCTGCCGATGCCCGGAGGCGAGAGCATGGTCGGGCAACTGGCGGAAGGGGACTGGCATTACTGGCGGCGGGCGTCGCCGGATTCCCCGGATGGAATCTACAGCGATGATCTGATCCTGCAGCATGCGGACATGCATCCCGTGGTGGAGGAAAACGGGCAGACCGTGGAGACCAGCCTGGGGGAAGTCCCGTATCGGCTATATCGGATTTCGCCCTGGACGAATCGGATTGCAGAACAGGCCTGGGAACCGGAAGAATCGCCGTTGCTTTGGCTGGATTTCCAGGAATCGGACCCGGCGGCGGAACGGCAGGTCCGGTTGCTGAACTCCGATGGAACGGAGCGGCAGCAATGGACCCTCACTCGCGGAAACGGCTTGATTCCGCTGGCGGTGGAACCCCGCCTCCTTCGGGAGGGGCAGGAGTTTCGCGTAGTGGTGGAATCGAGCGGCGTTCTGCCGTCGAAGCTGATTCGGATTCCGGAAATCAGCGGAACATGGGATGCCTTCACGATGGAGCGGGGCCGGTTGCCGTCCGCCTGGAACTGGGTCAGGCCGCCGGCGCACCTAAGCCGGCCCGACGAAAAATGGGGAGTGGGCATCACCCGGGCGGCCCGATTCGAGTTTCCGGTTCCGCGGGGAAGCAGGGAGGTGCGTCCCGTGATTTCCCTGCTGCTGGAGCCCCGGTTCCGCCAAAACCGGGAAGTCGTGTTTCAGTACCGCCTGAATGGAGAAGACACGGTTTCGTTCACCAACCGGCTGCATCGGGGCCGGTTCCGACACGAACTGCCCGTTCCCCGGCGGGTGGAATCCGGGTTTATTCAAGTGGACCTTTCCGTAGAGGTCCCGGAGGATTGGGACAACCATTTCCGGCTGGTGGAGATCGGATATCAGCTTCAGTGAAAGGCGCCCTTGTCGAGGGCGCGCCAGGCCGTATTTCCGTTGCGATGCGAGGGAAGGACGCATTAGAGTAAAACCGTACGCATGAGCAGGAACAGAGTGAACTGATGGATGACGCCGCAAAGACCGGATCCCGGAATTCCGTCGCGGGATCGGGAGGCGGGCCGCGGCCGGCCCGGGGGCGGCTGGAACGCGTGTTGCCGTGGCTGATCGGCGGGTTCGGCCTGGTCTGTTTCCTGCGGCTGGTGCAGACCAGTTATTTCATCCGGGCGTATTCGGATTCGTACAACTGGCTGGATTTCGCGCGGAACTTCAGCCGGGAATTCACGCAAAGCCGATGGCCGTACGGGTTCCCGCTGTTTCTTCGGGCGGCCCTGGAGGTGGCCGGGCCCTATTATGTGTATCTGGTCAATCTGCCGGTGATGCTGGTTCTGTTCGGACTGGCGGCCTGGATGGGACGGTTTTGGCGCGATCCGGCTCGGCGACCTGCTGTTCCCGCCAGCTGGGCCTTTTTGTCGGTCTGGGTAGTTGTGCTGGCCGCCGATGCGGTGAGCTTCACCCGGTACATCAATCCCTACCGCGATCCGCTTTCCTACGTACTGCTGCTGGCGGCGACGGGGACGCTGGTGATTTCGCTCGCGCGCCGCCGGATGGCCGGAATCGCGGGCGCAGGCGCACTGCTTGGGCTGGCGACCAGCGTGAGGGAGCCATCCATTCTGATGATCATTCCGCTGGGGTTGTATGGGTTATGGGCCTGGCGCAAAGCGCGCGGCGACCTCTCGTTTTGGCGGGCCGTGCTCTCGTTCCTGGCCGGCCTGGGACTGTCCCTGGTTCCGCTGGTCTGGCAGACGTACGCCACCACGCAGCAGATCCTGCTGCCGCCCCAGGCTGCTATCGAAACAAAGGTAATACCCGGAGCACATTTTAATTGGGCAACCCTGTCGGAGGTGGGGGGGAAAGCATGCACTTATTACGCGTCATATGAACTGTGGCTGCTAATTCTGGCAGCGGGAGGGCTGGTCGCGGCAGTCCGCCATCGCCAGTCCTTCATCTTGTGTCTGATTTTACCTGCTGTGATTGTGTACGGGATATTTTATTCCTTTTATTGGATTTTTGTTGTCCGGTATTTCTACACTGTGGTGCTGTTTCTGGCCCTGATGGCGGGGTATGGAATATACACCGCCCTGGAGACGCTGGCGTCCTGGCGGCCGGGGGCGGGCCGGAAACTGGGATGGGGAGTGCTGGCGCTGGCGGCGATGTTTTCCGGCGGTCGGGTCCTGCAGATGGAAGCGAAGGGGCCCCTGCACCAAGTGCCGCAGGCCCGGGCCATGGTCCGGGAACTGTCGGCCGTGCTGCCGGAGAATGCCGTTGTGTTTGCCCCCCGGCATTTGTGCGAATGGCTGGATTGGTTCATGCCGTGCCGGTCGTACGCCCTGCCGCTTCCCCACGATCCCCGGGATCCGGTTCCCACCCAGCTTCAGGGGCATCTGGAGCCGTTGCTGAAGGCGGGAGTGCCGCTGTTCGCCGCCTACTGGCCCTATCCGGGCATGCCGCAAGGGGACACGGTGCCGTTGCGCCGGCTGGTTGATCTGGCGCCGGTGGCCTCGTTCGATCCGTCGGTCTATCATGCCAAGGATTATGCCCTGCCCCCGGTTCATATTCGGCGCATTCAGCCCTGGCGGAATCACCGTACCGAATTGGAATGGATGGCACCCCGGGACGTTCCCGGGTGGTTCATTCTGGACATGGGCTATCTGGAAGCCGTGGATGCCGCGGAGGCGCCGGTGACCCTGTTGCTGGACGGCCAGCCGCATCCCCGCCGCATCACGCGGGGCGGCGCGTTTGTCGGGGGAACAATGCCGGCCGAAACGGGGGGGACACCGGGCGGGACCGCCGTGCTGGAATCGGAGCGGCTGTTGCCGGGAGAAATCCGGATGATGGCCGGCACGCTGGACGATCCGATGGAACTGAACATGGGATTTTTCAGCCCGTTTGATCACAGTGCGCGCTGGAGCGGCGAGGTGATTCCGGCCACGGCCGACCAGTTGGTGCCGCGGGTGACGGGCTCGGCGGAACTGGACGTGCCCGTGCCGCTGCCGGAAACCCGGCGGGTGGTTCTGGAATGGCGGATCGTGGGCTCCCGGCGGCAGCTGGAGGCGTCTCACCGGATCGGGTTCTTCGAAGGGGACCGCCGGTTGGCGACCGCGGAGATTCCGATGGACCGCAACGGCTATTCTGCCATCGTGCCGCTGCCGTACGATCCGGAGCGGGAGACGAGGCGGATCCGGATTGTGCTGGAAGACGAACCGGAGACGAATCGGCCTTCCTGGCAGGAATCGGCCGTTCCGGAAATCTACCGGGTGCTGCTGCACCGTCCGGCGGATGTCTATCCCGTGCGGGTCCAGATGGGCAGCGACGCCGATTCCCTGCACATCGTGTCGGGTTTCAGCCGCCGAGAGGGAAGCGGAGCGGACGCCTATCGGTGGACCACTGGCCGGGCCGAAATGGGTTTTGAACTGCCGGCTGCGGACGGGGATCTCCTCTTGCGGATTGACTATTCGACCGACAGCATTCCGGACGGGGTGGAGTCCGGGCCGGTCGAGGTCCGCTGGAACGGAGAGGCGCTGACCGGCGAAGATCGAAGGGAATCTCCGGAGTCCCGCGAAGCGACATGGGAGGCGCGGGTGCCCGCGGACCGGGTGAATGCCGGGCAGGCAAACCGGCTGGAATGGTCCACGCCTGCCTGGACGCCGGCGGCCTTCGGGGCCGGGGACACCCGTATGCTGGGGGTCAAGCTGCGCCGGGTGGAGATCGCTCCGGCGGATGGTCCGTAACCCGCCTGCCGGAACGGGTCGGGGATTTCAATTCTCTCCGGGCGGCGACGGTCCCAGATCGCCGAAGCGGCAGAACCGCAGACCCTGTTTCCGGGCGTATTTCAGCAGGACTTCCAGATCATCCATGGAGGTGTAATACAGGCCGCGTTCCAGGCCGATGCGGTGACCAAACAGCACGAGTGCCTTGTCGTCCCGCCGCGCTTCCTCCAGCCGGGCGAAGATTTTTTCCCGGTCCGTGGCGAACTGGTGGTCGATGCCCTCGCGCCCGCGACGCGCGCTCCGTCAAACGCATGGAACGGGGCATAGTGATTGTTGGTGCGGAGCACCCGGAAATGGAGGCATGGGCGTCATAGCGGCGGGACAGATCGAGGGCGCGGTGCCATTCCTTGATGCTGTGGTCGTCAAAGGTGATGGCCACGCCGGCCCGGGAGGGCGGAGGACGGCGGCACGAGGCCATTGTCAGGGCCATGAGCAGGGCCCGGGCGGCGATTCCCGGATGAAACGAGGTTTTCATGCCGGCGAAAAACGGGGGAGAGGAACGCCGGTAGCGCCGGCCGGGGATCCGGAGAGCCGGGCCGGCGAGGGTGTCGAAAACGAACAGGCGGACATGCGGGACTGCCTATCACAGGGTCCCGGGGAGGTCAATGGGACGGGCTGTTTGGCCGGCTGTTTGGCCGCGGTTTTAGTGTGTACGGCCGGATGGGGGCATGGCAGGATATTTATAAGCCGGTATTGTCCGATGACAGCCGCTGAGCCCCAATGAGAACAGAAGCCACAACCACCGAGAAACAGGCCGCCGGGGGCAGCGTACTGGTGCTGTCGTACTGGAATCTGAACGCGCCGTCGTTCGGGGGGGCGCGGCGGATCCGGGCGCTGCTGGACGCTCTGGGGGACCGGGCGCTGCTGGTTCAGCCGGCCCCGGCGAAAAAGTCCAAGAAACGATTCATTTCCATTCTCCTCTACGTTGCGATTTGCGTCACACACTGACCATATTTGGAAAATGCATCCTTGCGCATGCCTGTGGCGGCCTGCAAGCCCAGCAGGGCCGGGGGCAACGCCTGCGCGCCCGGGCCTTTGAGTTCGACCACGGCCTGGTCTAACGGCCGCAGCATAGGGTGCAGGGGCATTCCCGGGTTGACCCGGTCGGCAACAATGTCGGTGTCCAGGGCGACGCGGTGGCCAGACGCCATCTCAACGTAGCGGTGGCGGCGATAGCGGATGACGCACACCGGAACCAGCGGGCGTCCGCGGGGCCAGGGCTGGTCCTCCAGCAAATCGGTCAGCGGCAATCCTGAACCAAGGCTGAAGGGATCCCGGTCCAATTCAACGCCGCGGATCGCCAGCTTTACGCGCACTTTCCGGCTCAAGGCGCCTTCCTTGCTCTTGACCTCAAGAAAAGCCGCCGCCGAGAATTCCGGGGTATCGGCGGCGGCGTACCACCGGACCCGTACTTTCCACTTGAGATAATCGCTGTCCTGTTTGCGGCCAAAGAGGGTTAGGTCCGGGGTGTCGTAGTACAGACTGAAGATCAGATTATGGCGAAAAACGGCGTCCGCCGCACAATGGTGATCCAGCCATGCCAGGGCGGCCTCCTGCCGGGCGGCGGCCAAAACATATTTACTTTCATGGCGCAATAATCTGTGGCCTAATAGGATGCTTCAATCAATCCGACCGTTATGGCCAAGGAACCCGAGATCCGGGAATCCTTCGATGCAATTCGTTTGGAGGCTACTGGTTCAGTACATCTGGAGCCAAGTCTGTAAGGGGGCAGGACAATCCCCATTTTTCAGGAAAAGAGCAAGAACCAGGCCAATTGGACTCCATCGGCGGGGTTGGGCGGTGGTTTTTTTTGGGGGGGGGCAGCGGCCCAGACGGGAGAAGCGCGTGGCGATGCCGGAGGCCAAGGCATAGTAATGAAAGTCCGGTGTGTCGAAGAAGCGTAGGGCTTTTGAAGGATACCCGCGGCCTACCGGCCTTTCTCGATCAATCCGGATCGTCTTAGCGGCGGAACCAGTCCTGGACCTGACCCAAGGCGACGGGGCTGTCTATTACTTTCAGGCGCATGTGGTCGCGGTTCAGGATGCCTCCCGATTTGTGCGCGACGAAATTGGACCGGACTCCGTCGGTATAGGTCACAACGATGTCCATTTCGACGTCGTCCCCGTCCACGGAGCCTGCAATCCGGCCGGACACGTTCGTGTCGTTGGGTTCGTAATAGATGCCCTGGATGGAGACGCCGGTGTGGCGGAGACGGTAGATGGAGGGAGCCGTGGTGCGTTGCCATTCGCCGGTCAAATCGGCACCGGTCTCGTCCGAATCGTTCTCCTCATCGGTTTCGTTGATGGCGTTGGATTCGTCGGCAGCTTCTTCGGCGGAGGAGAGGGACGAGGAGTCGTCGTCGCAGCCTGCGCCGAGTCCGGAGATTCCGAGGACCAGAAACAGGAACAGGAACAATCGTTTCAACATAACGTCGACTCCGTTGAGGTTGCGTGTATGTCCCCGGCGCTGGCGGCGCCGCGAGAACTTGGCTGCTGTTTGTACCCTAGGTCGTTTCATCCGGCAAGGGGTAAGGCCGGGGGAATCCGCGGGGGGAATCCGCGGGGGATCCGCGGGAATCCGCTATGGGCGACCTACCGCGAGCATGTCCTGGAGTCCGGCCTCATAGCGGGCGGCCACGGCATCCCATCTGAATTCGGACAGGGTCCGCTGCCGAGCGGCGGCGCCGAGTCCCTTCAGGCGTTCGGGATTCTGCAAGAGGCCGGCGATGGCTTCGGCCATCGTCTGCGGCTGGCCGGGCGGGACAAGCACTCCGGTCCGGTCTTCAGAGATGGCATCGGGAATGCCGCCAGAGCGGGTGGCGATGGCAGGCACGCCTTTTAGGGCGGCTTCGAGAATCACGATGCCGAATCCCTCGACGTCGTTCGGATCGTCCAGACAGGGCAGAACAAACAGGCGGGCCTTGCGATAGACGCAATCGAGATCGGCATCCGAAAGACGCCCAAGAAGTTTCACATGATCTTCATGACGGCCGGAGCGAACGGCATCCGCTAACTGCTCCCCCATCCGTTCATGGTGGATCAAGGAGGCCTTGGGTTCGCCGCCTACCACCAGGTACAGCACGTTCGGGATCCGCTCACGCAGCAGGGGCAAGGTCTGGACAATGAACTCCTGGATGCCCTTGCGCCGGACAAGGCGACCGACTGTAACGAGAGTGGGGCGGCCGGCGTTCTGTTCCAGCAGGCGGAGAATTCCGGGAGTCGGCTGAGCGGTAGGCGGCGGAGGCGGGGTGACGCCGGGGCAGACGACGCGGATGCGTTTGGGATCCAGTCCGCGTTTCTCGAGCAGGTTGGCGGTGTTCCGGCTGTTGGCGAAGAGCATCCGGGCGCCTGAGAGGAGCGGGGCGATGGCGAGTTGATACGCCCGGCGCGGCAGCAGGATATCGCTGCCGTGGATTTGGATGGCATAGGGGATATGAAAGCGCCTGGATAACAGCCATGCTGCAGGGGCGGACGTCAGGCTGGGGCAGAGGAGGACATTCGGGCGGGCGGCGCGAATGAGACGACAGCCGGAAAGAACAGCGTGAATGAGGAAGTGAGGTATTCCGGGTGTTCCCGCGCGGAACAAAGGAATGTCGTATTCTGTGACTTCATGTAATCCCGCCGGGAGGGCTGGAACGATGACGCGGACCGAGTGTCCGCGGTGGAACAGGCCGCCGGCTGTATGATGCGCCACTTGTTCGATCCCCCCCACCGTGGGGGGATAATTCCACGTGAGCATCAGCAATTTCATAGGGCTCCGGAAGGGGGAGAGGGAAAGAATTCAACCTGGATCCAGTCGATCATATTATGGGATTTCCGAGTTAACTGTATTGGATGCCACGGGGTGGTTCAAGCTTTGTGGATGGTGGATTGAGGCAGGATTTCGCTCGTTATGGGACGGCCGGACTGGTAGTTTACCCGACGCGAAACACAATCGTGATTGCGTGAACGAGACCGGACCATCCAAATCCACGCCGCGCCGGCTGGGACGCCTGCTGCTGTTCGTCCTGCCGTCTTTTGGCTACATGGGGCTGCGCTTCCTGCTGAATCCGCTGCGGATGCGGCTCCTGACGGAGATGCTGCCGAAGGAACTCTACGGTAGCCTGACCCTGGCGGTGACGACCGTCACCTTCCTCGCGATCCTGTCGTCGCTAGGGGGATTTGAATTCCTGATGCGAAGGCTACCCGGGCTGCCGCCCTCCCTGCAGCGGGGCTGGCTGCACCTGATCATGTCGCGCCTGGCGCTGCCGGGCTGGCTGCTGGCCGGTGTGGCGGGGGCGGCGGCCAAGGCCCTCGGCTGGATGCCGGCGCTGTCCGTTCCCGATCTCGCGTTGCTGTGGGCGGCGCTGGGGCTGACCACCTGGCTCTCCTACCGGACATATTTCGCGCTGGGGTGCGGCGACCTGGTCCGCGTGCGGATCATCCAGTTGTTCCAAAGCGACCTGTGGTTCATCCTGTTCGTGGCGCTGGGTTCGTGGGCGGCGGCTTCGCTGACGAATTCCCTGTGGGTGTGGACGGGTTGGCTGGCCGCCACGGCCATCGGCGTCCGGCTGTGGTCGCGGCTGCCGGCGGAGAAGACGCGTCCGACGGAGCGCTTCCGGACGGTCCTCCACTACGGCGTGCCGCTGCTGCCGATGATCTGGGGCGAGATCCTGTTCCGCCTGGCGGACCGCTATGTCCTGCTGGGGTTCTTCGACCTGAAGATCGTGGCGGATTACACGTTGTGCATGAACATGGCCATGATGGTCTATGTGATGGGCATCAGCCTGCTGGACCTAGCCTCCCCGCCGCTCTACGCCGAATGCAACCGCCAGACGGCCGGGGCCGGCCCGGGCCCGAACGACGCGATGCGCCGGCTGTTCAGCGCGATGATGCGCCACATGTGGGGCATCGGCCTGCCGGCCGGTTTCGCATTGGCTGTTTTTCACCGGGACATCTTCCATATCCTGAGCGGGCCGGCGTTCCGGGATGCGTCGGTCCTGCTGCCGTGGATGGCGTTCATCCCGTTCGTCTATCTCACGGTGACGGCGACAAGCCGGGCGCTGCTGGCCATGGACCGGCCGCGGCTGGTGGGCGGCGCCACGCTGGCGGCGGCGGGGATGAATTTGGGATTGGATGTTCTGCTGGCGCCCCTCTGGGGGGGGTGGGCATCGCGGTGGCGACGATCTGCAGCATGGCGGTGTTGGCGATCGCGCTGGGGTGGGTCCTGGGGTGGCGATCCTGGCTCCTGCGGTCCGAACTGCGGCCCGGTTCCATCGCCCTTGCCACCGCGATTTGCGCGGCGGGCTTTGCAGGCCTGCGCTGGGGATTCCCCGGCCTGAACGCCTGGATCCGCCTGCTGGCGGGGGGCGTGCTGGCGGGGGGGGCGTTGATGGGCCTGCGGATTTTCAGCCCGCGGGACATCGTTCCGGCCAAGGCTCCGCCGGTTCCGGAAGCCGATTCAGCGGTGTAGGAACGGGGCCAGACCGTTGCGCCAGGTTTCGGCTGTGCGGTCCCACGAATAGGCGCTTTGCACAAGCTGAAGCCCGCGCGTCGCCATGGCTTGCGCGCCGGATGGGTCCTGCGCCAGCCGGAGAACGGCTTCCGCGAATTCCGGTTTTTCCGCGAGGCGCAGTTCGCGGCCGTTTTCGACGGCGAGCCCTTCTGCGGCCTTGGCGGTGGCGACCACCGGCTTGCCGGCGGCCAGGTATTCGAGCACCTTCAGGCGCGTGCCCGAGCCGCTGAAGACGGGGGCCAGGCAGAGATCGGCGATGCCGATCCAGGGCGCGACCTCGGGCACCTGGCCCACGAAGCGCAGGAGGGGATGCCGGATGCCGGCGGGCGGGCGGGGCCCGCCCGCGACCAGGCAGGCGAAGCGGCCAGGCAGGCGCCGTTCCAGTCCGGGCAGCAGGATCTCCGCGATGTAGGCCAGCGCCTCCACATTGGGGGCATAGTCGAGTTTGCCCATGAAAAACAAAATGGATTTTCCGGCCAGTTCGGCGGCCATCCGTTCCGCGGCGGGATCGCGCACGCCGGGCGGGGGGGGGCGGACCCCGTTGGGCGCCACGCGGAGCTTGCCGGCAGGTACGCCGTAGTCTCGGCCGAAGAGTTCGGCATCGATGTCCGAGCAACAGAAGACGAGTTTGCTTTCCCGCACCACCCGCCGTTCCGTCGCACGGACCAGCCGCGTGAAGGGGTGGGTGTGGCCGAACCGTTCCGCGATGGCCCGGCCGTCCACATTCTGCGCGTCGAGCGCGCGCGGGATGCCCAGGCCGGCAAAGGCGTCGTGGCACCAGATCGAGGTGGCGAGCAGGACCGCCGGCTTCTCCCCGGCGGCCATGCGCCGGGCGATCCGCCGGTTGGCCGGCCAGTAGAGATTGAACATGCCCCAGTTGATGCCAAACTTGCGGCGGCCGAGGTCCACGGGATAGCCCTGGCCGGGGAAGTCCGGATGGGCCGGCTCCGGCTGCAGCAGCCGGGCATCCGGCTGCAACGCGCGCAGCAGCGCATCCACCCGGCGCTTGCCGCCGCTTGTCGCGTCGTGGATGGGGTAGAAGGTTGTGACCAGGATGGAGGACATGTTCGCCAAGGCGCCTTGAGACTGGACTAGATATGGACCAAACGGCAACCTTCAGCCAGCAAAAACTCCGGCCAAGGGCAGGCCGGGGACTTCCCGGCATCCCGCAAGCCCAAAGCGCCCGCATAACGATTGACAGGCCCGGTCCCCGCTGGCAACTTATTCGCCATGAATTCAGGGTCGTGGGTCGGATTCGAGTGAGCGGGACGCCCGTGGGACCAAAATCAATGGCCGGCACACGGCGCGCGGACTCCCATGCCATGGTTCCATCTCCCCTCCATGCCGATTGGTTAAGACAGAAGCAATTCCTGTTCTTCGACGGCTTGCGGGCCTTGAGCATCCTGGCGGTGATGGTCTTCCATTATGCCCCCCGGTTTGGCATGGAAACCCCGCTCACGCATGGCGGGCACGAGGGCGTGGACCTGTTTTTTGTGCTGAGCGGTTTTCTGATCACGACCTTGCTCATTCGCGAAAAACAGGCCTACGGCCGGATCGACCTTGGGTCCTTCTACGCCCGCCGGATCCTGCGGATCTTCCCTTTGTACTACACGGTGCTCTTGGCCCATCTGGCGCTGGTGCTGTTTGTCCTGAAAGACAGCCACCCCCAGGAGAGCGCCCAATTCCTGCACAACCTGAAGTATTTCCTGACCTATACCTCCAATTGGTTTGTCGGCCGCAACGAGGAGACCCGGACCATTTTCTATATTGCGTGGTCGTTGGCCTCCGAAGAGCAGTTCTATCTGTTCTGGCCGCCGATCCTGTTTCTTTGCGCAGGGCTGGCCCGGCCCATGGCCCTCATGGCGGGGTTGCTGGCGGTCTCGCAGGCTTTCAGTCTCTTCGCCGGCGAGCTGCAGCTCCACCTGCCCGGCCTGCTGGTCAAAATCATTTCCAGCCTGCCGCCCTCCATTTGCCTAGGGGTGCTGGCCTCCTTGATCCTGCACTCCGAAGCCGGGGCCAGATGGTTCAACCTGCTTTCGCGAAAGGCGACCGTCCTGCTGGCGCTGCCGATGCTGGCGGCGGCGTACCTCCTCTATTCCCACGGGTTTCTGCCCAGGCTGGCCTTGATCGGGGCCATGACTTTGTCCGTGGCCAGCCTGGCGACCAACACGCCGCACGGGTCGCAAGCGTTGTTGACCAACCGCTTGGCCCAAAGCGTGGGACGCATCAGCTACGGGCTGTATCTGTACCACATGTTGCCCTTGAATGCCGTGCTGCTCGTGCCCTTCATCCGCCAGATGCCCGGCTGGGTTGGCTTCCTGCTCGCCATGCTGGCGAGCTATGGCGTCGCGTGGCTGAGTTTCCAGTATTACGAGATGTTCTTCTTGCGCTACAAAAAGAAGTTCTCAAGGGAGCCGTCCGTGGCCGCCGCGGGGCCAGGCGCCGGGCGGCGCTGACCGAAGCCGGGGCGCTGAGGACGCTTCCGCAGAGGATGAAATCCGGCCGCTGTTTCCGGCAAAGCGTCCAGCCGCGGAAAAACGAAAAGAGCAGATAGGCCGGCACGCCCGGGCGGGGGGCCCGATGGACATCCTCCATGGGTTCGCCGTCGCCCCGGGTGGTGACCGCCCGGACCGAATGGCCGCGCCGGCGCAGGCCCCGGAACAGGTGGTCCATCATGGCTTCCATGCCGCCCACGGCGGGCGGAAAATTCCAGGTGAGCAATAGAAGGTTCACGATGGAAGGCAAGGTGCAGAAAAGGGGAGGAGGCGTCAAGATCGCTTGCGTGGATTCGACGGGACGCCGTTTCCGACGCCGTTTACAGCTTGATTAGAATTGACGCGTTTGCAGCCTATCTGACAATATTTTTCTGCTTGGGTTGCAACCTCATGGGCAACATGAGAAAAACGGGAGAAACAGCAATGCGCAACCTGATGAGATTTTGTGGGGAAGCCTTGTTGATGGCTGCGGTCACTCATCGAGATCGGCATCCCGGTTGTCCAACGGATTAGGCGAAGAATTGATTACGATTTTCCGGGCAGAAGGTCGCTGGCCACCCTTGCAGAAGGGTTGACTGCTCAAGAACAAAACGGATAAATGATTGGAGATATGGGATGAGGCACGGTAGAGACAAGAAACGGGGTTCAAATTTTTTAATCACGATTAGTCTGGGCCTGATGGTTCTCCTTTGCGGGGGGGGACTACTTATATTGTCGCTTCTGCCGGTAAGGAACTATACCTCTCTTATACATAACTGGACGTCTCGACCCGGAGTGCCTCTGGAAGAGATGGTTGTGGGGGCGCTTTTTCGTATGCAGCAGGCAGGATTTGCCGGCTTGATTCTGGGCACCGGGATTTTGGCGGCCAGACAGATGATTGCCGGAGTCATGCAGCAAATTTTAAGGGATGTTGTTTTGGTCAAAAACCGATTGCATCGTGGCTTAAGCGAGGCCTTCCGAAAGCGGCCATTTCCTATTATTTCACTAATTCTATTAACGATATTGGCTGCAATTCTGCGGGCTCGTTGGCTCGCTGAGCCCATTACCTGTGATGAGGCTTACAGCTATACTCGGTTCGCCTGCCGGCCGATTTACTTCGGTATAGTCAATTACAGCAGCGCCAATAATCATATACTCAATACGGTACTGGTGCATTTTTCGAGCCGATTGTTTGGCTGTTCTCCTCTTGTCCTGAGACTTCCTGCCTACCTGTTTAGTCTTTGCTCCATCTCTGCGGCTTATCTTGCATTTCGCACCATAGCATCCCGGCCAATCACTTGGCTTGCAACGATCATGGTGGTGGTGTCACCCGTACTGATAAGGTATTCGGTTCAGTCGAGGGGATACCAGGCCATGCTTGTATTTTTTCTCCTTATGTTTCCTGTGAGTCGTGTTTTACTTAAGCCGAGGCGTTATCCGAGCGCCTGGGTTTTATGGGGAGCGCTGGGCGCCCTGGGGATGTTTGCAATACCCGCCATGTTCTATGGACTTGCTGTGCATTATATTTGGATGATGTTGCGTTTGCAACTCGTGCCAAGCGCGTATCGTCGCCATGCCATAAAGCAAATGTTTCTGGCGGGGGTGGGCGTTGTTCTTTTCACTGCCCTGATATATACACCGGCCATGATCGGCGTTGGTACCAGCTATCTACGCAATCAGCCCGATCAGGCCGGAGCCCTCCGTTTAGGTGGTCTCATGGATTTGGTCTTGATGACCCCTATTTATCTCAGATTGTTGTGGGATTTCTTTCTATTGGGTTGGCCGGCGGTCTTTATCTGGTCGGCGGCATTCTTGGTTATTATCGGCCTCCTGGACATTTTGCGTCGCCCGCATAGTGCGCCCGCCGCACTTTTCTTTGCTTGCTTGTTATCTGTTTGTATATTTTCCGCTGTCAGCAAAACTCTGCCTTATCCGAGAATTTTGATTCTGGTACAGCCATTGATATGTCTGACCACAGCCGCAGGGCTTTGTCGTCTGATCTACTGGATTCCGAGGATATCCCCGACCTTTCGCAAAACGGTTCTGTTGACAGTTGGTCTGCTTGTGCTCACTTTTCAAGGCGCAAACGCCTTGCATTCATCTCCTCTGGATTTGGATCCCGCCCTGTGGAAGTGTCCGGATTCGGCAGCAATTGCACACAGACTGTCTTTACTTTGGCAATCGGACGATGCGTTGGTCACCTATGAACCTACCCGCTATATTATCGAATACGAAATGCTTGCTCTGGATGCGAAAGTGAACCACATGATACCCGTTTCGACATCAGACCGTTACTGGGTGTTAGTCCGCCATTCGCTCGATAATGCTGAGGACGTTTGTGAGTGGGCGCGTGCATATTACGGTGTGGATATCCACCCTGAAGAATTACAGCCTGTGGATCAGCTCCCGGCGGAAGTTCTTTGGATGTACAAAAAGAAATGTTCCAGAGAATACTGAAGATTCTCTTTGGGGGAGCTGTGTCATGTATGTGGCGGGCAAAATCAATAATAGTTGCTGCTGAAATGACCAGTATTTGTCGGGGGACAGATCAGTCGGCCTGGGACATGGGGACCAGAACAAGAAGATGATGTTTCCGAAAAGGTGGCTGAATTGTCGCAACCCGTTGGGAATGGGGGAAGTGCGGATTGGGACAAGAGTGTCGGGGTGATTTAGCAAAAAGTGGCCTGACCGTGTCCGATCCAATAGGATCGTGCTGCAAACCAGGCTTCCGGGGGAGGGGCGTGAGACAAATTTCTTCATAGTGGACAGAGTGGACAGGGAGCGGTCACGCGGATTTCGCGGCGCCGTGGAGTTGGACGGAACGTTGCAAGAGGCGGAGTTTCCAGAAGTCGTTGTCCTG
>Ga0209509_1000040_pt1 | contig 148761 bp, 131 predicted proteins | sample BioC13SIPDNA_FD_185743 | JGI IMG/M metagenome (GOLD analysis project Ga0209509, IMG submission 185743) | Anaerobic biogas reactor microbial communites from Washington, USA - Biogas_R1_A C13 SIP DNA (SPAdes) (version 2) | ecosystem: Engineered > Bioreactor > Anaerobic > Unclassified | place...
TAGTTATAACGGTCCCTCGCTCACACGGTGTAGGGGAGCATAGTATGCTCCCGCCGGTTTAGCCAAAGAATGATTTAATGGGCGATTGATCGCCCAGAATAAGATGCGGGCGGATGATATCCGCCCCTACCCTGCCCGGTGCTCAGCCGAGACCATCGCTCATGCGGTGTAGGGGAAGCTATCAGCTTCCCGATTCCTTGTATTAGTTGGCAAGTTAGTTAGAGCGATCCCTTGCTCACACGGTGTAGGGGAGCATAGTATGCTCCCGCCGGTTTAGCCAAAGAATGATTTAATGGGCGATTGATCGCCCAGAATAAGATGCGGGCGGATGATATCCGCCCTTACCCTGCCCGGTGCTAAGCCGAGACCATCGCTCATGCGGCGTGTGACATTGGGGATACCCTATGTGACAGTGGGGACGTTCCTTTTTTGTCACATTTTATACTTGCGTGACTTGTAACATATGTGGACGGGCCGCTGCTGTCACATCCCTTCGGGCTGCAACAGGCAGGTACTGTCCCCAATGTCACAGTCTGTTTCCTGTTGCCTAACCAACTAACCAACTAGCCAACTAATCTGCCCCTACGCCTCACTCCTCACGTCTCTCTCCTCATGTCGTCCGGGTCTGGTGCTGAACAGTGAGGTCCAGATGCCTGCCAGACTTAAAATGCTGAAGAGGATAAAGGCGGTCTTGAAGATCATCATCAATTGCTGTACGGGGACATCAGCCAGGGTGGTATTTCCAACGAAATAGCCGGTCAGCAGGGTCACGATGGCCATACTGAGTGCCTGGCCGATCAAACGGGCGGTTCCCAAGGATGAAGACGCGACGCCGTAAAAGGCTTTGCTCACGGAGCCCATGATGGCATTGCTGTTGGGAGAAGCGAAGAAAGCGACGCCGGTTCCGATCAGGATCAGATCAGCGACCAGAAGCCAAATCGGAAACTGCGGTGAAATAAAGATGAATATCATTAGGCCAAGTCCGCTCAGCCCCATACCAAAGGCGGCTATGATCCCCGGATCCCTGCGGTCTGAGATCCGACCGGCCAGGGGAGAAAAGAGTGCCATAAAAACCGGCTGCACCAGTAATATCAGGCCGGCAGTCTGGGCGGGAAAACCGTACACCAGCTGCAGGTATAAAGACACGATAAAGCCTACGGCAAACATGGCGCTGTAATTGATCATGGCGGACAGATTGGCAAAAGCAAAACGGTGATTGTCCTTGAATATCCTCATATTTAACAGCGGATCTGATTGCTTTAACTCATGGATCACAAACCAAATCAGGAGCAGGGCGCCGATCACAGCTGAGGCCGGGGCGATTAAGGAACTGTTCAGGGAAGAAAGACCGTACATGAAAGCGGTCAGACCAAAGGCATAGAGCATACTGCCGGTGCCATCAAATTTCTGGCGGTCGAAACCGGTATAGTCATTTTTCAATTTGGTAATGGACAGTGCACAGGCCAGTGCGCAGATAATAAAAACGGTCAGGAATATGCTGCGCCATCCAAGCAGAGAGCTCATCCATCCGCCGACAAAGGGTCCCAGTGACAGACCCAGGTAGGTAGCAGTGGAACTGAGGCCCAGGACTCGACCTCTTTGCTGGGGCGGATAGACGGAAGTCAAAATCGCCATGCCGGTCCCGAATATCATGGAACTGGCCAGCCCCTGGCAGATGCGCAGCATAATTAAAATATTGGCGGTGGGAGCAAAGACGCACAATAAAGTGGAAATACCCAGGAGGAAGATGCCGATGACGTATAATCTTTTTCGGCCCATTATATCGGCCAGGCGCCCAAAGGGGAGGAGCAAGGCGGCTGAAGCCAGCAGGTAACTGGTAACGATCCAGCTGATCAAGACCGCACCGCTGGAAAAATCAGCAGCAATGGCGGGGATGGCTAAATTAATGGCACTGCCTAAAAAAGTGGAGGCAAAAGAAGTCGTCATAACTACGATAAGCGTGGCTTGCTGCATACTGCGTTCCGGATCCATCACATTTCCTCATTTCATTGTTTTTCACGCTAAGTATATTCTTACTATGTTCGCAGGTCAATTCGTATATACGATATGTTCCATAAAAAGAACAGTCAGCAGGCCGACTACGAAACCATTTCCCAGCAGGGGTTTTAAAAGTGCAGGAATGGCAGCCGTTACTTCAGCGGGCATGAAAGCAATGATCACTCCCATCAGAACGGGCAGGGCCAAAATCAAGGCATCATCAAAACTGTTCAGGCAGAGGGTTTGCTGGGCCAGCATCAGGCCGGCGCTGATCTGGGAGCTCATCAGGTAGATGAGGATACTGCCTACCATCACTGAAGGGATACTGCCGAAGAATCCGATCACCAGCGGTGAAAATGCCAGTAATAGAAGCCCGAGCCCGGCCGGTAACAGGGTGAACCGGGAAGCGTTGCTGGTGGATACGATAAATCCCGGGCCGATGGAAAAATTGACCGGGCCGATCACGCCGAACAATCCGGATAACATACTGCCCAGACCGGTGACAGATATCCCGCGTTTTACTCTTTCAGTCAGATCCTCCAGCTGCAAAAATTCTCCCACCGACTGCACGGATGCGATGTCATTGATGGACAGTGCCAGATAACAGATCAGGAAGGCAGCCAGCACTCCTATATCCAGAGAAGGAGCTGTGACAAAGCCGCTGAAGAAAAGAGACAGCGGAGCAGATTCCGCTATGGTGGATGCGCTTGGGACGGAAAAGATAAGAATATAGGCCAGGCTGCCGATCAGCATGGCAAAAACAATGATCAGTGATTTGTAGATGCCGGTCAATACACGGCCGGCGATAAACATCAACAAGATCACGGTGAATGCGAATATCAGATTGGCAGAAGGAGAGGCTTTTCCTCCTGTGTCCATCAGCATATTTAAGATCGTGGGTGTCAGAGTGAAGGCGATCAGCAGCAGGACCACCACAATCACCCGGGGGGTAAACAATTTTTTCAGGTATTTAAACCAGCTGCTCAGGCTCATCAGGAACAAAAGCAGGCCGCCGGTAAAAACCGAGGTATAGATGGTATCAATGGATGCTCCCTGACTGGACAGAATACCGATCAAAAGGACCGTGGCCGGGCCGGTGATGATGGGAAGCCTGTGTCCGGCTAAAACCTGGCCGAAGAAAAGCAGTCCGGTGATGAAAAATATTTTTTGCAGGTAGATGATCTGGCTGGCGGCATCATCATAATGAAAGCCGGCGATCACTTTGCCGGCAATCAGGATGGAAGGTACCGTAACAGCCAGCCACTGCAGGCCGAACAGCAGCATTTCTCCCCAACCGGGTCGATCTTCAAGTCCATATTTCAGTTCCATAACTTCCTCCGCTTTTTCGTAAGCTTACGATTCAGCTGTCAAGCCCGCTGTCCAATATCATATCTCTTACATGATAATTTATTTCAAGAACGCAGGCGATTAACGCTACTATTATATGTTTCGTTTATCGTTTGTAGATATGATAGCATTTTCCAGCTGATTTTGGCATGGTTATCGCTTCTGATGAATGAACAGAAAAAAGGGGAATAGAAAAAGATGCAGAAACCATTAGTAAGAAAATTCTGAAAACAACAAATCATAGGGGGGATAAGCTATGCAGAGGATCTCGCTGTTTATTCCGTGTGCGGTCGATGCTTTGTTGGGGGATGTGGGAGCAGATACGGTCAGGCTCCTTTCCAGCCTGGGCTTTGAGCTCATATACCATGCAGAACAGACCTGCTGCGGTCAGCCGGCGATCAGCGCCGGTCATGTCGATTTAGCCCGCGATATTGCCAAAAGATTTATAGAAATCTTCGAAGACGATGAGATCATTGTAAGTCCTTCCGGATCATGTGTGAATACAGTCAAAAATGATTATCCCCGGCTGCTCAGCGATGAACCGGAATGGCATCTGCGGGCTTTGAACCTGGGGGAAAAGGTCTATGAAATATCACAGTTTCTGGTGGACCAGGCAGGGATCGAAGATGTCCATGCATCCTTTACCGGAAAGATCGCCTATCACAAAAGCTGTCATCTCCTGAGGGCATTGGGCATCGATCTGCAGCCGCAGAAGCTTTTGAGCCATGTAAAAGGGGCGGAAATCGTTCCCTTGAATGCGGCTGAACAGTGCTGCGGCTTCGGCGGGCAGTTTGCTATCAAATATCCGCAGGTCTCGCACGCTCTGGTCAGACAAAAAACCCAGAATTTCCTGCAGACGGGAGCCGAAGTTTTGATCGTATCTGATCCCGGATGTCTGCTCAATATTGGCGGTTATCTGCATCGAAATCATCCGCATCTGAAAGCCCGGCATCTGGTTTCCTTTCTGGCGCAGAACCTGGAAGGGGGCGTAAGCATATGAAAGCTCATCCTCAGGATTATATAAAAATCATGCGGGAGGAAATAATCAAAGAGGAGCAGGCAAGCTTTATGAACCAGGTAGGAGCAGTGTTCGGATATCTGACCAGTGCCAGCCTGGGGCAGATGGCAGATCAGGCTTTAGCCCGGGAACAGTCTGTGGCCATCCGGGAAAACGCCGTTGAAAACCTGCCCGAGCTTTTAGAAACCTTTGAAAAGAATGCAGTGAAAAATGGCATGGAGGTTTTATGGGCAGCGGATGCGGAAGAAGCCCGTTCGATTATAAAGGACCTGGTCAAAAAGCATGAAGTGAAAGTCATTACCAAAGGGAAATCCATGATCAGTGAAGAGATCGACCTCAATCATTATCTGGAGGCAGAGTTGGGAGTAAAAATCTATGAAGGGGACCTGGGGGAGCTTATTGTGCAGATGCGCGGCACGCCGCCATTTCATATCGTAGGGCCGGCCATTAATTTAAATATTCAGCAGATAGCCCAGACATTAGTGGATCATATCGGCATGGAGTATACCGAAGATGCCAAAGCTATCGCCAATTATGTCCGGACTTTTATGCGCCGCCAGTTTGAACAGGCGGATATGGGCATTACCGGGGTGAATATGGCGGTGGCCTCTACCGGCAGCATCATCCTGGTGGAAAACGAAGGCAATATTCGCTGGTCCACGGCTGCGCCTAAAGTGCATGTAGCCATAATGAGCCTGGAAAAGGTGGTGGCTGATATGGCTGATGCTTTTCATATCATGGAAATGCTGAGCCGCAGTTGTACGGGACAGGGCATGACCAGCTATGTATCCGTCCTGAGCGGACCGCGGGCTGCCGGGGAATATGATGGGGCCGAAAAAATGTATGTGGTTATTTTGGATAACGGCCGCAGTGACATCTATCAGGATCCGTTCCTGCGCCAGGCTTTAAAGTGCATCCGCTGCGGCAGGTGCGGCACCGCCTGCCCTATTTATCTTACCGTAGGGGCATATCCGTATGGCTGGTGTTATCCGGGGCCCATGGGGACAGTCATATCCCCGCTGCTGCTGGGACTGGATGATACTTACGATGTATATCAAGCCTGTACTCTATGCGGAGGATGTAAGTCGGTATGCCCGGCCGGCATCGATCATGTGGAACTGTTTTATCATTACCGGGCGATGAAAGTGGCCGGTGACAAGAGGTTTAAGGCTGTTCCAGTTTCGCCTGTGGAACGGGCAGGATTTAAAAGCTGGGCGGCAGCTATGAAAAACCCAACTTTATATGAAAAATCGGTGGGGCTTATCAGGTACTATCTGAACCTGGGAAGTAAGGAAGGGCAGGTCAGCAAAATGCCGGGTCCCCTTAAGGCATGGTCAGCATATCGTGATCTGCCTTTGGCGGAAAAGACATTTCACCAATACTGGGCGGAAAGGGAGAAAACGTCAGTATCAGAAAAGGAAGCAGCAGCAGGATCTGATAAAGGAGGGCAGGATCATGAGTAGCAGAGCAATGATTTTGGAAAAGCTTCGGGCGGCCGGATCACCGGAACGCATCAATCGTGAAGTGATGCCCCGGTCTGAGATCCGCCGCGGCGATGCTGACGTTTTTATTGAAAAAGCCACTGCAGCAGCCGCACAGGTCATAAAAACTACAGTTGATAATGTGCCGCAGGCTGTCAGAGATATTTTGGCGGAGATCGGGTGCAGAAATTTACTTCTATCTGATGAGGGTATCATCAGAGAATTCAAAATCGAAGCGGTTGCCGGTGAGATGGGGATCGCTTTACAGTTCACCGGCGAACTACCGGCAGAGGAATATCGGCGCCAAATATTTCAGGTGGAAGCCGGGATCAGCGGTTGCGACTTTGCACTGGCAGACAGCGGCAGCATTGTGATCAAACATGATGGGGATAAGCAGAGGCTGCTTTCTCTGGCCCCTGATCATTATATTGCCCTGGTAAAAGCGTCCCAGCTATTGAAGGACCGTTTTGATCTGGCCTTGCTGCTGGAAAAAGAAAAGATTGCTGCGGTCACCCTGATCACCGGCGTCAGTCGCACGGCAGATGTGGCGCTGCAGGTGGTTCTGGGGATGCACGGGCCCCGTAAAGTTTATATCCTGTTGATCGATGACTGAACGATATTTAAAAGCAGGGGGAACCCTGCTTTTTTTGTGCTTAGATAAGCCAGCAAATGTTGGCTGGCTTTTTGTAACATCCCCGGGTGTTGCCGCTTATTATAAAGTAGTTACATACAGCTATCGATCACGAGGTGCGGGAGTGCTTAGAATGACTGATTTGCCGGTAAATGTCCGGGGAAGGATCTGCTATATGGATGCACAAGGGCCGATTCGCAGAAGATTGATGGATCTGGGGTTCGTCCCCGGTACGGAAGTGGAGATCATTCGCAGGAGGCCGGGCAGGGGAGCTGCAGTATATTTGCTGCGGGGCACCATGATTGTGTTGCGAAAAGAACAAAGCGAGCATATTTTTATCGAGTTGATCGGAGCGGATACAGATGGGTAAAGCACAGTTATTGAAGCTGCCGCGGAAGTTTCCCCTGCCGGAGCAAACACCTCCGGTCATTGCCCTGGCAGGCAATCCCAATACCGGCAAAAGTACCATCTTTAATCTTCTGACCGGGCTTAAACAGCACACCGGCAACTGGCCCGGCAAAACCGTCCTGCTTTCCAGCGGTTCTTACTATTATCAGCAGCAGGAATACAAACTGGTGGATCTGCCCGGTACTTATTCGCTTTTGGCCAATTCGCCCGATGAGGAAAGTGCGAGGGATTTCCTGTGCTTTGCCAGGCCGCAGGCCACCGTGGTGGTAGCAGATGCAACCTGCCTGGAGCGCAACTTGAATTTGATCCTGCAGGTATTGGAAATAACCTCGCAAATGATCGTCTGCGTGAATCTGCTTGATGAAGCAAAACGCAAACATATTTCCCTTGATTTAAAAGCCCTGGAAGTGGAATTGGGGGTGCCGGTGGTGGCGACAACAGCCAGCCGGGGGCGGGGGATCAACAGATTAAAAGAGGCGATCAAAGACATGGCAGCAGGCCGAACCAATGTGACACCACGCCGGATTATTTATGATGAGGAAGTGGAAATGGCCTTGCAGCAGATCCAGTTCCAAATGGCAGAGACACTGGAGAACTGTCAAATCGATCGCCGCTTTTTGGCATTGAGACTGCTGGACGGTGACCAGACTCTGATCAGGAAAGCGGCAGATCATAAAAATCTGGAGGATAAAGTATGGGCGCAAAGCCTGCTGAAATGACAGATCCCGGTGACGATCTGAAAGTTTTGTCAGCTGATTCCCAAACATTAAGCGATAGGATCGTGCAAACCATCTATCATGAGGCCGGACTGATCGCCGGGAAAGTGGTCAGCAGAAATGCACCCTCTGCAGACTGGGATCGCAGGCTGGATGACATCTTGACCTCCCGGGTGTGGGGATATCCTGTGATGATGCTGCTTCTGGGCCTGATACTGTGGATTACCATCAGCGGTGCCAATTACCCTTCGGAAGTGCTGGCGGTGTGGCTGTTCAGTCTGGAAGAGGTTTTCGGTCAGGCATTGTTATGGGCAGGCGCGCCTGATTGGCTCTATGGATTCTTGATCCTGGGGGTATACCGCTCCCTGGCCTGGGTGGTATCGGTTATGCTGCCGCCCATGGCGATCTTTTTCCCTCTCTTTACCATTCTGGAGGATCTGGGTTATCTGCCGCGGGTGGCTTATAATATGGATGATCTGTTCTGCCGGGCAGGTTCCTGCGGCAAGCAGGCGCTCACCATGTGTATGGGTTTCGGCTGCAATGCTGCCGGGGTCATTGCCTGCCGTATCATCGAGTCGCCACGGGAGCGGCTGATCGCCATCCTTACCAATAATTTCGTCCCCTGCAATGGCAGGTTTCCGCTGCTGATCACCATGGCGGTGATCATTTTAGGAGGCATGGTCTGGAATCATGGTAATATCACCGCGGCTGCAGCAGTGGTTGCAGCAGTCTTGACTGGTGTCGCCGTGACTCTGGCCGTATCATATTTCCTTTCCCGCACCTTGCTTAAGGGAGTTCCCTCATTTTTTACATTGGAACTGCCGCCTTTTCGTAAGCCGGCTTTCGGCCAGATCATTGTCAGATCCATAATGGACCGCACTCTGTTCGTACTCTCCCGGGCAGTCATGGTTGCTGCCCCGGCAGGCGGGATCATTTGGGTTTTGGCCAATATCAGTTTCGGTGACATAAGCATCTTGGGATATTCAGCGGATTTCCTGGAACCCTTCGGCCGTCTGCTGGGCATGGATGGCATCATTTTATTGGCATTTATCCTGGCCCTTCCCGCCAATGAACTGGTGATACCCCTGATGATCATGGGCTACATGGCAACCGGTTCACTGCAGGAAATTCAGAATCTGACGGCATTAAAAACATTGCTGGTGGATCAGCATGGCTGGACTTATATGACGGGGATCTGTGTGATGCTGTTTTCCCTGCTGCATTTCCCTTGTGCAACCACGCTTTTGACCATCCACCGGGAGACCGGAAGCTTCAAATGGACGCTGGCTGCCTTTATGATCCCGCTGTTGACTTCCTGCCTGGTCTGCTTCATGGTGTCCCGTATCGGGCTGCTGTTTTAAAAAAAAACTGCTGAATAATTCAGCAGTTTATCAAGGTTTTGTTACATACTGAGCACAGATTCGGCAAGTTTTACAGCTGTTCCGCTGGCGGTGATCATCAGCATGTCATCATGCAAAACGGCATAGTCAAAATCAATGGCTACAATGGCATCTGCCCCCATTTTTTCAGCTTTTGCTTTCATTTGCTCCAAAGCTGCCAGGCGGGCCTGGGTCATTTTGTTTTTGTAGGTTTCATAGGATTCGCTAACAGCACCGGCAATGCCGGTCAACATTTCTTTGGCAACCTTTTCATCCAGGATTGACTCACCGGCCACCAGTCCAAGGTATTCCTGAATGGAACGGTTTTCAACGGTTTCGGTAGTGGTTACTATCATGCAAAAACCTCCTTTCAGACCTGCAAAATGCGCAGTAAACACTTGTGGGGCAAAACCAGGAGAAAAAATTCTCTCCTATAATTATATTTTCACACCTGTGCTCTTATTTGTCCAGAATATTCAGACGATTTGTTTTGCAGACAAGCAAATGATTGCCGGGCGAAAGATTTAACCGGGGGGCTTTTTCAGCAGGATATTGCTTTAGAGGAAATGAAAAAAGGGAAACAGTCTTCTTGCTGCTGTTTCCCTTGTTTTTCTAAAGAACAGTTGCGGCTTTTAAGCCCGTTTACGGGCAAAATCATTGATCCAGGTCTGGATCTCTCCCCAGCTTTTGACCCTGACAATGTTGTCATTGGTCAAGTGGCTGTTATAGGGGTAGTCAAAAACGATGACCGGCAGTACCGGGCAGATCTCCTGGATCAATTCATGATGATCTTCGATCATGACATCTACACTGTGGTCCATGCAGACCTGCAGCTTGCTGAAGAAATGCATATTATCAGTAGCATTCAAAATCAGCTTGTCATAAACGATACCGTTTCTTGACAGCCAGTCAGCAGTCACCTGCTCCACATTATGAAACCTGCTGTTGCGTGAAGTGATCAGGATCAGTTCATGCTCTTTTTTCAATTCCCGCAGCACTTCAACAGCTTTCTCCTTGGGCTGGATATTGTGATAAATATCAGGCAGGTACCGGTCGAAAAAAGCATCAGCAGTCTCTTGATCCCAACCCAGAGCTTCTTCCAGGTAATAATAATTGGGGTCGTTGACTGTATTCAAGCCATGGGCCCGGCCAAAAACCTGCGCATATTTCATGATCGTTTCTGTTGTATAGGTAATGGTATTGTCTATGTCTATACCAAGTATCACTGGATAACTCCTCTCACCAAATCCTCGTACATATTATCCTACCGCTTAAGCGATGAAGATGACAAGTCCTTTTCCTTCCATCACTGCAGGGTGGGGAAAACGTCATGGTGTTGATCATGGTATAAATTTGACCGGGACTTTAATCCATAAGAGAATGCTTATGACAAATATAAAATGAAGCAATTATACTTATGAATTGTTCGGTGCTATGATTTTTATAGAATAAATAGAACGTGAAAAAATTCTTAATCAAAAAGAAGTATACATTTATACACGGTAAAGTACTTTTTGACATTATAAATATGAAAGCGGGAGAAAAACTAACGAATTGTAAGGGGATGCAGATAGATGATTTTAGGGCTTGCAATGATCATAGCCGCATTATTGTTTATTGTTTTATCAGGCTATAAGGCTTATCTTTATGCACGCATGCCGCTCCATGGAAGGATGGAACTGTATCCGGTGCCGGCGGAAAAAGGACGGCACCAATATGGAGGATCCTACATGGAAGAACCGGAATGGTGGCGCAAGCCTCGTCAGACCTCCAAAACATCTGAGCTGATAGAAATGCTCAAAGAAATGCTGTTTATCAAAAAACTCTTCCAACACCAGCGGTCCCTGTGGTGGATCTCCTACTCTTTTCACCTGGGGATCTATTTCATGATCGCCTGGACGCTTTTGCTGCTGGCCGGGGCGGTAACCGATCTGGCCGGTTTCCCCGTCAGTGCCCATGCTTCTTTGTGGACGGGCCTGCTTTATTATTTGACTATCTTCACCGGGGTAGTTGGTTTCATCATCACCACTGCCGGGGCAGCCTTGCTGCTTTTGCGCAGAGTTGCTGACCCGGTCCTCAAGAAATATACTACCCCGCAGGAATACTTTAATTTATTGCTGCTGCTGGCAGTTCTGGTCAGCGGTATCATCGTCTGGAGCCCGGATCTGACTTTTGAGGCAGCCCGCCAGGTAACTGCCGGTGTGTTGCTGCTTGATGTGAACGCCAATACAGCATTGACCATCCATCTGCTTTTACTGGCGGTTATGTTCATATATATACCACTAAGCAAGATGGGTCATTATGTGGGCAAATATTTTTCCTTTCATAAAATATTATGGGAAAACGAGCCTAATATCCCCGGCAGTTTAATGGAGACCAAAGTTAAAAATTCGCTTTCAGGCCGTATTTCAAATGGCGGCAAAGCTGCCGATATGTAAAATTTTAATTCGATGGGAGAAATCATGATGCAGTCAAAAGATCTAAGACCCAGAGATTTAGGCAGGCCGGATGAACAATTGATCCAGCTGGATCATATTATGCCTTTGCATTCTCCCTATGACCAGCCGGGCATGGAACCTGATATGCAGCCGGTCAAGCCCGAATGGCGGGAGAAATACTGCATGTCTTTGGACGGATGTGCAGCCATCGACACATTTCCGCGTCCGGCCAATGAACAGGAAGAAAAAGAATGGATAGAAAAGTTCTTAAAAGGGCTGGAAAAAGCAGTTTCTGAATCCAACGGCGGGGTCTTGCAGCCTCTGCAGTTATCTATGGAGTACTGCGCGAAATGCAATACCTGTTCTGACGCCTGCCATATCTATAAAGCATCCGGTGACAATGAATTATACCGGCCCATTTTCCGCTCGGATGTTTTCAGGAAGATTTATAACAAGTATTTTCATAGAGGCAGCAAATTATATCAAAAGTTTACCGGTGCTGATATTGATGTGAACTGGGAGACCATTGCCAGACTGGGCGAGTTGTCATACCGCTGCAATCTTTGCCGGCGCTGTGCACAGACCTGCCCCCTGGGCCTGGATAATTCCCTGTTTGCCAAAGAGATCCGCAAAATATTCAGTCAGGAAATGGGGATCGCGCCCACTGCTCTGCACGAAAAAGGAACCATGCTGCAGCTTAAGACCGGTTCTTCCACCGGCATCGGGAAAGCAGCTTTCCTGGATATGGTGGAATTCCTGGAAGAAGATATTGAAGACCGGATCGGCCGGTCGGTCAAGATTCCCATCGATAAAGAAGGGGCAGATATTTTACTGATCCATAATGCCGGGGAATTTGTGGCCTGGCCGGAGAACCCCGCAGCTTTTGCTATATTGCTGGATGAAGCCGGGGTGGATTGGACCTTAAGCAGTGAAGTGATGGGCTATGACAGTGTCAACTACGGGATCTGGTATGACGATACCCAGGCTAAAAGAATTGCCCAGCAGCAAATGGATGCCGCCAGAAAACTTGGCGTAAAACGGATCGTGATCGGTGAGTGCGGTCATGCACATAAAGCCGCCGGGATCACCGCAGACCGTTATAGCTGGGGAGACGACAAGATCCCGGTGGAAAGCTTTATCCCTATTATGTGGGATCTGGTGAGAAGCAAAAGATTACAATTTGACCCGCAGAAAAATAATTTCCCGGTGACCCTGCATGACCCCTGTAATATGGTGAGACAGATGGGGATCGTACAGCCCCAGCGGGAAATATTAAAGGTCATTGCTCCCCAGTTTCGGGAAATGACTCCCCATGGTACCGATAACTATTGCTGCGGGGGCGGCAGCGGGTTTGCCATCATAAATGGTCCCAATTTTGCTCAGTTCCGCAATAAGGTGAGCGCCCGGATGAAATTTGACCAGATCCTGCGAGCGTTTTCGGACACCATTGTGGAAAGCTCAATACCCAAGTATGTTTGTGCTCCCTGTTCCAATTGCAAAGGGACCATACGGGGGCTCCTGGAATATTATGAGGCTACGGAGCGCTTTAACTTGCAATATGGTGGACTGGTGGAACTGATGGTCAACGCACTCACCAGTATTGACAGGCCTTATCTGGAGTTCCTGGCGGAATAAATAATGAGGGAAAGATTATCACGTTGGTAATGTTGGTTGGTTTATCGCAGCCAATGTCTCGTATATACAAAATGATAGGAAACCGTTTAAGGGAGGTGTACAAGAAGTGTTCATAGTTTCTATTGACGAGGATACATGTGGTGGCTGCAACTTATGTGCAGATAGCTGCCCGGCCTGCATACTGGCTTTTGATGAGGAGAAGCAAAAAGCTTATGTATCCGGGGATGAGACAGAGTGTATGGGTTGTGAAGCATGTGTAACCGTTTGCGAACACGGGGCTATTACGATTATGGAGATATAAACAGCAGTAAATAAGATAGGAGGGTTGACTATGGCTGAAGACAGAAAAACACCCCAATTGGATGAATTGGAGAAGGGTCCCTGGCCTAGCTTTGTTAAAGAAATGAAACGGGCAGCGGAGAAAAACCCGGCGGCAGGCGATTTGTTAGGGTTGATGGAACGGTCCTACGAAGATAAGACCGGACATTGGAAACATGGCGGCATAGTTGGTGTGAGAGGTTACGGCGGAGGTGTTATTGGCCGCTATACAGATTTACCGGAGGAGTATCCGCATCTTAAGGAGTTTCATACCATGCGGGTCAATCAGCCCAGCGGTTGGTTTTATACCACCGATTCTCTGCGGGAAATATGCGACATCTGGGAAAAGCATGGCAGCGGTTTGACCAACTTCCACGGTTCTACCGGGGATATTATCCTGCTGGGGATGAAAACGGAAGAACTGCAGCCAACTTTTGATGAGTTGAGCGAAGCCGGCTACGATCTGGGAGGATCGGGCTCTGACCTGCGTTCCCCCAGCTGTTGCGTGGGACCGGCACGCTGTGAATATGCCTGTTACGATACCCTGGATATGTGTTATGACCTCACCAATGAATTTCAGGATGAATTGCACCGCCCCATGTGGCCTTATAAATTCAAGATAAAAATGTCCGGCTGCGCCAATGATTGTGTAGCAGCCATCGCCCGCGCCGATTGCTCAGTGATCGGGACCTGGCGGGATACCATCAGCATCGACCAGGAAGAAGTAAAGAAATATGCCGAGAGTGGTATGAACATCCAGCGGGTGGTATGCGACAAGTGTCCCCCCCGGGCCCTGGAATATGATGCAGAGAAGCAGGAACTGACTGTTATTCCCGAAGATTGTACCCGCTGCATGCATTGTATCAATATGATGCCCAAAGCGATTCAGCCTGGTAAAGAGAAAGGGGCCACAATCCTGCTGGGAGGCAAATCGACCATCGTCAAATCTGCTTTCATGTCATGGGTCATCGTTCCTTTTATGAAAATGGAACCGCCTTATGATGAATTCAAGGATCTAATCCGCCGCATCTGGGATTGGTGGGATGAAAACGGCAAGACCCGTGAAAGACTTGGGGAATTGGTCTACCGGGTAGGAATGACCAGGTTCCTGAAAGAAGTTGGATTGCCGGCAGTGCCGCAGATGGTTTTCCGGCCCCGGGCCAATCCTTATGTATTCTGGCAGCCGGAAGATTTCGAAGCACATAAATAAGCGTTCACAAAGCTCCTGGTTAAATTAAATTTGAATGAGGTGATTTTAGATGGCTAAATTAGACATTGGGCCTCCCGATTATAGAAAAAATCTGCCGCCGGTGATCACAAAAAACTATGGGCAATGGAAATATCATGATTATGTAAAACCGGGGGTACTGAGACATGTAGCCAAATCAGGCGATGTGCTCTACAGTATCCGGGCGGGTTCTCCACGCCTGGTCAGTATTGATTTTATCAGGGACATATGCGATCTGGCCGATACGTATTGCAATGGTTACCTGCGCTTTACCAGCCGGCATAACATTGAATTCCTGACTGATGATGCCTCCATGGTGGAGCCTTTGATCGAGGCCTGTGAAGCCAAAGGACTGCCGATAGGCGGGACCGGCGCTTCCCTCAGCAACATCGTCCATACCCAGGGATGGGTCCACTGCCATACCCCGGCTACAGATGCTTCGGGAATCGTAAAGGCAGTGATGGATGATCTGTTCGAGTACTTCAAAACAGATGACCTGCCGGCCCGGCTCAGAGTTGCCATGGCGTGCTGCCTCAATATGTGCGGGGCGGTCCATTGCAGTGATATCGCCATTTTAGGTGTGCATCGGACGGTGCCGGTGATCGATCATGACATCATCCGCAAAGGTACGGAGATACCAACGCTGGTAGCCAGCTGTCCGACCGGGGCGATCCGTCCCGATCCCAAAAATAAAAGTGTAGTGATCAAAGATGAAAACTGTATGTACTGCGGCAACTGTTATACCATGTCACCGGGGATGCAGATCATGGATCCGGAGAATGACGGGATCGCCATTCTGGTAGGAGGAAAGGTGTCCAATGCCCGCACTGTGCCAATGTTTTCACGCCTGGTTATTCCGTTCCTGCCGAATAATCCGCCCCGCTGGCCGGAAACAGTGGAAGCGGTGAGAAATATTGTGGAAACCTGGGTAAGACATGCCCGTAAAGGTGAGCGGGTAGGAGAATGGATCGAACGGATCGGTTGGGAAAGGTTCTTTACACTGGCCAATATACCGTTTTCCGATAAGTGTATTGATGATTATATTTTCTCCCGGGAAACTTTCCGAACTTCGGCGACATTTAAGTACTAGTAAGACGGAATCTGTTCGAGACCTTTTCCAGGCCTCGTGAATTTAAAATGAGAGGATGAGAAACATGGAAAAAGGATCGGCCAACCCGGAAATCAAAGAGAAAGTCCTGGCTTATCTGGAGACCGTTGAAAAAGCCAAGAGCAGGGATATTGCAACCGCCATTGGGGTCAGCAAATCTGAAGTTGACCTCGCAGTAAAAGAACTGGCAATAGAGGATAAAGTGGAATACCTCTACATTACGACTACATTCGTTGCCCTGAAAGGGAAAGTCGGCGCTCCCTGATCGATAGCAGAGATACGCAGATAATGCAGGAGTATATATAATGAAAACATCGATTGAGCAGTCATTGATCAAAAAAAAGCAGCAAGTTCTTAAGAAATGGCAGGGGACAGCCTTCTCCAGCCAGCGTATAACAACGGGCGGGAAGCCGGAAGGACGATTTTCTGACCCGGTCTCCTATGTAGTGAAGGCCAATACCGAAGCAATGCTGGAATGGCTGCTGGAAGACCAGGGGGATCTGCGTGTACCCCTGGAAGAAATTTGCCGGCTGAAAGCCGTAGAGGAAACCAGACCGGCAGAGGCTTTAGGGTTTATCTTCGCGTTAAAGCAGATCATCAGTGAAGAGCTGGCCGGGGACCATGAAATAGAAATCGGCATCGAGGAACTCTGGAAGATCGATAAACGGATAGACGAAATGGGCTTGCTGGCCTTCGATATTTATTATGACTGCCGGGCGAAAATTTATGAATTGAGGATCAACGAAATCAAACGCTTAAATGGGAGAGGTGCAGGATGAAGATAGCAACTCCGCTGCTGGCGGTTATGGTCCTGGCTTTAGTGGCATGGACAGGGACCCAAGTCTTACATCTGAATACGTTGTTCGGCATCATCCTGCCTTATACGGCATTGGCCGTATTTTTAGCCGGCTTCATATATCGTGTAGTGAGGTGGGCAATGTCACCGGTGCCCTTTTCTATCCCCACTACCTGCGGGCAGCAGCAGTCTTTGCCCTGGATCAAGCAGGATAAGATCGAAAATCCTGACGACCTCTGGGGAGTCATCGGCCGCATGATATTGGAAGTAACGCTCTTCCGCTCTTTGTTCCGCAACACCGTCACGGAAAAAAGAGGCGATAAGCTGGCATTTGGCTCGGCCAAATGGTTATGGTTCGGGAGTCTGTTATTTCACTGGTCAATGCTGTTCGTTATTTTACGGCATCTGCGGTTCTTTACCGATCCGATCCCGTTTGTGGTGCAGGGGATAGAAAGCCTGGACAGTTTTTTACAGGTGGGTGTTCCACTGTTATATCTGACGGATGTTTTTTTGGTAGTGGCTCTGACGTATCTGTTTTTACGGCGGATCATCGTTCCCCAGGTAAAATATATTTCCCTGGCTGCTGACTATTTCCCCTTGTTCTTGCTGTTGGGGATCGCTGTATCAGGGATCCTGATGCGCTATTTCTTAAGAGTTAATATTGTCGAGGTCAAGGCACTGGCGATGGGGTTGGTCCATCTGCAGCCGGTGGCACCTGCAGATATCGGGGCGATCTTTTATATCCATCTATTTCTGATCTGCAGTCTTTTTGCCTATTTTCCCTGGAGCAAGCTGATGCATGCCGGGGGGATCTTTATGAGCCCCACCAGAAATTTGGCCAATAACAGCCGAATGGTTCGGTATATAAATCCCTGGAACTATGAGGTAAAGACCCATCACTATGACGAGTATGAAGATGAGTTTCGGGAGAAAATGCGCAAAGCTGGCTTACCGCTGGAGAAGGAGGGATAAAGAATGGCAAAGTTACCGGATAAAAAAGATTTACTGTCATACGATTATGCCATGCCTTCAACAGAGTGGATGGATACGCCGGCAGATTTCAAGCCGGGTACCTACTGTTACGGAGCCAAGGGAAGAAATCTGGAAACAGTGGATTTTCCCAATGCGCGGGATTGGTCTCCCAATGATGAAGACTGGAAACTGCCGGAGAATTGGAAAGAGATCATTATAGAGGGAATGGCGGAGCGCATGTCCAAGTACCGTTCTTTCAAACTGTTTATGGATGTATGCGTTCGCTGCGGCGCCTGCGCGGATAAATGTCACTTTTATATGGGCACCGGGGATCCCAAAAACATGCCGGTCTTAAGGGCAGAGCTTCTGCGATCAGTATACCGGCGCTATTTTACACCGGCCGGCAAAATGTTCGGCCGTTTAGCCGGAGCCCGTGATCTTACCGAAGATGTGATCAAAGAATGGTGGTATTATTTCTACCAGTGTACAGAATGCCGCAGATGTTCGGCTTTCTGCCCCTATGGCATCGACCAGGCGGAGATCACCATGATGGGACGGGAATTACTGAATCTGTTGGGACTCAATACCGACTGGATCTCCGGCCCGGTCGCCAATTGTTATATGAAAGGCAACCACGTGGGGCTGGAACCGCAGGCCATCATGGATAATATCGAGTTTATGCTGGACGATATTGAAACAATTACCGGCAGGCGGATCGAGCCTTCCTTTAACCGCAAAGGCGCGGAAATACTGTTTGTAGCCCCTTCCGGCGATCTATTCGCGGAACCGGGCATCTATACCTGTATGGGTTATCTGATGCTGTTTGAACAATTGGGACTGGATTATACCATGAGTACGTTTGCCTCCGAAGGAGGAAATTTCGGATTTTTTACCTCCAATGAAATGGCCAAGCGGCTCAACGCCAAAATTTATGCCGAAGCCAAAAGACTCGGGGTCAAATGGATATTAGGCGGGGAGTGCGGCCATATGTGGCGGGTGGTAAATCAATATATGGATACCTGGAATGGTCCGGCTGATTTTCTTGAAGTACCGGTCTCACCTATCACCGGGACCAGGTTTGAAAACGCCCGCTCCACTAAAATGGTCCATATTACCGAGTTTACAGCTGACCTGATCTATCACAACAAATTGAAATTGGATCCGAGCCGCAATGATCATCTGCGGGTCACCTTCCATGATTCCTGTAATACTTCAAGAGGAATGGGTATTCTGGAGGAACCGCGTTATATTATCAATAAAGTCTGTAACCATTTCTTTGAAATGCCGGAAGAAACCATCCGGGAAAAGACTTTGTGCTGCGGCAGCGGTTCAGGACTGAACGCCGGGGAGAATATGGAACTGCGTCTCAGGGGAGGTTTTCCCCGGGCGAATGCGGTCAAATATGTACAAGGAAAACACGGAGTAAATGTATTAGCTAATATTTGTGCCCTTGACCGGGCTTCCTTTCCGACCCTTATGGACTATTGGGTCCCGGGCGTAAAAGTTATGGGAGTCCATGAACTGCTTGGCAATGCACTGATCATGGATAATGAAATCGAAAGGACAGTGGATCTGCGTGGTGAACCACTTCCTGAAAAAGGGGTGAGCAGCGATGTATAACCCCGGGAAGATCATTACGATCCTGGCGCTTTTTGTTTTGCTGATCACGGCACCCATTTTGTTAAATATCGGCAAAGCCAGTGAACCTCCCGCTCCGAGTCTGGATACGACCGCCATTGAACAGCTGGATGAAAAACAATGTATCGAATCTACAGAGTTTATGCGTAAGCATCACCCGCAGCTGCTAAGTGATTGGCGGGAACAGGCTGTCAGAGAAGGGGAGTCAGAGTATATCAGCAGTTCCGGAGAAACCTGGGAAATGAGTCTGGAAAACAATTGCCTGCAGTGCCATTCCAACCGGAGCGAATTTTGTGATTCCTGCCATACCTATACAGCTGTCGAATTATATTGTTGGGACTGCCATGATGGAGCGAAAGGAGCCGGTGCAGCAAAATGAACAGACGGGATTTTATCAAAATTATAGCCGCTGCAGCTGTTGGCGGAGCAGCCATCTATGAAGGTTTAGATAATTTTGGTGCACAGGCAGCGGTCGAGGGATCGCAGGAGATGCCGGCCAAACACTGGGGAATGGTCATTGATGTGAGCAAATTTCAAGGGACTGAGGATATAAAGCAGATCGCTGTTGCTTGTCATCAATATAATAATGTGCCGCATATCGATCATTCCGGTCATGAAATCAAATGGATCTGGCAGGAAGATTTCGAGCATACCTTTGCTGAACTGGAAAGTGAATACTTCAGTGAAAAAATACAAAAGATGCAATACCCGGTTTTATGCAACCACTGTGAGAATCCGCCCTGTGTCCGGGTATGCCCTACTCAGGCTACCTTTAAACGGGCCGACGGGATCGTGAATATGGATTATCACCGTTGTATTGGCTGCCGATTCTGTATGGCTGCCTGTCCCTTTGGAGCAAGAAGCTTTAATTTTGTGGATCCCCGGCCATATATAGAAGAGGTCAATCCGGAACTGCCGACCCGCACCAAGGGTGTGGTGGAAAAATGCACCTTCTGTGTTGATCGCCTGGAAAAAGGAGAAATGCCTGTTTGTGCTGAGGTTTCCAAAGGCGCTATCCTCTTTGGCGATCTGAGTGATCCCGATTCCGAGATTAGAAAAGTTCTTGGTGCCAGCTTTTTCATCCGGCGCAAAGTTGAATTAGGGACTGGCCCCAGTGTGTATTATGTGATCAGGGGAGGCGGAGCAAGTGCTTGAGCAGGCTTTAAAGGGAAGCAAACGATATTACGCTTTGATCGGATTTCTCCTGATCATTATCATTGCCGGACTTGCTGCTTATCTCCAGCAACTAAACTACGGCCTGGGTGTCACAGGTATGAGCCGGGACGTCACCTGGGGCCTTTATATCTCGCAATTCACCTTCATGGTGGGTGTAGCGGCTTCCGCAGTAATGGTAGCGATTCCTTATTATCTGCATGACCACAAAGCCTTTGGCCCCATCGTGATCCTGGGTGAATTCCTGGCCGTGGCAGCGGTTGTGGTCTGTATGCTGTTTGTTTTTGTCGATCTGGGGCAGCCGGCCCGGGTACTGAATGTAATTTTGCATCCGACCCCGAGTTCCGTTATGTTCTGGGACTTGTGTGTACTGGCCGGTTATCTGCTCTTGAATTTTGTGATCGGCTGGATGGTCTTAGGCGCAGAGAAAAAGGGTTTCCCGCCGCCTAAATGGGTGAAAGTATTAACTTATGTTGCGATTCCATGGGCCATCAGTATCCATACGGTAACGGCTTTTCTCTATGCCGGTCTTCCGGGCAGGTATTACTGGATGACAGCTATCATGGCAGCGCGTTTTTTATCTTCCGCTTTTGCGGCCGGGCCCGCACTGCTGATCATACTCTGTCTGGTGCTGCGGCGCTGGACTTCATTTAAAACCTCTGTGGCAGCGATCCAGTCACTGGCGAAAATCGTTGCCTATGCCATGATCGCCAATGTGTTCTTCTTCCTGTTGGAAGTATTTACAGCCTTTTACTCTCAGATACCTGGACACATGGCTGCCCTGACTTATTTGTTTGCAGGGATCGACGGAAAAGATAACCTGGTTCCTTTGATGTGGTGTGCAGCCTTGCTGGCAATAACCGGCATAACGCTTTTAGTGATCCCGAAGCTGCGCCGCAATGAAAAAGTGCTGGTGGCAGCACTCGCAGCGGTATTTATGGCTTCCTGGCTGGATAAGTCCATCGGGCTGGTTCTGGGAGGCTTTGTCCCCAATGCCTTTGGAAAAGTGACAGAATATATACCTTCAGGCATTGAAATAATGATAATACTTGGTGTTTATGCAGTGGGTCTGCTGCTGCTGACCATTTTATATAAGGTGGTGATTGCCGTCCGGGAGCAAAATGCCGGATTTGAATTGGATGAATGAACAAGTCATGTAATTTTGTTTTGATCTGCCTGGGATCATCCAAAAAACCAGGCATAAAGCAATAAATAACAAGGAGGTATAAAGAATGGCGGAATTAAAAGTAGGAGACCGCGTATTGCAGTTGGATGAAGACGGCTTTCTTGATAATGCCGACGAGTGGACTGAAGAAGTAGCTAACGTCCTGGCAGCTACAGAAGAAGTTGAGCTTACCCCTGAACATTGGGAGGTCATCAACTACCTGCGTAATTACTATAAGGAATACGGGGTAGCGCCGATGGTAAGAAAATTATTGAAAGATACCAAAAAAACTTCGGCAGAAATTTACACATTATTCCCCAGCGGCCCGGGTAAAGGCGCATGTAAAATTGCCGGACTGCCTAAACCGACCGGCTGCGTATAAGATTTATGGCAAGTGGTTATTGTTTCACAGGAGGCAGGCCCTGCGCCTTATAAGCGGGGCAAAGAGCCTTCCAGTCTCGTGAAGCATACAGAAGTGAGAACATGGCGAAGTCAGCTTGTCTATGATCAAGTTTTAAGGAAGGAGAATGTAAGATGCGTCTGGTCATTGCTGCCCCCCACGGGCGTTCCGGTAAATCAACCATCACCCTGGGCATTATCGGAGCTTTAAAGGCCAAACATGGTCTTGCCGTACAACCATATAAAAAAGGACCTGATTTTATTGATCCTTCCTGGTTAAGCTGGATGGCTGAACGCCCGTGCTGTAATTTGGATCTGTACTTTTCGCCCCCTCAGCAGATCAGGACTCTATTCGATCGGGCCTGTGCTGATGCTGATATAGCAGTCGTGGAAGGTGCCATGGGATTATATGACGGATTGGATGTGGAAGGCAGCGACAGCACCGCTGCCATTGCCCGCACTATCAATGCCCCGGTGATCCTGGTGGTGGATTGTACTCGTATGACCCGCAGTGCAGCGGCTTTGGTGAAAGGTTTTCAGAACTTTGAAACCGGAGTAGATATTGCCGGTGTAATACTCAATAAAGTGGCGCGCCCGCGGCATGAAAACATCCTGCGGCAAAGCATTGAACAATATACTGGAATACCTGTGATCGGAGCCGTTCCCAAAATCAAAAACATTCATATAGCCGACCGCCATTTAGGATTGGTACTGGCACAGGAAGTACAGGGCCTTGATAATTTGCGAAACTGTCTGACGGAGACGGCCAGCCAATATATCGATCTGGAGGCTTTACTGGCTATTGCCGGAAGGAGCCAGGAGCTGCCGCGTCAGCTTCAGGACAGGGGGCCTTCGGCTTCCAATCGGGCGCGGATCGGTATTATCAAGGATAAGGTGTTCAGCTTTTATTATCCTGAAAACCTGCAGGCCCTGGAAAACAGCGGCGCTGAATTAGTCATCATCGACAGCTTGCAGGACAAAAAATTGCCGGAAGTGGATGCGCTTTATATTGGGGGAGGATTCCCGGAAGTTCATGCGCAGCAGTTGCAGGACAATGATTCCCTGCGTGCAGATATCAGGCGTATGATCCTTTCAGGTCTGCCGGTATATGCGGAGTGCGGCGGGTTGATGTATTTAGCCCGGCGTTTGCACCATGAAGATCAGGTGTTTGAAATGACAGGGGCTTTGCCCTGCGATGTGAAAATGTCAGCCCGCCCCAAAGGGCATGGTTATTCATTGATGAAAGTGGTCAAACCGAATTATCTTTTTTCAGAAAACACAGAGATACGCGGGCACGAATTTCATCACTCCCAGATCTGCAATGCTGACCAGTCCCTGGGCAGCATTATGGAAGTCCAGCGAGGTTATGGTTTAGACGGAAAAAATGACGGTATTCTTTTTCACAATGTGATCGCTGCTTACCAGCATATTTATGCGCCGGCCAATCCGGAATGGGCAGCCAATTTTGTGGCGCAGGCTGAAAACTATAAAGAAACCGCACGGAAACTGCCCGGATAATAAACTTACATTAGATATTACTAATGTTTTGATAATGGCATAAAAGTTTATGCCTTTTTTTTGCGAAAAAAATCACGAATTTATAGGGAAAAAATAAAAAAAATAACTTTACATTATGAATTGGCAGGTGTAAATTATAGTTAACGATAAGAGTGATGTTGCGTTAGATATTATTTAATAACTTTTTTTATTGTCATACAGCATGAACAACAAAATATCGGCAGTTGATTGTGCCTGACCTGTATTATTTAAAGCGTGTACTCGAAAGTTCACCGGGAGGTACGACATGATTTTACCACGATATCTGGAAATTGATCTCACTACCGAAGCAATACGAACGTACTCCATAAGCGAAGCTGATTATGATATGTTTATCAGCGGCAAAGCGCTGGCCGCTAAGATCCTCTATGATGAATTACCCCCCTTTACCCCTCCCCTTTCTCCTGAAAATATCATTGTGATAAACACCGGGATACTGACTGGCAGCGGTGCACCTTCAAGCAGCCGTTTCAATATCAGTACCAAAAGTCCCCTGACCGGAGCGATCGCTTCTTCCAACTGCGGAGGCATATTTGGCACCAGGCTGCGTCGAGCCGGATATGATGGTCTGGTGATCAGGGGAAAAGCTTCCCGTCCGGTCTATATTGAAATCATTGATGGAAAAGTGCAGATAAAAGACGCTGCTGATATTTGGGGCCTGAACAGTGAAGAAAGTCAGGCTCGTTTTGACAAGAAATACGGCAAACTGGTCATTGGACCTGCAGGTGAAAATGGAGTGCTATATGCCTGTGCAGTATCCGGTGAACGGGTGGCAGGCCGCTGCGGAACCGGTGCAGTAATGGGCAGCAAAAACTTAAAGGCTTTGGTTGCCCAGGGGAATATTCCCATTCCCATTGCTGATGAGACCGCCTGGAAAGACTATATTGGCCGCTGGATGAAATTCTTAAAAGAGCATCCCAGCACCGGTCAGGATATGCCTGGACTTGGGACGGCAGGATTTGTCAACAAAGCAAACCGCAGTCGGGTTTTGCCGGTTCATAATTTCAGTGAGGTCGGTTCGCCGCTGGCTAACCAGATCTCTGGGGAAACCCTGGCAGCAGATTACCTGGAAAAGAACTCCGGGTGTCTTAGCTGTCCGATCCGCTGCGAACGGCGGGTAAAATTGAACGGCAAAGATATAAAAGGACCGGAATACGAAACCATTGGCCTTTTTGGCTCCAATATAGGAAATTTTGATTTGCAGTCTATCATTAACTGGAATTACCAGGCTGATCTCCTGGGGATGGATACCATATCGCTGGCGGGAACCCTGGCTTTTGCCATGGAACTGCAGCAAAAGGGTATCAAGGACTTTGGCATCAGGTTTGACAGCCCGGAAGGCATCCGTGAAGCCATCGATGACATTGCCTGCCGCCGGGGAGTTTGTGCAGAACTGGCTGATGGCTCGGCAAGACTGGCACAAAAATATGGTGAGAAATCCTGCGCGATCCAGGTAAAAGGTTTGGAACTGGCTTCTTATGACCCCCGCCATACAGTGGGCCTGGGATTGGGTTATGCTACTGCCAACCGGGGAGCCTGCCATTTAGGCGGAGGATTTTTAACTTTTCTTGAGGTACTGAGTCCGGTCACATTTGATGGATTGACCACCAGGGGCAAAGCGGCCCTGACCGTTTTCTTTCAGAACGCCATGGAAGCTATATCATTGGGAGGATCGTGTCTGTTTACCTCTTTTACCGTCATGCCCGCATTTCTTTTTGGGCGCCGGGAAGATGATCTTTTGGGCAAAGTGGCAGGACGGTTGATCTTCCTGAGCAATCCGGTCATAAAATTTCTGGCTAAACATCCTTCCCTGCTGCATTTCAAATCTTTCGCCCTGTTTCCTCATGTTGGGGCGTGGGAAATCGTAACCGGCAGGAAAATAAGTACGGGTGATTTTATCAGAGCGGGGGAAAGGGCTTTCGTTATTGAACGAATGTTTAATATGCGTGAAGGATTCAGCAGCAATGATGACGTCTTGCCCGACAGGCTTATGGAAGAATTGACCCCTGACCAGGATGTGAAATTGAAAGATAAATTGGCAGTCATGCTGGCTGAGTATTACCGGATCAGGAGATATGACCGCCAGGGAAAACCTGGCGGGCAGTTGCTCAAAGAGCTGGGATTGTCAGAACTGCCGGTTCATTAAAGATTTGGGAAGAATGCAAAAAGGAGGTGTAGTATAAAACTTCGGTTAGCAGGAAATGCTCGTTTCTCCTCGTGCTGATCGATGGTTGTAATGGTAACTATTAAAGGAGGCGAACACATTGGTTGAAGAGAAGCAATCATCGGGAAAATTTGTTTTAAGCCACAGGCAGAAGCTCTTAATGCCGCTGGTTATGATCGGTGCCTTTTTTGAAGGGTTTGACTTTATGGTGGTAAATCTGGCTCTTCCTTATATTAAGGATGCCTTCAATATTACCGAACAAGTGGCCAGTTATACATTATCTGTCATTGCCATTGGAGCACTGGTGGCCTTTTTTGTGGTGCGAATGTCTGACCGGGTCGGCCGCCGGCCAATCTTTATCTGGTCCGTTGTTATTTATTCAGTTTTTAGTTTGTTGACTGCATTATCGGTGAATTTGGAGATGTTCATTGCCTTTCAATTTATTGCCCGCGTATTTCTGGTAGTTTGCTGGGCAGTAGGATTTATTATCGTGGCAGAGGAATTTGATGCTGAATATCGTGGACGAGCCCTGGGATTCTTTCAGGGAGCGGCAGCCATCGGTGCGATTTTCCCCTCCCTGCTCCTGCCTGTGGTTGCAATGATACCAGTTCTGCACTGGAGAGGATTATATATCATCGGAGCACTGCCCTTGATTTTACTTATATTCTTTGCCAAGAATCTGCCGGAAACCCAGCGTTTTACAGAGATGAAGGAAGGAAAAGGCGAAAATACTCCTTCCTTGTTTGCGGTTTTTAATGCCCCTTATCGTAAAAACCTCTTCGCCATCATGGCCCTGTGGTTCTTCATGTATATATCCTATTCAGCAGCGATGAACTTTTTTGCCCTGCGGGTGGAAAGCGAACTGGGCTGGAATGAAAATCAAGTCGGTTTGGTAACCGCTTTGGCCTTTACCCTGGGGCTGGCAGGCTATGTAGTGGTAGGGAAACTGCTGGATAAGATCGGGCGCAAGAAGACGGCATATATTTTCTTCGGGATTGGCTCATTGGCAGTCATGACCGTATTCCAGGCCCAGGGTTTTGCGCAGGTGGCTCTGGCACAAATCGTAGGAGTATTCTTTACCGGAACCTTTACCGTTCTGTGTGCTACCTTTACCAATGAGCTGTTCCCAACGGAATTGCGCGGCAACGCTACGGCCTGGGGAAACAACATTATCGGACGTTTGGGACAGATCGCAGCGCCGGCTTTGGTTGGATTCTTATCAGCACCAATGCTGCTCAATGGCATAGGCAATGCTGTTACCCTGATGGCCGTCGGAGTCCTGATATGTATTTTAATCATAGCCATGTTTTTACCCGAGCCATTGACCTATAAGATTCCGCCCTATAATGCGGACCAGTCCGCAAGCAAGTCATCTTAAGTTTTTACCGGGCGGTCGAGGCTCAGCGATACATTTTACAGGATCTTAGGTTGATTGTGATCGATAGGTGAGAGGAGGAATGCACGGAATCTTGAAAATGATTGTACTTGCTGATAATTGTCGCATTCAGTTTATGACTGAAGCCAATATAGGAGGGATCGGATCAAATGAATGACAAAGTTCAGGTATTGGTCATCGGAGCAGGAATAATGGGGCACTCCATTGCCCAGGATTTTGCTGCCCATGGCTATCCCACCACACTCTATGATCAGAGCGGCGAACAGCTGGAAACAGCCAGGAAGCTGGTTGACGGCAATCTTCAACTGCTGAAAGATGAAGGAATGATCACAGATGAGGGTATCAAAAATGTAAATGAGCTGCTGGTTTACACGGATAAAATGGAGGACGCCGCCAGACAGGCAAAATTCGTAGTTGAAGCTGTTCCTGAAGTACCGGATATAAAACAGGCTTTGTTTGCGGAACTGGACAGGCTCTGTTCCCCGGATACGATTCTGACCAGTACCACTTCGGCTTTAAATATTTATGATGTGGTGCAGGTATCCAATCCTGGCCGTTTGATCATCGGACACTTCTGTAACCCGGCCCATATCATTCCGTTAGTGGAAATCGTACTGGGACCGGAGACATCACCGGAAACTTTAGAGTTTGCCAAAAAGGTTTATGAAAGTCTGGATCATGTCCCGGTAGTGTTAAAACAGTACACGATTGGATTTATCGTTAACCGTCTAAACACTGCATTGGCACGGGAGGCCAATTACATCGTGGAACAAGGGTGGGCTTCTCCGGAAGATGTGGATAAAGCCATAACCAATAATGCCGGGCTTAAGTTGGCTTTTGAAGGCCCCCTGGAACTCTACGACCATATCGGCTGGGATTTGGCGAAATTAGGCGGAACTTTCCTGGCGCCGATGCTGTGCAATACTACGGCGACTGCTTTGCCGGATAAAATGGTGGCTGAAGGCAATCTGGGAGTGAAAACCGGCAAGGGACTTAAGGATTATACCGGCCTTGACCGCGTAAAAGTCCAAAATGACCGTAACCGCAAAATATTAAAGGTTCTCAGAATGGTAAAACATTTTTAATGATTATTATTGAAACAATTTTGATGGGAGGTATTTTATAATGGCAGAAATCAGAGGCGGAACCATGGTTCAAGAAATCCTCAAAAAAGAAGGAGTAAAGTATATTTTCGGTATTCCGGGAGGTCACATCTATCCGATGATGGAATCCTGTGATGAAAACGGTATCAAATTCATTGGTGTCAGACATGAGATGACCGCAGCCATGATGGCTGAAGGATGGGCTCTGACCACCGGCGACTTTGGTGTATGTACAGCCACAGCAGGTCCTGGTGTGACCAATCTGGTAACCGGGATCGCCAATGCTGACCGCAACTGTTCACCGGTATTGATCATGGCCGGAAAAGCAAAAGTTATCGAAGCTGACCGCAATGAACTGCAGGACTTTAATCAGATCGATATTTACAAGTCCATGACCAAGCATGCCAGATCAGTGCAGGAAACCCATCGTATTCCTGAGTATGTTGGCAGAGGCATAGCGGAAGCCACTACCGGAAGACCGGGACCGGTCTACATGGAAATCCCCCGGGATATTATGGAAGGTTATGTGGATGAATCTCTTGTCGAATACCAGAAAACCTATCGTTTAACCAACAAACCGGCTGGTAATCCGGCTGATATCGAGAAGGCCGCCAAAATATTGGATGAAGCCCAAAGACCTGTTGTCATAGCTGGAAGCGGTGCTTTCTACTCCAAAGCGCAAGATGAACTGAAAGAGTTTGTCGAGAAAACCGGCATTCCCTTCTTCACCCGCAATGCTGCCCGCGGACTGGTTCCTGACAGTCATCCCTTATTTGTATCGATTGGAGCCACTGGGCATCCCGTTTTTGCCGGAGCAATTCAGAACGCCGATGTAGTATTGCTCCTGGGAACACGCCCCGGCTACATTATGAAGCGGGAATCCTTCCCGGCCAATGCCAAGATCATCCGGGTCGACATTGACGCTGCATCTATTACTGACCAGCTGGATGTGGAAGTCGGTATTGCCGGCGATGTTAAAGAAGTGCTAAAACAGCTGATCTCCGCAGTAAAACAAAACACTCACAAAGAGTGGACCGATGCTCTCAGCAACGGCAAATCCCAGATGGTGCAGGCAGTATTGCCCATGTTGACATCTGATCAGACCCCCATTCACCCCGTTAGACTTATGTTCGAAATCATGCAGCGCATTGATGAGGACACGATTGTCGTTATTGATGGCGGTGATACGGCTACTTTCGGAAACTCCTTCCTGCCGGCTACCGGCCCTGGCCAATACATGGGGATCGCCAACGGCAGTTTCGGACCTCTGGGTGTAGGTGTTCCCTATGCGATGGCAGCCAAACTGGCCCATCCGGAAAAGAAAGTGCTCCTTATCACCGGTGACGGTGCTTTCGGTTATGGAGCTATGGAATATGATACAGCTCTGCGTTACGGTATCAAATTCACCACCGTTATTCTCAATGACAGCTGCTGGGGAATGATCAAGCGGTCAGAAGCCAAGAGAGCTGTTGAGGATAAACCCTTTGTGGGATTATTCTTGAGAGATGTTCGTTACGACAAGGTGGTTGAGGCTCTGGGCGGATATGGAGAATATGTGACCGAGGCCAAAGACATCGGCGCTGCCATTGACAGAGCAATGGCCTCTGACAAACCGGCTGTTGTAAACGTTATGACCGATGTGAACTGTGGACCTAACAGATAGTACTCTACTTGTTTTAAATATGGTTATTTTGAGGAGGAAAAATAATGGCTAAACAAAAAATGATAGCCAGTGAGGCAATTGTTGAAACATTAGTGGCAGAAGATGTAAAACACGTATCAGGTATCGTTGGATCTGCCTTTATGGACGTGCTGGATCTTATGCCGGCGGCGGGAATCAGATTTATCCCGGTGCGGCACGAGCAAAGTGCGGCTCACATGGAAGATGGTTATGCCCGTGTAACAGGTACAGCAGGCGTATGTATAGGGCAGAACGGCCCTGGAATAACCAATATGGTCACCGGAGTCGCGGCAGCCAATATGGGGCATACCCCTATGGTGGTAATATCTCCTTCCGCTGGAACCGGGTCTATCGGATGGGATGGATTCCAGGAGTGTGATCAGGTATCAGTATTCAAAGCAATCACGAAAGCTACGGTCAGACTGCCTCATCCTTCAAGAGCGGCTGACTGCACCAGAACTGCTTTCCGGATGGCTTATGCACTGAGAGGTCCGGTGCTCCTGGACATTCCCCGGGACTATTTTTACGGGGAAGTAGAAGATCACATTTTACAGCCCCACCAGTATCGTGTGGATGACCGGGGCTGCGGATCGCCTGAATCATTGGCCAGAGCTGCAGAACTGCTGGCAAACGCAAAGAAACCGGTCATAGTTGCCGGACGGGGCGTGGTAGATACCGATTCCCATGATATCGTTGCCCAGATCGCTGACCTGCTGACCGCGCCGGTAGCATGCACCTATCTGCATAATGACGCATTCCCGGCCAATCACCGGCTGCATGTTGGCCCCATAGGCTATATGGGATCCAAAGCTGCCATGAATACCATGGCTGAGGCTGACGTTATTTTGGCCATCGGTTCCAGATTGTCATATTTCGGGACTCTGCCCCAGTATGACATCAACTACTTCCCAGAGTCTGCCAAGATCATTCAGATTGACATCAATCCTTTGCACATTGCCAAAACGCATCCTATAGAAGTGGGTATTATCGGTGACGCCAAAGCAGCTGCCATCGAAATTTTTAAACTGCTCCAGGCAAAAATCGGTGATCGCCCGGTAAATGAAGCTCGTTTGGCTGAGATCGCAGCCCGTAAGGCGGATTGGGAAAAGGAAATCACAGATATGGCTATGGTGCCGGGTAATCCTATCAACCCGCGCAGAGTTCTGCTGGAACTGGCCAAGGTCATGCCGCAAGACGCTATCCTAGCTACCGATATCGGTAATGTAGCCTCAACGGCTAACAGCTATTTTAACTTTAATGGCGGCCGGCAGCATATTGCCGCTTTGACTTTCGGCAACACCGGCTTTTCCTATCCGGCTGCTCTGGGAGCCAAATTAGGCCGCCCGGATGCTACTGTTTTCAATATTGTCGGTGACGGCGCATGGGGCATGAGCCTCCACGAAGTAAGCACGGCCGTGCAGGAAAACATTCCGGTTATTGCCTGTGTATTCCATAACACCGCCTGGTGTGCGGAGAAGAAGAATCAGGTGGATTTCTACAATAACAGATTCTATGGTGTTGATATCGAAGCGCCTAACTTTGGAGAAGTTGCCAAAGCTATGGGAGCTTACGGAGCCACCATTGATCGTGCTGAAGATGTAGGCGATGCCTTCCTGGCAGCCATCAAATCCGGCCGGCCGGCAGTTCTCCAGTTTGAAGTCGACGGGACTCAGCTGGCTCCTCCGTTCAGGAAAGATGCTTTAAAACTCCCGGTAAGATATCTGGAGAAATACAAACACCTGGATTATCGCAACTGGTAAATCATAATTTTACTGTGAAATTGATAAGGAGTGGGTGCCGGTCCCCGGAGTGGGGATCGGCACCCACCATCCTGTAACTAAACATGATAACTACCTTAAATAGAGAAACGGAAAGAAGGTATGTTAATATGGCCAGAGATTTTAAAGACAAGGTTGTGGTTATAACTGGTGCTGCCTCTGGGCTTGGCTATTCCCTTTGCAAGCGTTTTGCGCAAGCGGGCGCTAAAGTAGCCGGTCTCGACAAGGATGCCGCGGGTTTGAAAGCATTAGCCGAGGAACTAGGCGGCATGGGTGCTTCTGTCAATACCTTTTTGTGTGACGTTACCGATGAAGCGGTCGTAAATGATACGATAAATCAGATTATCGATAATATAGGTGATATATATGTGCTGATCAATAATGCCGGGGTATCACATGTAAGCTTGTTCAAGGAAACCAGAGCTTTTGTGCTTAAAAGGGTTATTGATATCAGTCTCTTCGGTACTATATACTGTACCAAGGCAGCTATTGACAGCATAATCAAAACACAGGGAACGGTTATAGGAATCGCCAGTGTGGCTGGATATGCACCTCTGGCAGGCAGAACGGGATATGCGGCTGCCAAACACGGAATGGCTGGTTTCCTGAATACTCTGCGGACAGAAGTGGATAGGGACGGAGTCAAGGTGTTGCTCGTATTTGCTACCTATATTAAGACCAACCTTGCTAAGAACAACTTGAGTGCCGATGGGACACCAATGCGCCAGGAAAGGCCTACTTCAGGAAATGTACTGATGCCTGATGAGGCAGCAGAAAGCATTTTCAATGCGGCAGCTCAGGAAGAAAGGCAGTTATTGTTAGGCGAGACGGCTCAGGCCTCCTGGGATTTATATCATAGCGATCCCCAGACTTATGAACAGATTATGCTGTCATTAAATGAGTACGTTTTTAACTCTACGGCTGATGATGGGGATTCTTAGAAGGAGAGGTGAAACGCATGCGGGAATATTCTTTTGAAAAGTCTTATGCCATGCTGGAGAAAGCCAAACAGTGGGTCCCCAATGGGATTTACGGGCCTCGCACTCCAGCTTTTCTGACCTATGGTTCCTATCCTTGCTTTTTGACCAGGGGTAAGGGAAGCCATATCTGGGATGTGGATGGGAATGAGTATATTGACTATATGTGCTCTTTTGGCACCAATATAATCGGTTTGTGCAATGAAGAAGTTGATGCAGCAGCCATCGAACAGATGAAGAAGGGGGATTGTTTTACTCTGCCCAGCAATCGCTGGAATGAACTGGCGGAGGCCATGGTCAATCAGATAAAGGGACAGGACTGGGTGGTATTTGCCAAAAACGGTTCGGACGTGACAACCTATGCAACCACCATCGCCCGTGCCTATACCGGCAAAAACAAGATCATCCTGGCCGAAGGGGCTTATCACGGTTCCCACTACTGGTGCACCCATTCCAGTTTTGGAATACCCGCAGAGTATAATGCCCATATCCTTTATTTTCACTATAATGACATGGAGGAGTTAAAGAGAATCATCGCTGACAACAGCGGCCAAATAGCCGGTATCATGCTGACTCCTCATCACCACCCGGCAACAGCTGACCAGCTAATGCCGGCACCGGGCTTTTACCAGGAACTGCGGGAAATTTGTGACCGTGAAGGCATGTTGATGATGATCGACGATATTCGCTGCGGATTCCGTTTACATGAGAATGGGTCACACGTTTATTACAATGCCGACCCGGATCTGATCTGTTTTGGTAAAGCCATGGCCAATGGGTATCCTATTTCCGCCATGACCGGAAAAGAAATTTATAAAGCAACCGCTCAGGGCGCATTCTTTACCGGTACCCACTATTTCAGCGGAGTGCCGATGGCAGCGGCCTTAACCACTCTTAAAGTGATCGTCCGTGACGGGGTAGTGGATTATGTCAATCAAATTGGTTTAGAATTAAAACAAGGGATGGAACAACAGGCTCTGGCAGCGGGGCTTAAAATCAGCTATACAGGTCCGCCTGCAATTCCTTATATGCGATTTGTTGAGGATCAGGACTTTTCGGTCAACCGTTTCTTCTGCGGTGAAGCAGCCAAACGGGGAATTTTCTTCCACCCGCACCATAACTGGTTTATTTCCGGGGCCCATACCCGGGAAGATATAGAAAAAACCTTGCAGGTAACCGAAGAATGCTTTGCCCTGACAAAAAAGGCGTTCTTTGAATAGTGCGAATAGGAGAAAACGATGCGAATTCATCATTGCGGAGTGAAAGTGCGGGATGTAGAAAAAGCGATGGATTTCTACACCCGGGTTTTAGGTATGAAGTTGATGGAAACAGTGAACATTGCCGGACAAAATTTTTATTTTGTGGGTGATGGAAGTATGATGCTGGAAATAGAACCTGCCTATGATGAAGAAAGACTCATCTGTGATCACGGGTTTGGCCATCTGGCTTTGGCGGTAGACGACCTGGAAGCGTATTGCCAGGGTTTAAGGAAACATGAAGTGGTCTTTTTAATGGAACCATCGCAGTTTATACCAACGCGCAAGATCGCGTTTATTCAGGACCCGGAAGGGAACGCCATACAACTTATTGAATTTATTAATACACATACGGATTACTAATTACATGAAATCAGCACCATTTGCAGGAGGTAAATATGCAGCTGGGGAAACAAATACAGAAGTGGCGTCAGGAAAACGGAATTTCCCTTGAGGAATTGGCCCGGAAGCTTAACACCGCTTTAGCTCAGGTGATCGACATGGAATCCGGTAAAGAGATGTCGGCTGACGAATTGCTGAAGATCGCCCGGGTTCTGGACGAGGAACCGCAGAATAAAACCATCAATAAATATTACAAACGCGATGGAAAAACATCGACATCTGCAGTAGGTGAGCGATTACGTTTCTATCGTGAGGAAAGAGGCATGAGCATAAGCGAACTGGGCCGCCAGGCGGGACTATCGGCGGCCCATCTCAGTGAAATTGAAAGGTCTTTGGCGACCCCTTCGCTTAAGACACTGGAAAAAATCAGCCAGGTTTTAGATGTTCCCACCGGCAGCTTTTTACCTGCTGACCTGGATGAGACTCTGGGGCAGAAAGTCCGACGCCTGCGCGAGGCCATGGGGATCACCCAGAAGGAACTGGGGGAAATGCTGGGCGTATCTTACAGTATGGTCACCCAGATCGAAACGGACCGTGCCCAGCCTTCTCTGAAAACGCTTAACAATTTGGCTGATATTTTTGGTATCAGCAGCTTTTATTTTGTATTGGATATAGAGGATGAATATTATCGCGAACAAAATCAATCCACAGCTTTGAAAACTGCATTAAAAAGACCGGAAATCAGAAAGGTGATCGATCTGATCGCAGCCTGGACCAATGAAGAATTGGATGGACTGGCGGGAATCATAGAAAGACTGAATACCTTTAGGGCTCCATTGGATGTTCAATATCATGAGGTGAAAGATTTTCTCGACAAATCCACCAATGAAGAAAGACAGCTGGTGCTGGATATGATCGAATTGTTGAAACAACCCGGTCAGGAAACCAAACAAACCTGATACTAGTATTGATGGGCAAAGGGGGAAATGCTTTTGAATTTGAGACAACTGGAGCTATTCAGCCTGGTAGCAGAATTGGGCAATGTGACAGAAGCTGCCCGGCAGCTGTATATGACGCAGCCAGCGGTAAGTCAGACCATTTCTGACCTGGAAGAAAGTCTGGGGCTTAAGCTGTTTGACCGTTTAAACCGCAAAATGCATCTCACCTTTGCCGGCGAACTCTTATATAATTACAGCAAAAAGATTCTCTCTTTGGTGGAAGAAGCCGAAGGGCACATGCTGGAGATCACCAACAACAGGATCGGCCGGCTGCGCCTGGGGGCCAGTACCACCATCGGAATTTATCTGCTGCCGATGCTGGTTGGGCAGTTTAAACGGCAATATCATGATATCCAGAGTACGTTTGTCATTGACAATACTGCAGTTATCGAAGAGATGCTGCTGGATAACCGTCTGGATATAGCCTATGTGGAAGGCCTGGTCCACTCACCGGAAATAGAAGTGCAGAAAGTAAAAGACGATGAGTTATGGCTGATATGTTCTCCCCGGCATCAATGGATCAAGGAAGGAAAAACCGTCATCGAGCCGGTAGAGATCGAAGGCCAGGCTCTGATACTGCGTGAACAGGGCAGCGGGACCCGGGAGGTAGTGGAAAAAGTTTTGCAGAAGCATAAAGTAAACTACCACCCCTGGCATGTTCTGAATAACACAGAAGCCATCAAAAGGGCAGTGATGGAAGATATCGGTATTGCTTTCGTATCTCAATTGGCGGTGAAAGAAGAAATTGACAGCGGACGCCTGGGCAGGGTGGAAATAAAGGGAATTCCGATTTCCCGCGAATTCAGATTGATATGGCACAAGGATAAATATCATACTGCTCTATTGACTTCCTTTATTGAACTGACCATGAGACTTGCTTAGATCGTTAACCGGTTTTTGCTTTAAACTGCTTTGATCAATAACAAATATAAATTTTTATGCCTTCCTGATTATGAAAAGTCAGGAAGGCTTTTTCATGGGAAGATATTATAACAGTCATACATACGTATTCTCCGCTATTCATGTTTCTCTTATGGCAAGCTGGAGTACTGTAGCAGGATTTTGAAGGATTAATCAGTAATAAAGAGAATATAAGAGAATATATTTGTAACTTGATAATCTGCCACCAGCATATGCCTGTGAAGGGAATGAGGCAATTTATGAAAGTTGTTAAGTGGTTATTGGTCTTAGCTGTGATCGGCTTTGGTATGATGCTGATGACCAAGATTCCTGCTTTGGGACTGGCAGAAGCAGGTTTTTGCGGGCGGTGCCACGCCATGGACTATCAGGTAGAGACCTATCTGCATTCACCCCATGCGTTAGAGGCAAATTGTGGTGACTGCCATGACCCCCACGGTTTGGTAACCGGCAGTGCTTTTGCTGTTTACACGGGAACCAGGGATGTTTATCGGGTGCTTACCAATACGGTACCCCTGGAGATCAAAACCACGGATCTGAGCAAAAATGTTTTACAGGCCAATTGTTTACGCTGCCATGGTGAAGTGATGACTGAGGTAGGAGATACCCGGGAAAACGGCGGCAGCTATTGTTTTCACTGCCACCGCAATATAGTACACCCCAAATAAACAAAAGGAGGGATACTTTTGACGCCGGACAAGATAAAAAAACTGCTGATGTTTTTGGTTCCCATAGCTATTATTTGTATCGCAGCAGGTATCTTCTTATTTGACCGCAACAATGAATTAACTACAGTAGGCCCTCAAGGAGAAATTGCCCAGGGAGAAACGGATTCCGCCAAGTGGGCAGCGTTTTACCCGGTACATTGGGACAGTTATCAGACCAATCTGGAAAATGATGCGAAACCTTCCCACTTTGAGGGCAGGGAATATTTGCAGACCATCTATGCCGGATTCGGCTTTGCGAAAGAATATAATGAACCGCGTTCTCATTTATACACCATCGAAGATGTGAAAGCCATCGATCCTGCCAGGAAAAAGGCCGGTGCTTCATGTATCACCTGTAAATCTACCCAGGTCCCAGCGTTGATGGAAAAATACGGGGCAGACTATTACTTGATGAGTTTCGATGAAATCATTGGTGAAGTGACAGAACCCATCGGCTGCCTGGACTGTCATGATCCTCAGACCATGGAACTCCGTCTTAGCCGGCCGGCTTTGATCGAGGCTCTTGAGCGTCAGGGGAGGGATATCGACAAGATTACTACCCAGGAAATGCGCAGTCTGGTATGTGCCCAATGTCATGTTACGTATTATTTTGAACCGGGCAGCAAAGAGATTGTTTTTCCCTGGGATAAAGGAACGACGGCGGAGCAGATCCTGGCATATTACGATGAAGAAGATTTCAGCGAATGGACCCATGCGGACGCAGGTACCGGCCTGGTCAAACCGCGCCATGCTGAATATGAGACTTTTATGGGCAGTACCCATCAGACAGCAGGCTTGTCCTGTGCAGACTGCCATATGCCTTATACCAAAATCGGCAATAAAAAAATCAGTTCGCATGAATGGCAAAGCCCTCTGAACAATATTGAAGAAAGCTGTACGACCTGCCATCGTAATGGTACCCAGTGGCTGAAAGGCAGGGTCGAAACCATTCAAAACCAGGTAAAGACCACACAGGATATGGCCGGTTGGGCGGTAGTCGAAGCGATCAATGAGTTGAAGCTGAGCCGTGAGGCAGGTGTGGATGAAGCGAAATTGCAGGAGGCTATGAAACTGCATCGCAAGGCCCAGTGGTACCTGGACTTTGTGGCAGTAACCAATGGCTATGGCTTTCATAATCCTACCGAAACCTTAACCAATCTGGCTGTGGCAATAGAGTCAGCCCATCAGTCAGCTGAGTTGTCACGGGAAGCCCGCTTGAAGTAGGGTCAAAACCGGAATATAAGGTAAGGTCAATGATAACCCTGGGAGCTATGAAGATACTTCAGGATAAAAAATAGATAGCGGCTAATGATAATCAGGGGAGGTGAAACTGCCTGAAGGTGAAATCAGATCATTATACAGGAACAGGTGAAACTTGTTCTTGCTGCCGGCGCACCAGGCAGGTGCATTGAACAAGATCGGCAAGGCAAAAAAGGGTGTAAATTAAGGAGGTTCATATGGCTATTGTAGAATGGAGAAAAGACGGAACCGTTGCTATTTTAACCATGAATAACGCCGAAAACAGGCACAATCCTGAATGGTCAGAGGCGATGCTGAATGCCTATGAAGAGATTCTTGCTGACAGTGAAATCAAAGCGTTAGTACTTACTTCCAGCGATCCAAAATATTTTTGTTTAGGCGTGGACACGGATTGGTTGTTTAAAACAATGAACGAGGATGACTGGCCAACCCTTAACAAATGGTTATACCAAAACACAAAGGTATTTACTGCTATGTTGATGGCTCCGTTTCCGACGATTGCAGCCATTAACGGACATGCTTTCGGTAACGGGTTTATGCTGGCCGGGGCATGTGACTTCAGGTTTATGCGCGCCGATCGCGGTTTTATTTGTTTCCCGGAAATTGATCTGGGGATTCAATTGGCTCCTTCCATGCTGGAATGGATGAAAAGAATTATGCCGTATCATATTTTTCAGCGTATGCTTCTTTCCGGAGAAAAAATGGGAGCGGCTGAGGCGGAAAAATACAATATTATTGTAAAAGCGTGTGAAAATGCTGAAAAGACTCTCGAAGAAGCGGTGGCTTATGCCAGAACCTTTAATAAATCAAGAGCTACCATGGCTGAGATGAAGAGGAGAGCATACAAACACGTCATGGACAAGATGGCCAATGAAGACCCGGTTTACTTTGATTATAAACCTGAGCAGGTAAAAGAAGGGAAAGCACCTATTTTCATGTTTACTTTTTCATAAAATAAACTTCAGGTCTTAGGGGATTGCTGTATTGCAATCCCTTCAGACCATCAAAAAAGGCTAATATCTGCGTTGACCTAGCAAGCCCGTTCAATCGACGTACCTCATGTACGCCTCAATCACGGGCTTTCTGATCGCCTTGCTCTTAACCTTTTTTGCTCGCTCTGGCATGGCCGACTTTATACACACTCTGGAGTGACTGCTGTATTGAAATCCCTCTTAAGTGTTATACAATGATCCATATTTGATCAGTGCGGCAAAGTGTTTTTCTTGATGAGGCTACCCTAAATAATACTGTATACATTGAACACGAAATATATAAAATGAAGGGCGGCTAATGTATACTTTATCTGAATATTTTATTAACCTAAAACAAGGAGGCTCACTAACGTGACAGACAGCTCGTATAATCCCTATCAAAATGCCCAGGCCCAGTTTGACCGGGTAGCAGAAATGATCGGCCTGGATAATGCGTCCCGGCAGTTTCTTCGTCAGCCTATGAGAGAATACCATTTCACCATTCCGGTCAAGATGGATGATGGCAGTACCAAAATTTTTAACGGTTACCGCGTTCAGCACAATGATGCCCGGGGACCTGCCAAGGGCGGTATACGCTTTCATCCACAGGAAACCGCAGACACTGTCCGTGCCCTGGCCATGTGGATGACATGGAAATGCGCCGTAGTAGATATTCCCCTGGGCGGGGGCAAGGGCGGAGTGATCTGTGATCCGCGCCAGCTGTCTGAGGGTGAGCAGGAAAGACTGTGCCGGGGATGGGTGAGAAGACTGGCCAAAGATGTGGGACCGCTGATCGACGTGCCTGCACCGGATGTTATGACCAACGGAAAACATATGTTGTGGATGTTGGATGAATTTGAACAGATCCACGGCGGAAGATTTCCTGGCTTTATTACCGGCAAACCGGTGGGAATGGGCGGATCTTTGGGCAGGACTGAAGCCACCGGCTACGGGGTAATATATACTGTACGTGAAGCCCTGAAAGGAATGGGTAAGGATATTAAGGGCACCACTGCCAGTATCCAGGGCAGCGGCAACGTAGCCCAATATGCAGCCCGCTTATATGAAGAATTGGGCGGTAAAGTGGTATCGATTTCCTGCTGGGATACAGCTGACCAGCGGGCCTATTCCTATTGTAAAGCGGATGGCATCGATGCCGATCAGATATGCGAAATAACGGATGCATATGGTACCATCGATAAAGGGAAAGCATGCGATATGGGATGTTCAGCCAATGACAATGATGCATGGCTGGAGCAGGATGTAGATATTTTGATCCCGGCTGCCATGGAAAATCAGATCAATATGACCAATGTGGGCAAAATCAGCAAACAAGTCAAGATCATTGCGGAAGGTGCCAACGGGCCTATCAATACCGAAGCGGACGAGATCATCAGAAACAGCGATATCTTTTTGATCCCTGATTTCCTTTGCAATGCCGGAGGCGTTACCTGCAGCTATTTTGAACAGGTCCAGTCCAATATGAATTACTATTGGGAAAAAGACGAGGTCCTGGAAAAATTGGGTGTACAAATGACTTCTGCGTTTAATGCCGTCAGAGATCTTGCCCAAAGGCAGAAATTATATATGCGTGACGCAGCGTATTTCATATCCATTAACCGGGTAGCAGAAGCTGTAAAGCTGCGGGGATGGGTATAATTATAAAATATCAATAATTTAACAGCTTAAATGATTGCAGATGGGGAAATTGCCAATGAATGAGCGGGAAATGACCAATGACAATTTATTGGATAATCTGCGGGAACGGGAGAAAGAACTCAACTGCCTGTATATGGTTGATGAGATTTTAAACAATCAGTGCCTGTCTTTGCCGGAGATTTTCAAAGAGATCACGCGGGTCATTCCTTCCGGCTGGCAATTTCCTGAAGTCTGCAAAGCCATGATTATTTATGAGAATTGCAGTTATCAGACCGTGGGCTACAACGCTTCCCCCTGGTCGATCAGCAGCGACATAAAAATTGGCGGTAAAATAACCGGCAAGCTTGAAGTGGTCTACATTACCAAAGTACCCAAAAGTGAAGAAGGGTACTTTTTGGAAAAAGAACGTAAACTGATCAAAACCATTGCTGACCGTATCGGACAGACGGTTTTACAACGTTCGATGGAACAGGTCATCCAGGAATGGAATACCTCAAAAAGCAGTCTGGGTGAAAACCAGGCTCCCATGAAAGAATGGGTCATTATTGTTGATCTTTTAAGCAGGACGGATCCGGTGCAGCTGCATCATATTTGCCGCAAAATGATCAATCATCTCTATTTAATGGGTGTAAAGGAAGCGGAAGAAGTTTTATCGGAATTTGTTCCCGGAGCCTGGGGTTATGCGGATGCGGCTGAACTGAATTATCCCCGGGCCAAATTCCCCTTAGGTGACCTGAAAGCCATCCGTGATAAAACTTTCCGGATCGCACCCCAGCATTTAAGTGATGCGGAGATTACAGCCAGGATCCATCGCTGGATGCAGGAAGAAAAAGCCTATCCTCTCATCAGGGCTGTTGATCGGATCGATGCTTCGGTCAAAGAGATCGTCCAATTGATCACCCGCTATCGCAATACCACTGCGGATAATTTTATGCGTTATTCTCCCCTGGAACATTGGCTGGTTGCCGCTTTGACCGGACGTTTCCTGTCTGATAATATTGAATTTATCAATCGGGCCCGGCAGCACTTTGTAATCAACGATTTCTATGACATCGCCACCCACCTTATTTTCCCGGAAGGCAGCCGGGGCAAAATAGGCGGAAAAAGTACCGGCTTGTTCCTGGCACAGAAAATACTGGAGAAGAACCAGGATGAACTGCCTATTCTGCAATCGGTAAAAGTCCCTAAATCATGGTATATCACCACCGATACTTTCAGAGATTTCATTCATAACAACCAGCTTGAAGAATTAAACTTGCAAAAATATAAGGATCTCTACGAAATACGTCTGGATTATCCCAACATCATTCAAATTATGAAAAATGCCGAATTCCCTCAGACCATCGTTCAAAGTCTGGCCATGGCCCTGGATGATTTCGGTGATGTGCCCCTGATCGTCCGCAGTTCCAGTCTGCTAGAGGACCAAAAGGGTGCGGCGTTTTCCGGCAAATATAAAAGCCTTTTCCTGGCCAACCAGGGCAGCAAACAACAGCGAATGGAAGCCCTTATGGATGCCATCGTGGAAGTATATGCATCGCTTTATAATCCGGATTCCATCCAGTACCGCTCGGAGCGGGATCTGCTGGAGTTCCAGGAGGAGATGGGCATATTGATCCAGGAAGTAGTGGGAACCAGGATCGGCCGCTACTTTTTTCCGCTATATGCCGGCGTGGCTTTCAGTAATAATGATTTCCTCTGGTCCAGCAGAATCAAACGGGAGGATGGGCTGGTACGCCTGGTCATGGGGCTGGGCACCCGGGCCGTGGATCGTTTGTCCGATGATTTCCCGGTGCTGATCTCACCGGGGCAGCCGAAACTGAGAGTTAATACGGTACCGGAGGAAGTAAGGCGTTATTCACCGAAAAAAATTGATGTTATTGATCTGGAAAATAACTGTTTTCAAACAGTTGAAATTTCCGCTCTGCTTAAAGAATGCGGAGACATGATCCCTTCGATCCAGCAGATCATCTCTATTTATACCCGGGATTATATAAAGCATCCATTGGCTTTTGACATTGATTTTGCCCGGGATGAACTGGTGGTTACTTTTGAAGGATTGGTCAGCAATACTCCATTTATAAAACAGATCGTTTCGATCCAGAAGTTGCTGCAGGAAAAGATGGGGACCCCGGTGGACATTGAGTTTGCCTCCGACGGTAAGGATTTTTATCTCCTGCAGTGCCGGCCGCAAAGCTATGGCAGGAATCAGGTGCCAGCAGCGATCCCCAAAGATATAGCTTTTAATGATACCATTTTCTCGGCTCATCGTTCCATATCAAACGGGATCATTCAGGATATCACCCATGTTGTTTATGTAGACCCGGAAGGGTACAGCGCCCTTAAGAAGCGGGAAGAGTTGTTCGCCGTAGGGAAAGCAGTAGGTATGCTGAACCAAATGCTGCCTAAACAGCGATTTGTACTTATCGGCCCGGGGCGCTGGGGCAGCCGCGGCGATATCACTCTGGGCGTTCCGGTTTCGTATGCGGATATCAATAAAACCGCGGCTCTGATCGAAATTGCCCGTCAGAAGAGCAATTATGTTCCCGAGCTCTCTTTTGGAACGCATTTCTTTCAGGATCTGGTGGAAGCAAATATTCGTTACCTTCCCCTTTATCCTGATGAAAAAGGGGTTATCTTTAATTCTGCGTTTTTTAACAGCAGTGAAAATATCCTGCCCGACCTGCTGCCTGAGTATGCCTATTTGCAGGATGTTGTAAAGGTGATCGACATTCCGGCCGGCAATGATGGCAAAATGATGAAGATCGTCATGAACGCCGAACTGGAAGAAGCGTTAGCCTTTTTGACTTTCCCCACCGGCAAGGACAGTGATTTTTATTATGAAAATATTCCCGCCGAAACAACTCGTCCGGTAGAGACCCATGCTGATGAAAAATACTGGCGCTGGCGTCATTACATGGCTGAAAGGATCGCCGCCAGGCTTGATATGGAACATTTTGGCGTACAGGCGATCTATCTGTTCGGCAGTACCAACAGCGGCAATGCAGGTCCCGGGAGCGACATTGACCTGATCATTCATTTTCAGGGAACCCCGCAGCAGCTGGAGGAATTGAAGCTGTGGCTGGAAGGATGGAGCATGAGCCTGGCAGAAATGAATTATTTAAAGACCGGATATACTTCGAAAGGATTGCTGGATGTTCATATCATTACTGACGAAGATATCGCCGGCAAGAACTCTTTTGCCAGTCTTATAAGCGCTGTCACTGAACCTGCTTACCTGTTGAAATCACGTACTTAGCGGGCTATTTAAGAGTACGCCGGCTTTTTGCACCGCTAGGGCCGGTTCATTTCATTTTCTCTTCTTTTTTCTACTTTCTGATTCTTATTTATTTTTCACTGGAAAGATTTATATGGATGGCAAATACCTGACAGGGTAATGTGTCTGCCCTGAAATGAATACAATATATCTGACCTGAAAGGGTTTACAGCGGGTGAGAATTTGCTGATAATTTGATTGCATCCGAAAGGCGAGGAGGAGTTGGATTGGATAAGGCGGAAAAATTATTGGCAAAATTGGAACAAAAAAATCCTAATGAAACAGAATTCCTGCAGGCCGCCCGTGAAGTCATGGAGTCACTGGAACCTTTAATGGAAAGGCATCCGGAGTATGTAAAAGCAGGAATATTCGAAAGGATCCTGGAACCGGAACGTCAGATCATGTTTCGTGTTCCCTGGGTGGATGATCGTGGGGAAGTGAGGGTGAACCGCGGCTACCGGGTAGAATTCAGCAGTGCCATCGGCCCTTATAAAGGGGGACTGCGTTTCCATCCCTCAGTAAACTTAAGTATTATTAAATTCTTGGGTTTCGAACAGATTTTTAAAAACTCCCTCACCGGTTTACCGATCGGCGGCGGCAAAGGCGGCAGCGATTTTGATCCCAAGGGCAAATCAGATGCAGAAGTAATGAGATTTTGTCAAAGCTTTATCACCGAACTGTATCGGCATATCGGTGCAGATACCGATGTTCCTGCCGGAGATATCGGTGTAGGCGGAAGAGAAATTGGATATATGTATGGCCAGTACAAACGGATCGTCAATCGCTATGAAGGAGTACTGACGGGAAAAGGACTGGAATGGGGCGGAAGCCTGGCCAGAACTGAAGCCACCGGATATGGCCTGGTGTATTTCGTTGAAGAGATGCTGAAGACCAGAGGAGAAACATTTGCAGGGAAAAAGGTGGCGATTTCCGGCTCCGGCAATGTAGCTATCTATGCTGCTGAAAAGGTAAAGCAGCTGGGCGGAACTGTTATCACCATGAGTGACTCCAACGGATATTTTATTGATGAAAAGGGAGTCGATCTGGACACGGTCAAGCAGTTAAAGGAAGTGGAAAGAAGACGCTGCAGCGACTATTTGGAGAATAATCCCCAGGCCAAATATTATGAAGGATGCCAGAATATCTGGATGGTGCCCTGTGATATAGCATTACCCTGTGCTACACAGAACGAGATCAGCGAAGAGGACGCCAGAATGCTGGTGGCAAATGGCTGCATCGCAGTCGGTGAAGGTGCAAACATGCCCTGTACGCCTGAAGCAGTGAAAGTCTTCCATGATAACCGGGTCCTGTTTGCTCCTGGTAAAGCATCCAACGCCGGAGGGGTAGCTGTATCAGCTCTGGAAATGTCACAGAACAGCATGCGTTATGCCTGGACTTTTGAGGAAGTGGATGCCAGGCTTAAAAATATAATGATCGATATCCATACCAAAGCTTATCAAGCTTCAAAAGAATACGGGCAGGAAGGCAACCTGGTGACAGGGGCCAATATCGCAGGCTTTATCAAGGTTGCGGAGGCAATGCTGGCCCAGGGTATCGTCTAATCCGTAAATAGATAGATCATAAGGGGCTGACCCGGCAAATAGAAGCCGGGCAGCTCTTTTTTTATATAAAGAGAAATATGTTATCGAATCAAGAGACATAGGCAGGGAATTTGTCTCTCTCTGCGGAATAATACAATACATCACGATCCTTAAGGAGAACCGGAAGATTGTATGAAAACCAACAAGGCAGCATCATCACTGCTTCCCTTGCCATGGCCGGGAAAATCATCTGTGACGAAATTTGGCAGATAACCTTTTCTGGCCAGGTGATCGAAGGTGCCCGCTGGATGCCTGATTTAGCACCAAGTGTGACGCTGTTTAATAAATACCGTTACCTGTGGAAAGGCCGTCCTGAGGAAGAATGGTGGCCGCAGTATGAAGAGGCTTTTAAAGAAGAGCTCACTTCCCGTGCTAAGATCAATCAACTGCGGGAATTATGGAACCTGGTCAATCAGGGAAAGGTGATCGCTTTGATCTGCTTTTGCCAGGATGATAAATATTGCCACCGCCGTCTGATTGCTGAATTAATGACCAAAAGCGGTATAAACGCCTATGAATACCGCCCGCCTTCCGTGGGAAAAGGCGCAGTGATCGATCAGCCCTCCTTGTTTTAAGAAATGACACGAAGTTAACAAAATCCGTTTGTAATCAGACAAAAGGGAAGCCCGGAAAAATTCCGAGCTCCCCTTTTACTTTAAGCAGATTATTTAGGAATTTATTTATTTTTGGCCAATTCCTGCTGCCGCAGGGCATTGCGCATTGGTTTACCCACACTGGTGCGGGGAAGTTCGTCAATGAATTCCACATGGGTAGGCACTTTATAGGGGGCCAGACTCTTTCGGCAATGTTCTTTTACTTCTTCTTCGGTCATGGTTTCCCCGGGTTTTAAAATGACAAATATTTTGGGAGTTTCACCCCGCTTGGGATCAGGAATGCCGATAGCACAAGCATCCAGGACTTTGGGGTGGGCATAAAGGACTTCATCGATCTCCCGGCAGAAAACATTAAATCCGCTGCACAGGATCATATCTTTTTTCCGGTCTACGATGGTGATATATCCGTCTTCATCCATGGTGGCGATGTCGCCGGTATAGAGCCAGCCATCCCGCAGTACGTTTTCAGTTTCTGCCTGGTTCTTCCAGTAAGCGCTCATGATCTGCGGGCCCTGAGCGATCAGTTCTCCCGGTTCTCCGGTGGGCATATCAACGGTACCGTTTTCCAGATCCACGATACGGATGTCCACATCCGGCCAGGGGATACCTACGCTGCCTATTTTACGCTTTGTGTACATGGGCGTACAGGTCAAGACATTGGAAGTTTCGGACATACCGTAGCCTTCCGTGATCGCAGCCCCGGAAAGCTGTTCAAAGCGGTTGAGGCCTTCCACCGCCAGTGGGGAAGAACCGCAGATCATCGCTTTTATATGCCGGATTTTAGAGGATCCTATTAGAGGATGATTATTTAAGCCGTAAATCATGGCTGGTACGGCAGCAAAAAAGTTTGGTTCATGTTCATTGATATTTTTCAGCAGGTTATCCGGGGTCGGTCCGTTTACGATTATTATGTTTCCACCTGCTACCATATTTATATTCACACTGGTGTTAAAACCATAAATGTGATAAAGGGGCATGGCGCACATGATACGCATGTCTTCAGGTTTTTCATAAGGAGGGGAAAACCATACTGTATCCTGCCAGGCCATGGCTTCCAGGTTAAAATTGCTGAGCATACAACCTTTGGAGAGTCCGGTGGTACCGCCGGTATATTGCAGCATAGCCAGATCTTCCGATTTGACTTCAATATCTGGTTCGCCCGCTTCACCCATCAATAAAAGCTCCGCATAGTTACGGACATTTTCACCCTGTATTTCCGGTGCACCTGTGTGGGAATCAAGGATAAACAAGTGTTTTATGACGGTTTTTCCGGATTTCATTATCTCCACCACTTTGCCTGCAAAACGGTCTTCGGCAAAGACGATGGTGGATTCGCTGTCAGCAAATTGGTGAGTCAGTTCGGGAACTGTATACATTGGGTTGGTAGGAACAATGGCTGCTCCGATTTTGTAACAGGCCTGCAGCAGTATGACATATTCGAAGAGGTTGGTGCTCATCAAGGCGATCCGGTCACCCTTTTGGTAGCCGAGTTTTAAAATGGCATTGGCAGTTTTTTGTGCCATGGTATTGGCTTCAGCATAAGTCAGTTCCTTATCACTCCAGATCAGATAAGGCTTGTCCGGGTTTTTAGACACCCATTCATTGAAATAATCTTTCAAAGGCTTGCCTGGGTAATCAATGGAATAGGGAACTCCTTTGTCATAGAACTTGTACCATACTCTATCCATTTGTTTTCCTCCTTTGTCCTGGTTGTTTTGAATAAGTGCTGCTATTATTGCTTTTTCTTTGGAATTACCTTTCCCCCTTTTAAATAGTTTATGATAATAATTTTATCACGTAAAATATGCGTTTGAACAATTATTTTCAATGGCGAAATGGATCGAAAATCTTTATATCAGTAAAATGATTCCTTTTCTGTTGCTATCCTGAACCTGGCGTGCAATAAATTGTCGATTTATCTATTTACTTATTTAACGAGCTAAAGTAAAATGAATGCATTGAAGATTTTGAAGGGGTGAGGATTTATGAAGAAAAAGTTGGCACTGGTATTGATTTTATGTTTATCCCTCGGTTTAATGTTTGGCTGCGGCGGTACGGCGAATGAAGAGCCGGCACCTGACAAGGAACCGGCAGCTGCTGCAGATGAGTCGCTTACCAAGATCGAGGATCAGGGTTATTTTGTAGTAGGTTTGGATGATGCCTTCCCGCCCATGGGTTATCGTGAAGAGGGCACCAATGAAATCATCGGTTTCGATATCGATCTGGCCAAGGAAGTTGCCAGCCGTATGGGTGTGGAAGTAAAATTCCAGCCGGTTATATGGGATACCATCATTGAAGAGTTAAATGGCGGCAATATCGACGTGATTTGGAACGGTTTGACCATTACTCCGGAAAGACAGGAAAAGATTATTTTCAGCGAACCTTATCTGGATAATGCCCAGATCATCATTGTGCAAAAAGGTTCCGGCATTAAGACCAAAGCTGATTTAGCCGGAAAAACCATCGGCCTCCAGGGTGGCAGCAGTGCCATGAATGCGGTACAGGCTGACAAGGCTACATTTGATTCCTTTGGCGATCTGGTCGAATTTGCCAGCAATGATGAGGCTCTGTTGGATCTGGCTGCCGGCCGCCTTGATGCAGTAGTGGTCGACCAGATCGTTGGCAGATATTATATTGCCAAAAAAGCAGATGTATATGAAGTGGCGGATGAAGACTTCGGAGCAGAAGAATTCGGCGTTGGATTCAGAAAAGATGATGTGGCCTTCCGTGATAAAGTGCAGGCTACCCTTGATGAAATGAAAGCTGACGGGAAGTCCGCTGAAATCTCTCAAAAATGGTTTGGCGCTGACATTGTAAAATAGTATAATAAGTAAGCTGAAAAAATCTGAGGCTGACTGCTCAGGCGATCAGCCTCAGATTGTTGGTTTAAGACATAAATAAAGTCAACCCGGAAGCTTTGTTTAGGACATACATCCTGTGTATGCCGGCGCTGCTTCCGATTGCCTTGTTCTTTACTTATTATCAGGGCAGGAGAAATAAATGGACTATGTACTATCACTGCTTCCGGCTATGCTGGAAGGGACCGGCGTAACGTTAAAGCTTTTCTTTATGACCCTGGCGATGTCATTACCGATCGGTGTCGTCATGGCTCTGGCGCGTATTACCAAATTTAAGCCTTTAAATATTTTCATGCAGCTTTACATTTGGGTGTTTCGCGGCACGCCTTTGTTGCTCCAGCTGTTTTTCATTTATTACGGGCTGGCCCAGGTGGGCATAAAATTTGACCGGTTTACCGCAGCTGTGATTGCATTTGTTCTCAACTATTCAGCCTATTTAGCTGAAATCTATCGCTCCGGGATCCAATCCATAGACCGGGGCCAGTACGAAGCGGCAGATGTTCTGGGACTGACCCGTCTGCAGACCATGACCAAGATCATTCTGCCGCAAATGTTCAAGCGGGTACTGCCGCCTATCAGCAACGAAGTGATCAACCTGGTCAAGGATACTGCCTTGATCTATGTGATCGGCATCAGCGAATTACTCAGGGTTACCAAGACATCTGCTGTCCGCGACTTCAGTTTTGTGCCCTGGATCGTGGCGGCAATTTTTTATCTGGTCATGACCGGAGCCGTCCAGCAGTTCTTTAAATGGCTGGAGCAGCGCTTCGATTATTACCGCTAGGAGAAATGACTATGTATGTGCTGCAAGCAACAGATGTTTATAAAAAATTTCAGCGTCTGGAAGTTTTAAAAGGGATCTCCCTTCAAGTGCAGAAGGGTGAAGTCGTGGCCATTATCGGCCCATCCGGCTCCGGCAAGAGCACTTTCCTGCGCTGCTTAAACCGGCTGGAGACCATTGACCGGGGACAGATCGAAATTGATGGCCAGGTCATGGTCAAAAACGGACCTGACGGCAAAGCCCTATACAGTCCGGAAGCTGAGATCGCACAAATGCGGCGCAAGATGGGAATGGTATTCCAGGATTTTAACCTTTTCCCACATAAATCAGTCCTGGAGAATCTAATGCTGGCACCAATGCTGGTCAATCATACCGATGCGGCGGAAGCGGAAAAAACCGCCCGGATATTGCTGGATAAAGTGGGACTGGCTTTTAAGGCGGATAATTATCCTTTTGAACTTTCCGGCGGTCAGCAGCAGCGGGTGGCGATCGCCCGGGCACTGACCATGAATCCTGATATTATGTGTTTTGATGAGCCGACTTCTGCCCTGGACCCTGAATTTACCGGCGAAGTCCTCAATGTTATGAAAGACCTGGCCATGGAACGGATGACCATGCTGGTGGTCACCCATGAGATTGGTTTTGCCAGGGAAGTAGCCCACCGGGTTATCTTCATGGATGAAGGGCTGATCGTGGAACAGGGCGAGGCGGAATCAGTCTTGCTCAATCCGCAGCAGGAGAGGACTAGGGCTTTTCTGAGCAAAGTCCTCATGGCCCGCTAGCTCAGAGCGGCAAAAAAAACCAATGGCCGCGTTAATCCGAAAGCGGCACTCAATCGACGTACCTCATGTACGTCTCAATCGTACCGCTTCCAGATTGCCTTGCCCTTGGCCTTTTTTGCTCGCTCTGGATACCGCAACACCTCATGTACGCCTCAATCATGCCGCTTCCAGATTGCCTTGCCCTTGCCTTTTTAGCTCTATCTAAGATGCACTTCATTTACGCCTTAATCGCAGCCCTTTCAGAGAGCCTTGCTCTTCACCCTTTTTGCTGGCTCTAAGATACCAAGCACCTCGTTTGCGCCTCAATCGTACAGCTTCCAGATTGCCTTTTCTGCCCGCCAATCGATTCAATTGACCTGTGACTTGCCGAACAGGCAGGTTATATTCTTTGGACAAATACTGTTCGTTCTGTTACATTTCTTGTTAAGAGGGCAAGTAATCACAGCAGAAATTCTGCATAATAAAAGAGGAAGAAGAATTATTCTCAGTTGCGGGCAATAAAGGAGTTTTAGCGATGCGCAATGTCTTGAAGGGCTGGCAGCGTTTTTGGATTGTAGTAGGCTTGTTTGCCGGTATCATATGGTCTTTTTATTCGCTCAGGTTTACCCGCTTATGGCATGAGAAAGGCTGGGAGGAAAAGCGGCGTCAGGAGCTATGGGTGGAAAAGGCCCGCTATTTCAGGGAAACGGCTGTTGATTTGGGAGGCCTTTTAATCAAACTGGGCCAGTTTTTCAGCGCCCGGGTGGATGTTTTCCCATCATCTGTGATCCATGAGCTGGAGAATTTACAGGATGAAGTCAAAGGGGTACCTTTTGAGAATATCAAATCAGCCATCAGCGAAGAATTTGGCCACCCGCTGGAAGAAATTTTTGCCATTTTCGAACCGGAAGCCATTGCAGCAGCTTCACTGGGACAGGTCCACCACGCTGTTTTGCAGAGCGGTGAAGAGCTGGCAGTCAAGATCCTGCGTCCCGGCATCGAGAGACTGGTTAAGATTGACCTCAGTGCGGTGAAACAGGTAGTAAAATTACTGGATCGCTTTACTGACTGGGGAAACTTTATGGATCTGAACCTCATATATCAGGAGTTTTACGAAACGGTGTATGAGGAACTGGATTATCTGCAGGAAGGCAATAATGCTGAAAGGATCGCCCAAAACAGCCAGGATCTGGAGCAGGTCCTTATCCCGAAGATCTACTGGGAGTATACCACCAAACGGGTCCTGGCCATGGAATACATGCCGGGGATCAAAATCAGCAATTATGATGAATTAGACCGTCATGGGATCGACCGGGAACAGGTGGCGCGCCTGCTGGTCAAAATATACTGCCGTCAGGTTTTCATTGATGGCTTTTTTCATGCGGATCCTCATCCCGGCAATTTATTTGTCACTGAAGAGGGCAAAATCGTTTTGATCGATTTCGGCATGACCGGGTCCATCACCGATGAACTGCGCGATCAGCTGACCAAATTAGCCACTGCTGCCGTCAAACGGGATCATCTGGAAGTGGTGCACTGGCTGAAAGAAATGGGCTTTCTCCATAAGGATGCACCGGAAGAACAACTGGCCCAGGCGATCGGCATTATTCTTGAAGGGGTGATCGGGTCAGGCCTTTCCGCTCCCAATAATGAAATCATGGATCTATTAGCTGACCTGGAAGTGCTGTTTTATGAATACCCTTTTCATATTCCCGGTAACTACACTTTCCTGGGGAGGGCAGCCGGTACTTTGTATGGCCTGTGCATAGGCTTATACCCCACCATCAACTTCCTGGATGAGATCAAGCCTTATCTGGAACAATTCATCGGCGGCAAAAGAGGCGTATTTGACAAAGTAAAACAAGAAGCTGCAGATTATATCAACGGGTTCCTGCAGCTGCCGCTGCAGAGCACCAGGGTCTTACGCCGCCTGGAAGAAGGGCAGTTAATGGTAAAGGTGGATATGAAACCGGTCCTGGAAGCAGAGCGGCAGACACGCCGGGCTCTAAACAGTATAAGTTTGGTGCTGCTTTTCGGGTTTGTCTTTTTTACCTCGGCTTATCTGCTGGTCAATGGATGGATACTCTATGCCCGGATCGGATTCGTTCTCAGCCTGATCATTTTTGTATCTTATCTGCGCCACATAAACCGGCGTGATTCGGGAACCCGTTTCAGGCATCCGCAGCACATCCCGCGGGGAAGCAAAAAGAAGCATTGAAGTCCGGATATGGCTTAAAATATGGTCAGTTAACTGACTTTACCTTGAAACCGATTAGAAAAGAGGAGAAAAGATGATTCCTTACCTAATGATCACAGGTTACTCTGATTCAGGCAAAACCCTTGTCACCAGCAGATTGATTGCATTGCTGACCGGGAAAGGATATCGTACGGCTGCGGTAAAGCATGCACATAAAGGATATGATTTTGATACCCCGGGAAAAGATTCCTGGCAGTTTTTTGAGAACGGCGCCCGGGAAGTGGTGGTGGCAAGCCCCCGGTCTTTTTTCATACACCGCCGGGTGGAAACAGAGCCGGATCTGGATGAATTGCTGTCTGCCATCCGGGAAGTGGATATTATTTTGGTGGAAGGATTTAAACAGCATGCCGGACCCAAGATCCGGGTATACAGGGAAGGGCATTCTTCGGATAAACTGCCGGTGACCGGGGAGGTCCTGGCGGTGGTAAGCGATCCTAAAACCGAGGAAAAGGTACCCTGTTTTGGTTTCGACGAATTGGATCAACTGGCCGAACTGATCATTAACAGTTTACTGAAGACTCCATAAACCTGCATAACCAAGCTTTTATAATAAAGTACCAGTAAATTTTGAGATGTAAGGTTGTGTTCATTCTGTTATCAAGAAGCGGGAAAAGTACCAAAACTGCACAGCAAAATCAAGCATCAGAGGCGGATTGTATTGTCTTAAGGGGCATCAATAAATACTTCGATGAAAAACATGTATTAAAAGATATAGATCTGCAGATCCCCTACGGCAAAATATTCGGCCTGCTGGGGCCATCGGGCTGTGGAAAGACGACACTGGTCAAGATCATGGCCGGGATCTTAAAACCGGAATCGGGAGAAGTAACAGTACTTAACCGGGTGGTGCCCCAATTGGAATTGCTGGATCAGATCGGCTATATGGCGCAATCGGATGCTTTGTATATGAATCTTTCCGGCCGGGAAAACCTGCAGTTCTTCGGTTCTCTTTACCGGATGAAAAAAGATGTGCTGCGGGCCAGGATTGATGAGATCATGCAGGCAGTCAGTTTGTTTGAGGATCTGGACAAAGAAGTACAAGCTTATTCCGGAGGGATGAAACGCCGCCTTTCCCTGGCAGTCTCTATCCTCCACAACCCGCCGCTCCTGCTTCTTGATGAACCGACTGTTGGGATCGACCCTTTGCTGCGCCAGGATATCTGGCGGGAGTTTAACAAACTATCGGAGCAGGGCGTTACCATGATCGTAACCACCCATGTTATGGATGAAGCAGATAAATGCGACCAAATTGCCATGATGCGGGATGGAAAGATCATTGCCCAGGGGACGGCGCAGGAATTACAGCAGCGAGTCGGAGTCAATACTTTGGAAGAAGCCTTTATACTTTATGGAGGTGCGCAGGATGAGGGTTAGAGCTTTAGCGATCCGGATCCTTACCCAGATGCGCCATGACAAACGCACTCTGGCTTTAATGATCATGGCGCCGCTTTTGATGCTCAGCCTGCTGTATTTTGTCTTTAATGCCATGGGCAGTTCCGTAGAAATAGCGGTAGTCAATGCACCGGAGAGCTATATCAATAATCTGGAAGCCAATGATGTATATGTGCTGCGCTATAATGAGGATGATGCCCGCAAGGCATTGGAAGCGGGAGAAGTGGTGGCTTCCGTAAATATCACCAGCGGCAAAGCCTATATTGAAATCGACGGCAGTAAACCTTTGGATATCAACAAGGCATTGATGGCCATTGAAAACGCAAAAGCAACAGGTATGCAGGCCAGGAACGATCTGCGCTCCGAGGTCTACTATCTGTACGGTTATGAAGACGTGCCCACCTTTGATATTTATGGAGCACTCTTAATCGGCTTTATTATTTTCTTTTTTGTCTTTTTGGTGGCGGGGATCTCTTTTCTTCAGGAACGAAATGGCGGGACCCTGGAAAAATTACTTTCCATGCCGATTAAACGCTGGGAAATCGTGCTGGGTTATGTTTTAGGCTTCGGGATCATTACGGTTTTACAAGCCTTTGTGATTTCCTGGTACTGTGTTTATGTTTTAAAGATGGTGATGGCCGGCTCCTTCTTATTGGTACTGCTGATCGTGCTGCTCAATGCCATGGTGGCTCTTACCCTGGGCATACTGGCTTCAACAGCTGCCAACAACGAATTTCAAATGATACAGTTTATTCCCCTGGTGGTCATTCCGCAGGTATTTTTCTGCGGCATCTTTAATCTGCCCTATCCCTGGGACCTGGTGGAAAAGGTGGTGCCGCTCTATTATGTTACGGATGCTCTTACCCAGGTAATGATCAAGGGCCTGGGGTTCTCGGCTATTATTACAGATTTATCGGTCATGGCAGGATTTGCGATTGTTTTTATTTTGATCAATTGCAGATTGCTGAAGCGTTATCGCAGTATATAAAAACTCTGCCGATACCGGAAAACATTGCTTGAAGAAACGGAGGAATGATTTGTGAAACGGTTGGTTCCGGCTTTATATTTGCTTCTATTGGCAGCCCTGATAAGCGGCTGCACAGGCGGCAAGGACCTGGAGCTCAGCGGAGTAGTGGAAACTTCGATCATCTCCCATTACAGTGAGGTCTCCGGGAAAATAATCACTATGCCGCTGGAGCTGGGTCAGGAGATCAAGGCGGGGGAGGTCATTGCCGTCATTGATGACAGCGGGCAGCAATACGCCCTGGAACAACTGCAGGCAACCGCGGCTAAGAAGCAGGCTATGATGAAGGAACTGCTGGAAGGTATCGACACGGAACAAATCAAACAGGCGGAAAACAATGTGCTTCTGGCGGAAAAGGCCCTGGAAAGTTCCAGGCTGACCAATGATCTGGCACAAAAGTCATTTGATAAAGCACAAAAATTATTTGCTGCCGGAGGTCTCTCAGAGACTGCCCTGGATGAAGCGGAATATAAAGCAGAACAGGCAGGAATCGATATTACCGTGAAACAAACCCAATTGGATAATGCACGGCAGCAATTGGCTATTCTGCAAAAAGGGGTAAAGAAAGCCCAGATCGATGCAATGCAGGCGGAGATCGACCTGACCAACAGCCAGATTGATCAAGCCGAGGAGAATCTTGCCAAATACAAGATCACCGCTTTAGCAGACGGAACGGTGATCAGCCGCAATTATCTGCTGGGGAACATGGTATCTCCCGGTTATAATATTGCGGATATTGCTTCCCAGGATGATAAATACCTGCTGGCTTACCTGCCCGAGGAGTTTTTGCCGGATATTGATTATGGTCAGGAAGTTCTTATAAAATCTGGTAATGAACAGTACCGGGGCGTAATAAGCTATATAGACAGCAAAGCTCAGTATACGCCTAAAGAAATGCAAACAGCGGCCAACAAAAATAAAGATACAGTAAAAATCAAAGCAAAGCTGGAGCCGGGGAATCCTTTAAAAATAGGAGAAAAAGCGATATTAGTACTGGAAAAGAATCAAAACTAAACACTTCAGAAGTTTGAACCATGTATCGTCAAGCCGCCGCCAGCCGTTGCTTTTACATGATTTTATGCATGAAAAAACGGCTGAGTGGTATTCTTTCAAGAAAATACCGGTTTAACAACTGTTTTATCCTTTAATAAATCTTGAGATTCGAGCAGAGATAAGCTAGGATAATCTCAATATCTAAAAACGCTAATCTTTTTATCACAGCATTTTATGCAGATGGGCTCCCGGAGAGGAGGGGAAACACAAACCTGTTTTGTGTTTTGCAGCTTATGGAAAAATATTTGCGTATGGGTCTGGATATAGGTTCTACTACTGTAAAAATTGCGGTCTTGGATGATAAAGACCAACTGGTTTACAGCAAATACCGGCGTCATTTTGCCGATGTAAAAAATACCATCGCTGATTTACTGGAGGAAGCCTATGAGTTTTTCCCCCGGCAGCAAGTAACGGTAATGGTTACTGGATCGGCAGGCTTGTCTGTTTCCAAATGGCTGAAGATTGACTTTGTCCAGGAAGTGATCGCCTGCAGTCATGCCATAGAGCAATTCCTGCCCCAGACAGATGTAGCGATAGAATTAGGCGGTGAGGACGCCAAGATCACCTATTATTATGATGGTCTGGAACAGCGCATGAATGGGACCTGTGCCGGCGGCACCGGTGCCTTTATCGATCAGATGGCTTCTCTATTACATACCGATGCCCAGGGATTGAATGAGCTGGCCGCCCGGCACAAAACGATTTATCCTATTGCTGCCCGCTGCGGAGTGTTCGCCAAAAGTGATATCCAGCCCCTGCTAAATGAAGGCGCAGCCCGGGAAGATATTGCCGCTTCAGTATTTCAATCCGTAGTCAACCAGACCATCAGCGGACTGGCCTGCGGTAAACCCATCAAAGGCAGAGTTGCTTTTTTGGGAGGCCCTCTATATTTCCTGCCTCAACTGCAGATCCGGTTCAAGGAAACTTTGAACCTGAAGGATGAGGATGCTTTGTTCCCACCGGATGCCCAGTTTTTTGTAGCCATGGGTGCCGCGCTGGCTTCCGGAGCCAACCTTCCCATAAGCTATAAATCCATTATCAGCCGTCTGCCCGGCTTCAGGAAAAATTCCGGGGATGAAATCCGCAAACTTGATCCGCTCTTTGCCAGTGCCGCAGATTATCAGGCATTTCAGGAACGCCATAGCCGTAATAAAGTGGAAAGGGCAGATATCGAAACTTTTACGGGTGATTGCTTCCTGGGGATCGACGCGGGTTCCACCACCAGCAAGGCTGCCCTGATCGATGACCAGGGCCGGCTGCTCTATTCCTGGTACGGAAGCAATGAAGGCAGTCCGCTAAATTCTGCTGTTAAAATTTTAAAGGATATATATGCACGGCTTCATCCGGAAGCCCGGATCGCTTACTCAGCCGTGACCGGTTACGGGGAAGGACTGATCAAAGCAGCCCTGGGAATGGATTTAGGGGAAATTGAAACCGTTGCCCATTATACCGGAGCGAAACATTTCCTGCCCGGAGTGGATTTTATCCTGGATATCGGCGGTCAGGACATGAAATGCATGCTGATAAGAGAGGGAGTCATAGACAGCATCATGCTCAATGAAGCCTGCTCATCAGGCTGCGGGTCTTTTATTGAGACCTTTGCCTATTCCCTCAATATGTCAGTGGAGAAATTTGCGGAGGAAGCACTTGGTGCACAGGCTCCCATTGATTTGGGGTCACGCTGTACTGTTTTTATGAATTCCAAGGTCAAACAAGCCCAGAAAGAAGGCGCCACGGTAGGAGATATTTCAGCCGGACTGGCTTATTCGGTGATCAAAAATGCCCTGTTTAAAGTAATAAAGATCAGGGATCCGCAACAATTAGGTGAAAAACTGGTGGTGCAGGGAGGGACCTTCAACAATGATTCCATCCTGCGGGCTTTCGAAAACCTCACCGGACGGGAAGTGACCCGGCCAGATATCGCTGGGCTTATGGGGGCCTTCGGTGCTGCACTGATCGCCCGCAATAAATACCAGCCAGGCAAACAAAGTACCATGTTAAACAGCACACAACTGGAATCTTTTTCTGTCTCCAACAATATGAGCAGGTGCGGCCGCTGTACCAACAACTGCCTTTTGACCATCAGCAAATTTCAGGACGGCAAACGGTTTATTTCCGGCAACCGCTGCGAAAAAGCCTGGGGCGGAGCCAGAAAAGAATCAAAACTGCCCAACCTGTTTGATTATAAGTATAAACGGCTTTTTGCCTATGAACCATTACCGCTTGAGGATGCTCCCCGTGGTGTGATCGGTATCCCCCGGGTCTTGAATATGTATGAAAACTATCCCTTCTGGTTTACCTTTTTTGATAACCTGGGCTTCCGGGTAGAGTTATCTCCGCCATCATCCAAGGAGGTTTATGAGCTGGGGCATGAGACGATTCCTTCCGAATCAGCCTGTTACCCGGCGAAAATCGCCCATGGACATATTGCTGCCCTGGTGAAAGCAGGTATCAAAACCATCTTTTATCCTTCTACTGTATTTGAACGGCAGGAACAGGACAATGCTGCCAATCATTTTAACTGCCCGATGGTCATTTCCTATCCTGATGTACTCAAAAATAATATGGATATGCTGGCGGAACCGGAAGTGAATTATTTAAATCCCTTCCTGCCTTATGATGATAAAAAACGACTGGCCCAAAGACTGTATGAAGAGCTGGCTGGTTTTAAGATCACCAGAACGGAAATCAAGCGGGCGCTCAATGCCGCCTGGGCAGAGGATGAGAAGTTCAAAGCTGACATCCGCGCCAAAGGACAGGAAACCCTGGATTTGCTTAAAGAGACCGGACAAAAAGGGATCGTACTGGCAGGCAGGCCGTATCATACCGATCCGGAGATCCACCATGGTATACCGGATCTTATCAATAACTATGGTTTTGCAGTCTTAACCGAGGATTCCGTTGCCTGGATGGGGGAAGTGGAGAGACCGCTGCGGGTGGTTGATCAGTGGATGTATCATTCCCGGCTTTATGCTGCTGCCAGTTTTGTTGCCAAAAGCGAGGAGCTGGAACTGATTCAGCTTAATTCCTTTGGCTGCGGTCTGGATGCAGTCACAACTGACCAGGTAGAAGAAATCCTGCACCAATATGGGAAAATCTATACGGTCTTAAAAATTGATGAAGGCAGTAATTTGGGTGCAGCCCGCATCAGGATCCGCTCCTTGAAAGCAGCTATGGAAGAGCGGGAAGAAGACGGGTTTAAACCGCACAGGATTAAGGAAAGACCAAAACGCAGGCTTTTCACCAAAGAAATGAAAAAACAGCATACCATTTTATGTCCGCAAATGGCACCGATCCATTTTGAGTTTTTAGAGCCGGCCTTTAACAGTGAGGGCTATCAGGTCAAGCTGCTCTCTGAAGCCACAGCCAGTGCCATCGACGAAGGCTTGAGATATGTAAACAATGATGCCTGTTATCCTGCCATCATCGTGATAGGCCAGCTGATCGAAGCACTGAAGTCCTGGGAATACGATCTGGAAAATACGTCTGTTGTCATGTCCCAGACCGGCGGGGGATGCCGGGCCACCAATTATATCGGTTTGCTGCGCAAGGCCATGGTGGAAGCCGGGTTTGCAAATGTGCCGGTCATCTCTGCCAACATTGCCGGAATGGAGAAGAATCCGGGCTTTACATTGACCTGGAGTCTGCTGAAAAAGGCAGTCATGGCAGTTCTATATGGTGATCTTTTAATGCGGGTGTTATACCGGGTCAGACCTTATGAAAAAATTCCGGGTTCCGCTAATTTGCTGTATAAGAAGTGGGTGGAGAAAGCAATCAGCCAGTTGGTGACCGGAGACCGGAAGCTGTTCGACCAGTATGTGCGGGAGATCATTCGGGACTTTGACTGCCTGGAATTAAATGAAGGAAGGAAACCCCGGGTAGGAGTGGTAGGAGAAATACTGGTCAAATATCATCCCACCGCCAATAACAATGTGGTAAGCGTTATTGAGTCAGAAGGGGCCGAAGCAGTGGTTCCTGATATGCTGGATTTCTTTCTTTATTCCCTGGCTGACCCCATTTATCATTATGAGACTTTGGCCGGCAGCCGCAAGAAAAAAATACTGTCACGGCTTTATATCAATTTATTGGAAAAGTCGCGCCGCAATATGGCAGAAGCGCTAAAAGCCAGCAGCCGCTTCGGTGCTCCCGTACCAATAGAGCATATGGCCGAACTGGCCAAACCGATCCTGCAACTGGGGCATCATGCCGGGGAAGGCTGGTTCCTTACAGCGGAAATGATCGAACTGATCGAAACCGGTACTCCCAATATCATCTGTGTGCAGCCTTTTGCCTGCCTGCCCAATCATGTGACCGGCAAAGGCATGATCAAAGCGATCAAAAAACATTATCCCCAGGCCAATATTACCGCCGTTGACTATGATCCCGGCGCCAGTGAAGTGAATCAGCTGAACCGGATCAAGCTGATGATGGCGGTTGCTTTTAAGAATCTTAAAACGGAAGATGATAAGACAGACACAACTCCCGTACCAAAAAGAGGAACCGGCACCGGTTATGGAGAAGCAGTGATCATAACACCTGAATTGATCAAGGCTCCGCCGACCGGCACCGCGCAGGAACAATAAAGCTTTGCCTGCCGATAGGGAGATAAGGGGATGAGTAATTGGATAAGTATGTATTGGTCAATATCGTTCTTTCCAGTATCGTGATCATTTTGCTGCTGGTACTTGTTATCAGGTCCGGCAGTGATAAAAAGTCTCTGCAGATAGAGCAGGAATTGCAGGGAGCGCGCAAAGACGCAGAAAGGCTGGAGAATATTTTCCGGGAGGAAATCAGAATCAACCGGGAAGAGAATAGCAGCATCGCCCAAAAGGGAAGAGAAGAGCAGGCCTTTTCTCTGCAAAAAATGAATGAATCGCTGTTAAACCGTATTCATCAGAATGCAGCGCTGCAAAACGAACAGCTGGATGCTTTCTCCAAACAATTGGCCAATTTGACCCATACCAATGAACAACGCCTGGAAACGGTCAGACAAACCATCAATGAGCAGCTGGACGCTTTTTCCCGCCAGTTAAGCAGCTTGACCCAGAGTAATGAGCAGAAAATTGAAACAGTCAGGCTGACCCTGGAAGAAAGGCTGAAGTTTCTGCAGGAAGATAACAGCAACAAACTGGAATTGATGAGAGCCACCGTGGATGAAAAACTGCATGCTACCCTGGAAAAGAGACTGGGGGAATCCTTTCAGCTGGTCAGCGAAAGGCTGGAACTGGTACATAAAGGGCTGGGTGAGATGCAGGTTCTGGCAGCCGGGGTAGGCGATCTGAAGAAGGTTATGACCAATGTGAAGACCCGCGGGGTATGGGGAGAGATCCAACTGGGCAATATTTTGGAGACCATTCTTACCCCGGAACAATATGCGCTCAATGTTGCCACCAAACAAGGCAGCAATGACCGGGTGGAATTTGCCATCAGGCTTCCCGGGCGCGGTGAGTCCGGTCAGGAAGTATGGCTGCCTATCGATGCAAAATTTCCTGTTGAGGACTACCAGCGTTTTATTGATGCCTGTGAAGAAGGGAATAACCTGGCTGCGGCTGAAGCCAGCAAACAAATGGAAATGAAAATCAAAGCCCAGGCTAAATATATTCAGGAAAAATATCTGGATCCGCCGTATACAACTGATTTTGCCATTCTCTTTTTACCCACGGAAAGTCTTTACGCCGAAGCCTTGCGACGGCCAGGCTTATTGGAAGAATTGCAGCAGAAGCATCGGGTGAATATAACCGGTCCCAGTACCATGGCCGCTTTTCTTAACAGCCTTTCTCTGGGCTTCAGGACCCTGGCCATTGAAAAACGCTCCAGCGAGGTATGGATGCTTCTGGGACAGGTTAAAAATGAATTCAGCCATTTCGGGGAAATTCTGGACAAGACCCGCAAAAAATTGCAGGAGGCCAGCAACCATATCGACAAGGCGGCCACCAGAACCCGGGCCATCGAAAGGAAATTGCGTGATGTCCAGGAATTTCCCGTCAATGAAGAGTTTACTGCAGAGATTGCTGCAGCCAACGACGAAGAGGATTTCACGGAATAAGTTAAAAAAGCTAACAGATCACATGCATGGCTTTCGGCAGCAGGGTTATTTCAGCGTTCAGTATACCAGGCTGCTCGCCATCGACTTCAAGCAGGACCCGGCCCGGAGAAGAAGCTTTGACACTGCGGCCTTGCATAAAGGTAACTTCCGGATACTGACCATGGGATCCCTTGTATATGGAGGGCAGGCATGTAATAAAGCGGGATTTATTCATGCCTTTTACGATGACAATATCAAAGAGGTCGTCGTCTAAAATGGCACCGGGGGCGATCTGCATACCTCCGCCAAAGAACTGGCCATTGGCAATGGCAATTACCGTCGTTGAACCTTCATAGACCGGCTTCCCGTCAACTTCCAGACAAAGATCAAAACTTTTAAACTGCATGACACCGGCCAGGGTCCCGTAAAGAAATGACACAAACCCGCCAAAAAATTTCGACGTGCGGTTGACCCGGTCCACTACGGTCCCATCCAAACCGAAACCAGCGACATTGATGAAATATCTGCTGATCGGGCTGGCATCATGGTCAAAAAAATCAACTTTGCCTAAATCAATCAGCTGGCTTTGCCCCCGGGCGATCACTTTGCAAGCTTCAATGTAGTCTTTGGGGTAGCCCAGGGTCCTGATGAAGTCCCCGCCGGTTCCGCCGGGGATGATACCAAGTTTGGCGGACTGGTTGATCTTCACGCCGTTATCAAAGAAACCATTGATAACTTCATTTAATGTACCGTCCCCGCCTACAGAAACGATGGTTTCATATCCGTTTTTAATCGCTTCACGGGCAAAATGAGTGGCTTCAAAGCGGCAGGTCGTTGGTGCAAAATCAAACTCCAACCCTGCCTTTTCCAGATTCTTTTTAATATCCGGCCAGTTTTTTCGGGTTTTGCCGTTGCTGGATGCCGGATTGACAATAACCATTGCATTTTTAGCCATGCTGACTCCTTTTTTTCCTGTCAGGTATGGAGCGGCTGGCGACCAGATCTGCATCCAAACCGGCGACATTTTTTTTGATTACCTGACCACATTTTACAGGTGAATTCACTATCAATGGTTTAATTTCCTGCATAAAGTCGAAAATCTTTTCTTTGGGAATGGGGCGGGAGGTTTTGACCGGCAGCCGGGGAAGGGCTGCCCCTGCCAGTTTCACTGTAGTGGTCACCACCCGTACGGGATGTAAAAGCTCCTGGGGAGCATATTCTTTGCCCAGGTTACAGCTATAGCCGGTTACTTCTTCTATTTGTCCCTGCTTTTCCTTTACGGTCAGATTGCAGCTTAAAGGACATAATATACAGGTCAGATCGTGTTCAATCATTCTATCGCCTCCTTTTTTCAGCAATCTGGCTTATATCTATGGTTATGCCTGAATCAGCTGATAAATTCCGCAACTGTTCGCCGGTCAGTTTCATGACCACCATTTCCGGAGGCTTGACGATCTTTTCCCGTCTGGAAGCCAGTATCTCACCAACGGCTTTAACTTCGATCCGGGCGGGCTTTACAGTTTCCTGTACCCGCAGATACAGGCTTACATCGCCGGTTACCCGCCGGGGAGTGATCTTTTGCGGGACGATAAAGGAACAATTCTGTCCCGGAATACAGTAAAACGGGTCCGGAGGCGGCAGCTGGCCTTTGGCGTAAAGGGCAGCACCCCTTCCTGCGGTTTCACCACTGTAGGTGACATAATCCACCAGATCATAAACAGTGACCACATTGCCGCAGGCAAAGATCCCTGACACACTGGTGGCAAAGTTTTCATCCACCACAGGACCCCGGGTGGTTTTGTCTATTTCTACACCGGCCTGTTCGGAAAGTTCGTTTTCCGGGATCAGTCCGGCGGAGAGGATCAGGCAGTCACAGTCGATAAAGCGCTCTTTGCCTTTAAGCGGCAGCATTTGTTCGTCCACCGGGCAGACGGTTACCCCTTCCACACGTTTCTGACCATGGACTGCAGTGACCGTATGACGGAGATAAAGCGGGATATGGTAGTCTTCCAGGCATTGCACTACATTGCGGGTAAGTCCGCCGGGGCGGTTTAAGATCTCGTAGACGCCTTCCACTTCCAGTCCTTCCAGAGTAAGACGCCGGGCCATAATCAGACCAATATCACCGCTGCCTAAAATCACCGCTTTGCGGCCCGGCAGTAATCCTTCTATATTGACCAGACGCTGGGCGGTGCCGGCCGTATAAACCCCCGCCGGCCGGCTGCCGGGGATCATGATCTGGGAACGGGTACGCTCCCGGCATCCCATGGCCAGGACGATGGCTTTCGCTTGAATATCCATAATTCCCCGGTCAGGATTAACGGCCGTAATGGATAAGTCAGGCTTTATATCCAGCACCATGGTGGACAAAAGGCATTCGATCCTGTTTTCCTGCACCAGGTTTTTAAAGTGCTCCGCATATTCAGGGCCGGTCAGGCGTTCCTTCATGATCACGGTGCCGAATCCGTCATGGATACATTGGGGCAGGATCCCTCCAAGGGTGTTGTCCCTTTCGATCAGCAGGACTTTTTCCGCACCGTTTTCACGGGCGGAAAGAGCGGCTGCCATTCCCGCCGGACCACCGCCGATAATGACCACATCTGCCTTCTTCATTGCCGGTCACCTCCGCTTCCGGTTTCCCCGCAAAAGAGGGGGGAGCCTGCACCATCCTTGGTCACTTGTTCAATGGGAATATTTAATTCCCGGGCCAGTATGCGTGCAACTTTGGGGAGGCAGAAGCCACTCTGGCAGCGGCCCATTCCAGCCCGGGTCCTTCGTTTTACCGCATCCACCGTGGTGGCAGGAATGATCCCGTGTATTGCCTGAACGATCTCAGCTTCAGTCACCATTTCACAGCGGCAGATGATATTGCCGTAGCGTTTATCTGCTGCGATCAGTTTCTTTCGTCCTGCTTTGGACTGCTCCTTAAAAACCGGCGGACTGTGCCGGATGGGATCGAAATCAGGATTATTATTTAAGACCAAACCTTCCTGCTCAAGCATACGTATCACATATTCAGCGATGGCAGGAGCGGAAGCTAGTCCGGGGGACTGGATTCCGGCTACATTGATCAGTCCTTTATAAAAACGGGATGGTTTGATATGAAAATCTTCCGTATAGGTAGCAGCCCGCAGCCCGGCAAAATAAGCAATCACTGAATCCCTGGGCATATGCTTGATAAAGGGGGCAAATTTTTCCATCATTTTGTCCATTCCTGCCCGGGTGCAACTGCGGTCTTCCTTGTCGGGTACTTCATCGGCGGTGGGACCGATCATTAGATTGCCGTCAACGGTTAAAATCACTCCTCCGCCTTTGGTATGAGCATCAGGGGGTATGCTCAGGTCGGCATTGCAGCCCGTTAATATCTGGCTGTATTTACGGTCGAAAAGAATGTGTTCGCCTTTGCGGGGGTGAATGGTGAATTCAGGACGTCCTGCCATTTCAGCGATTTCATCTGCATACACACCGGCGGCATTGATGATAAAAGCAGCCGGGAAAATTCCCTGGTCGGTAACCACTGCCTTAACTTGCCCATCCACAGTTTTAAGTCCGGTCACTTTGGTGTTCAGGTGGAGCCGGACACCATTTTTGACCGCATTCTCTGCAAAAGCTACTGTGGCTTTATAAGGGCAGGTGATGGCAGTGGTGGCAGCGAAAAATCCGCCAACAGCACCTTTGATATGGGGGTTCTTCTTTAAAACCGCTGCTTCATTTTCCAGGATTTCCACCTCCGGGACCCGGTTGATCCCGGCGATGGCTTTGATTGCGTCCAGCATGGACCGCTGCTTCTCATCCCTGATAAATCCCAGCAATCCTGCACGTTCCAGTGGGAAATCAAGCTCTTTGGCGGCCTGGGTATAAAGTTCATTACCGCGCAGGTTCAGCTGATGTTTCAAAGAACCTGGCTCCACGAAAAGAGCGGGATGGACCATGGCATTGTTGGCTTTGCTGGTACCGCAGGCGACATCAGCCTCTTTGTCCAGCAAGACGATATTCAGTTTATAACGGGAAAGCTCCCGGGCCAGACTGCAGCCCACGATTCCGGCACCGATAATCACCACATCGGCTGCCGGAAATTGCTGCTTTTTATTTCCGCTTACCCGGCGGGCTTTTCTCTTCTTATGCTGTGGGGTGGTCAATTGATTGACCACAGAATAGACCCCGGGATAAAGCCCGGCCAGATGTCCGGCTTCCACTACTGCCTCCCAGGAATCGACCTGACCGCTTAAAGTGACCAGGCCCCGGTCTATATCGAGTCTGACCCCTGAGAGTTGAGGATCATTTTTTATCCGTGCGGTGAGGATCTTGCGCAAAAAATTGTCATGACTTCTTTCGTTTAAGGCTGCTGCCATAATTTCTGCCAGATCAAAGACCGGCAGATAACTGGTCCTTTCCAGCATATCTTCACAAAACGGACAGGCAGTGACAATTGCCTGGGCATTAGGTACTTCCAGTTCTTCTGCCCGCAGGCGGGCAATTTCCAGGGCGCTTTCCGGCTCGATCAGGTCATAAATCTGGCCACCGCCGCAGCAGTGAGTTTCCGCCTCTTTATATCGAGGTTCCAACAGATAGAATTCAGGTATGGATGCCAAAATGGAGCGGGGCTCCTGTATGATTTCCGCCTGTCTGGCCAATACGCAGGGATCATGCCAGACCATCAAGGCACGCAGGGGATTGAACTTCAACCGGCCTTCTTTGACCAGATTGGCTGAAAACTGAGCAAAATGCATGATTTCCATGTTAAGCCTGATACCGGCCTCCGGATAGCGTACTTTAAAGGTCTGCAGACATTCCGGACAGGAGGTGACCAGGATTTTGGCACCGGTGGCATTGATTCTGGTGCTTAACTGCTGCATTAATTCTGCCGCAGTATCTTGAAGGCCTGCACTGTGTGCGGGGAAACCGCAGCAGGTCTCATCCTGTAAAACCGTTACTTTTACCCCCGCCGCCTGCAGGACGGTCAATGCCGCATCGATGGCTGACGGATTATGGGAACGGTAGGCACAACCGGCGAAAAACAACACCTCCGGGTCAGTAGTGCTGAGCTCTGGCAATGGTGCCAGTTGTTCCGGCGGATATAAAGCTGATGATTTCTTCAGCTGTTGATTTATTTTATATACGGAGCGCGGAGCCAGACCGGATTCCACCGCTTTGGCTTTAACGTCCCGCAGCAGTTCCGGTACGATAAGATTCTCAAAGGGGCACCAGTGCTCACAGCTGCGGCAGCCGGTACACTGATAAAAATAATCATATAATTCTTTGCTCTCAGCCAGCAGCCCTTTTTCCAGCATTACATTCAGACGCATTTTACCGGCGGGGGTGACCGTTTCTTTTTTAATGCTGGCGGTCACCGGACAATCAAACCGGCACATATTGGGGCATAACGCGCAGTTTGTCATTTGCACCATGTTTTCCTGCTGCATATTATTCACCCCCTAACCCGAGTTTGCCTGGATTCATAATATTATCCGGATCCAGTGCTTTTTTTACCGCTTTGAGCATACTCAAACCGGCCTCCCCCAATTCCTGGCGCATAAACCGGCTGCGGTTCAGGCCGATACCGTGATGATGACTGATGGTACCACCCATTGCCATGGTGGTATTCATAGCCGCATCCCAGAGCTGATGATAATAAACTTCTTTGTCAGCGGCATCCGGCATGCCGGCCACACTTAAGTAAAGGCAGGCTCCGTCATGGTAAACATGGGAAAAATGACCGCCCGCTGCGATGGTTTTCGGGACTTCCTTTAAGGCTTTGATTACTTCATGATAGAGCGGCGCGATTTTGGACCAGGGGGCCGCGATTTCTATGGTGTCATATACTAAACCGTTCTGGATCAGGTGGGAGGAAAGGCTGACATTAAAACGGGTCCTGAACCAATCCGCCACCGGCTCCGGTCCGCAGTCTATTCCCTGCCATTTTTCACAGTATTCCTGGGCGATCTCATTTTCGACCGCCGCCAGTTTTTCTGTTCCTTCCATGACCAGGACCAGCATAACTCTGTCCCGGGCTGCTTCGATATCCTTGAAATGAAGCTGGGTCTCAGCGGCATCATAAATACGTACCACCGCAGGCTTGATATTGCTCTGCAAAATCTCCCTGACTGCTGTCAGGGCATCCTCAACTGTAGAAAAAGCAAATGCGCGGCCGATTTGTTTTTCCGGCAGGCGCCAGATCTTCAAGACTGCCCGGGTGATGACACCCAGCGTTCCTTCAGCGCCCAGCAGCAGTTGGTCAATGCGCGGTCCGGTTGCTGAGCGTGGGGTAATGGTATTTTGATAGATACTGCCATCCGGGAGCACTGCCTGCAAACCGCACAGCATGTCTTCGATTTTGCCATATTTGGTGGAAAATTGTCCGGCTGCCCGGCAGGATATCCAGCCTCCCAGGGTGGAACACCTTACCGACTGGGGAGTATGCCGTAAAGTAAAACCCTTTTCCTGCAGCTTTCGTTCCAGGACCTCACCATTGATACCGGTTTCCACTGTAAGTAACAGACTATCTTCGTCGATTTCAATAATACGGTTCATTCTTTTCATATCCATAACGATCCCGCCATTGACTGCAGTAATTCCTCCCAGGACCCCGGACCCTTCCCCGAAAGGGATCAAGGGGACCTTATAATGGCGGGCGATTTTTACGATCTCAGCCACTTCAGCTGTTGATTCCGGCCAGACCACTGCATCAGGCAATGAGGCTGCTTTGCCCTCCATAAACCAGAGGTTGGTAAGCGGCCAGAAATCTTTGCCGGCCAGGATCCTGTCAGCTTCTGCGGCAGAAAAGCGCTGCCCTAAAAGCTTCTGCAGCTTGACCAAAGCATCTTGAAGGCCTGCAGGAGTCTGCTTATTTTCAAAACCGATAACATATGGCAAAATAAAAGACCTCCTTTTATTAAAACCTACTTTAATGATACCAAAATAAAAACAGGAAAATTAAAAAAAAACAGCCGTTGATTACGGCTGATCGAGGTTTATTCGAATATGTATAGTGACTTTAGAATATTAAAATGCTATATACCGGGACTCCATCAGCGATAGTATCTGCCAGCAAAGGATTTGGAAAAGCTTGGATACATAATTAATAATGCCTGATATGCAATGGCCTGATATTCATCGTTTAAAGGGCTGAAAGTATTTTTTACATTGGCATAATTTTCACTGTCATAAAGATTTGCCGCCAGTTTTATCAATGCGCGGTACGCAATATTTAAACCGGCTGCCTCCAGTATACCGTCAAAATCGATTTTCCCATCTGCGACGAATTTCTCGATCACATCAATGGGGGCTGTCCCATTGGGCAGATTAAGTCCCGGTGTACCGTTTGCGTATCTGACTTCTGTGTTGGCTCCGAAGGTTTCAGCCTGATTGGCATCTTCCAAAGTGCCAAGGCCGGCCAGGATATAACAAGCTGCTGTCAGTTCCGGTGATCTTTGGTCGTTATTCCTTGCGATGAGGCGTTTGAAATTAGCGCGATGTGCCTTACTGGTATAATAAACTGGTTTCTCCATTATCTATACCCCCCCGGTAATATTACTATTTATATAATAACGTAATATATATTATTAATAAATAGAAATTATCATGGAGCAAGACCAGGAGCAGCTCGCGGCACGAACAAGCCCCGCAATTGATCCGCAACAGCAAAGGACTTCTTACAGTAAGGCATGTCCCTGCCAATAGCGGTTATATTACGGGGCTTGCGTATAACCGTGGGTTCGTTCGAATTATACGGTGAAGGCCTCTTCCACCACATCTATAGCAGAAGTGTCACCATCTTTTATGACTCTCAATATGGTTGCCGCTTCCGGAAGAATGTTGCGGGTGAAGAAGCGGGCCGCTGCTACTTTGCCGTTATAGAACGCATAATCAAAGTGTTCCGTTCCCAGGGCTTCTATCTGCCGGGCGGCGATTAATGCCTGATCCAGCAGCAGCTTGGCACCGTACAATCTGCCGGTGGCATGGAGGATCCTGGTGGCGTAGAGTCCGATCATACCTGTTTTGCCTGCGCCCAGATAACCACCCATGGTCATTTGGATCTCTTTATAATTGTCCAGCGCTTCCTGCAGCAGTTCGAATTCCCGGGTAAAACCATCTGCTGCTTTATTGGCTTCAATGAAATCCTGGATCTCCTGCAGCCAGCTGGCAAATACTTTCCCTTTGCCCAGCATCCATTTGCGCCCCACCAGATCCATTGACTGGATGAAGTTGGTGCCTTCCCAGATAGGATAGATGCGGGAATCTCTCAGCAATTGAGCGATGGGATATTCTTCGGAAAAGCCATAACCGCCGTATACCTGCATGGCTTCGGAAATAGAGAGGAAACTCATATCCGAACAAAATGCTTTCACAATAGGTGTATTAACTTCTATCATGGCTTTGGCATGGGCAACCAATTCGGGATCCGAGCTGAAATCAGCAATGTCGGTCAAATAATAGGTATAGATGGTCATCGCCCGGCTGGCTTCAATGATGGACTTTTGATACATCAGCATCCGGCGCACGTCCTCATGTTTGATGATCGGCACCCGTCCGGCTTTAGGATCGGTCAAGAGGCGGCCCTGGATCCTTTGCAGAGCATATTGGACGGCATTGTTATAAGCCACCGTTGCAGTAGCCAGGGCAGCATGGCCGGTGACCAATCTTTCTTCATTCATCATGTTGAACATCTGCGCCATGCCGGAGGCATTTCCTTCAGCATCCGGAGGGTCTCCCAATAAATAACCCCGGCAGTTGTTTTCTTCCCCGAAGCTCACCACAGCTGTAGCCGAACCTCTTAAGCCCAGCTTATGTTCAATACCGGCACAGTTGACATCATTGAACTCACCGACTTCACCATTGGCATCCGGCCAGAATTTGGGTACTACAAACAAGGAAATGCCTTTGGTGCCCTTCTTGGCGCCTTCGATCCTGGCCAGGGTCAGATGCACGATGTTTTCAGTAATATTTTGCTCACCGGCGGTAATAAAGCATTTGGTACCTTTTATCTTATAGACGCCGGGTGTATCAGTAGGATAGGCTTTGGTCAGCAATTCGCCTACATCTGAACCGCCGATGGGTTCAGTCAGATCCATGGTACCGGACCACTGCCCGCTGAACATTTTAGGCAGGAAGATATCTTTTACTTCCTGACTGGCAAAATTCTGTATCAGACCGGCTGAGCCTGAGGTTGCCAGGAAATATGGGCAGAAGGCTCCATTGGCCCCCATCATATATTCATTGCTGCAGGATAAAATACTCATGGGCAGAGCTGACTCATCGTGATGGTTTTTGTTGCTGGAACCCAGTCCATTTTCCTGGATAAAGAAATAAGCATCTTTAAACGATTCCGGAACCGTTACTTTTCCGTTCTCAAAAACAGCGTGCTGGGTGTCCCCGTCGTCGTTGGTGGGTGCTACGATCTCTTTGGCTACTTTTAAGGCATTGTCCAGAATAAAATCGATATCTTCCAGACCATACGCATCTTTAAACCGTTCGCATGCAAATACCTTGTCCATATCCAGCCATTCTTTCAGGATAAAGCGGTGATCTCTTGTCGATTGTATAAAATTTGAAGCCATCATTTACCTCCTTAAAATTTTCTTAAACAACTTGTCCTGCCATTAAAAACATTAAACTCCCCCCATAAACCACTATTTTCCCTTTCACCCCCTGTAAGCACATATTTTAAAATTAAAAAGACTGTCAACAGATGCTAAGACTTCCGGTAATATCCCGGCTCAACTTCAGTGATCAGGCCTTCGCGCAGCATATATTTCAAATGATTATAGACGGTCATTTTCTCCCAGAACAATTCATAGATATTCCGCTGTTCGGGAAAAACCAACCGGTAGGCAGCCAACGCATCAATGGTCAGCGGCTCTTTTAATAACTGCAGAATTTTGTCATGACGCTTTAAAACGATATGTATATATTGATCGAGGCTCGACAGAATATTTTCAGTCAGAACCCGGCGGTGTGAAGGCACCAGGATGCGAGGATCGATCAGCTTGATTCTTTCCACTGAGGCAAAAAGATCACCAACATCAGCACTGAAGTTGCTGTACCACGGGCCGGCTTTTGCCAGATCGATATCCCCGGAAAAAAGCAGCCCCTGTTTTTCCATATAAAAGCCGTAATGGCCTGCAGTATGGCCGGGAAGATGAATCGCCCGGAGGGTATATTTGCCAAGGATTATCTGGTCTTGATCTTTGAAGGCTCCCGCCACAGGAATCTTTCTGAAGCCGGGACTCACCGGTACATCTTCCGGCATGGGAATGACCGAACCGTAACCCGGCCTTTTAATACCAGGCATCATGACTGACCATAGGTCATAGCCGTGAAAGTTATGATAGGATGCTTCGTCATCATAGGTAGCAAGTTCTTCTTTTCCGACATAAAACTTGGCTGCCGGGAAAAAACTGTCCCCATGAAGATGATCAAAATGAGAATGGGAAATTAGGGCCATTTGGACTTTAGGCCCTGTGATAGCTGAAAACGCTTTTCCTCCAGCCCCCAAGTCGATCACAGCCGGAATATCATCGTCAAAGTACATGCTGTTTGAGTAAGGATATTTAGGCTGGGTTTCAGGTACAACTACATAAACACCATCAAGCAGCTGCTTAAGAATCGGAAACACTTCCCCCCGAAGTATTATATTATTATTGTAACAGTAACCTTTGGGAAGATAAATAACTGCTTGAGGAATATTCGACAATAAATTATACGTAAATAAAAATAGCCGGTCATACACCATGATTGGAAGTGTAATGTCCGGCCAGGGATGCCCCGCCTCAGTCCATCGGACCTCCTTCCCAGTACTGCCTGATTTTTCTTAATGCATAACCGCCAAAGAATAAACCGTTTATAAAGGCCAGTGGGATAGCCATGGCACCAAACCAATGAAAATTTTGCTTTAAATCTTCCTGACCATCGGTAGTTCTATATCTGGTCAAAATGTTTCCCTCCTTTTTATTCTTATTGTGATACAAAAAGAGGGGAAATATAGCAGGATATAATTATCATTTTTTCTCAATTTTTGCTCATTAAGGCGGGAATTACTTTGGAAATCAACAAATAGATCAAGGTGCCGCAGAGCAAAATCAACAGCAGGATACTGATAACTTTTTCAATCATTGCTTATCACCATCAATAATATATGAAAGAATGACTTTTTTTATTCTGACACAACAAGTAAACTGCAATAAAAGGGGAAATAAGCAGGATGGGGGCAGAGCTGATACTTGTGCCCGCCGGAATGTTAGATTACAATAACCATCAGGAGACGGGAAATACTGCTCCGTTAATTTTATGTCTGATAGGGGTCTCAATGAAAAAGAAAAAGAATTCTTATCCCAAACCCATTTTGAAAAAGTTCGCCCAGGAAATCACTGCCATGATCGATATGAACCAGGGCCGCCTTTTCCTGCTGGAAAGGCTGGAAGATATGCCTGATGAAGTCAGAACTGAAATGATCGAAGGGATGTCCTCTTTTTACCAGGATGAGATGGTGGATTTTTTTTACTTGATGAAGATGGAATACGACACGGAATTTGCTGCCATTTGTGATAAAGCCCTGGAAAAATACCGTATGGCAGGGCTGGATGTTACACCGCCGCAATTTTTTGCCGGGACATTTTATAAGGCTTATGTCAGCCGCACCCGCCATACCGGCAGAATAACCCTTGATGCAGCCTGGATTACAGATAATTCTGCTTTACATGTGGAGTGTTTTTACCTGACCTTTAACCCGGACGGGATCCACAGCTTTATATTGGTCGACGATATGCCGATTTATGCTTACGAGGAGCAAAGGAACAGTTTGTCTGATATGGAGGAGGTTAGTTATGAGGAAGCCTGCACTCTGATCTATCAGGCCTACTCCAATAATCTCCGCTATATGACTGCTCCGGCATTAGGCCGTTTTCTCTATCAAAAATATATAGATTATTATATTTTCCATGATTTACCTGATCATTTAAGCCTCTTTCGGCGCATTTCAGTCCAGTTTACGCCCCGGCAGCTGGTAAACAATTATTTTCTGAGCATCAGGAATCGGGATTATCTTTACCTGGAAGCTCTGGCCACCGAAGAGGGCAATGTTCACAGGATTCTGGAGAATCTGGGCAGTCTTTTTAGTGCCGGAACCTTATTGCTGGAAGCCCAGGTACAGGATGTGCACGCTGTGGGGAACCAGGTTTTTATAAATGCCAATGCTTATACTGAACGGGATGAGGAGATATTTGCCAATCAATTGCAATTCCAACTGACCAGGGATGAACAAAAAACATGGTATATCTATGATTTTGAACTGCTTAAACAGGAGTGCCTGAACCGGGAAAGAGATGCCAGTCCTTTTACAGGACCAGTCTTATGCCGTATCTATTATGTAACTGATGTGGATGAGCTTTTCGAAATTTTGGAAAAGGTAGATAATATCCAGAGCATTGAGGAATTGACCTATGGTGTGCATATGCGCATAACGGAAGAAGCGGAAGATAACAGCCAGGGCGTGGTATTTTTTGAAGGAGTCGCAGTAGATATTGTGGTCAATAACGGTGAAGAACTGGCTTTGATCAGCAAACATACCGAGTTTATCGACGAACTGCATCAGATGTTTATGGAAGAATACAGCAATATTGTCACCCCTTTGGGGACTTATGAAACAGACATGCTGACCGCCTACAAGTATATCAATGGGCGGTATAAGAGCTTTGAAGATACCTTTTATGATCATGCGGCCGGCAATGCGTTTGACGACGGAATGCGCTGCCTGACTGTGAGCTATTATGTGAAAGACCGGGCGAAAATAATTGAATCGCTCAATAAAGTACAAGATATGGCGGTCGATATCAGCCCTGACAAAAAGGTGTATTACCAATTCAGTCATCCGCTGGCCGGGCTGGGTTTTTTTGCTGAATATATGCTTGACGATGACTGGTTAAACATTTCCGCTTTCGGTGAAATAGATCTGGATCTTGCCCGGAAGGATTTTGAGATGCTGGCGGGAGATCAGCTTGAATATGATGGAGTGGAAAAACGGTATGGCAGCATATTCGATATTTTAAGCACGAGTATCAAAAAAGAATATCCGGGATTGGAAAAGGCATTAAAAGAAGTTTATCTTAACAAATGGTACTATTCAGGCTTACGCCACTTAAAGGGAATGAGCCCTTCCGAAGCCAGCCAGACGGAAGAGGGCAAACAGCTATTATGGAGCATGCTCAAAAAATTCCGGCAAAAAGAAAAGAACATCAGCCGGCAAAGACTGTCACTGCAAGAATATGTTCGTAAACTGGAACAAAAAAAACACGAAAAACAATCCTGATTTATATTGACAGCTAATCCGGGTTTCCCTATACTATTATAATAATTAAATAGGATAACAGGCTATGACAGGACATAACATATAAAAGCGTTAGATTACAGAGAGCCGGAGTGGTGGAAACCGGTATCAACATTTATATGGCGATCATCCTCGAGCTGCCATCTGAAAGATCAATCGATCAAGTAGGTGGTGCCGGACAAACAGATCCGTTAAAAACTGGGCATAATGCTGCGAGTGGTCGTTAATAAACGACAAGCAGGGTGGTACCGCGAGAAATACCTCTCGTCCCTGAATTTGGACGAGAGGTTTTTTATATTCAATTTGTTTTCAGCTCACTTTTTTCAGGAGGGGAAATTTATGAAAAGCACCATGATCAAAAAAGGACTGGAAAAGGCCCCCCATCGTTCCCTGTTTAATGCACTGGGCTTAACTGATGAAGAAATTGCCCGTCCTCTTATCGGAGTCGTAAATTCAAAAAATGATATCGTTCCCGGTCATATCAATCTGGATAAAATAGCCGAAGCGGTGAAAGCAGGAATAAGACTGGCCGGAGGAACACCCTTTGAGTTTCAGACCATAGCTGTCTGCGACGGTATTGCCATGAATCATATCGGGATGAGCTATTCCTTGGGCAGCCGGGAACTGATCGCCGATTCCGTGGAAATTATGGCAGTGGCCCATGCCTTTGATGCTTTGGTATTTATTCCTAATTGTGATAAAGTGGTTCCGGGCATGTTAATGGCCGCAGCACGGATCAATGTTCCCGCCATTTTTATCAGTGGAGGACCGATGTTGGCTGGCAGAGCTGACGGCAAAGCGATCAGTGTTACCCAGGTATTTGAAGCTGTAGGCGCAGCCGCAGCAGGCCGGATCACCGATGACCAGCTTTGTGCATTGGAGCAGAATGCCTGTCCTACTTGTGGGTCCTGTTCCGGTATGTTTACTGCCAACTCCATGAACTGCCTGACCGAAGCGTTGGGCATGGGTTTGCCCGGTAACGGGACTATACCGGCAGTATATTCAGAACGTATCCGCCTTGCCAAAAAGGCCGGTATGAAAATCATGGAATTATGGGAAAAAGATATAAAACCCAGCGATATCATGACCCCATCCGCTTTCCGTAATGCTATTCATATGGATATGGCCATTGGCTGTTCCACCAATTCAGTCCTGCATTTGCTGGCTATCGCCAGTGAAGCCGAGGTAGAACTGGATCTTAACCTGTTCAATGAAATCAGCCAAACCACTCCCCATCTGTGTAAAATAAGCCCGGCCGGAAGCCATCATATGGAAGACTTGCATGCGGCCGGCGGTGTTCAGGCAATATATAATGAACTTGGCAAAAAAGGTCTGCTTGATCTTACCTGCATGACCGTGACCGGGCACACCATCGGAGAAAATATTGCCGATACGCCTGTTTTAAACCACGAAGTCATCCGCCCGATAGATGCTCCTTATAGCCCCAGCGGCGGGCTGGCAATTTTATTTGGCAATCTGGCACCTGATGGAGCCGTGGTTAAAAAAGGCGCAGTCGATCCTGAAATGATGGAACATACTGGGCCCGCCCGGGTATTTGATTCAGAAGAAGCAGCCGTCGATGCTATTTTAAAACAGCAGATCAAAGCCGGCGATGTCATCGTGATCCGTTATGAAGGTCCCCGGGGAGGACCGGGAATGAAGGAAATGCTTACTCCCACCTCGGCTATTGCCGGTATGGGGCTGGATAAGGAAGTAGCACTGATAACCGACGGACGCTTTTCCGGTGCAACCCGGGGAGCATCCATAGGGCATGTGTCACCGGAGGCAGCCGCCGGAGGTGTAATTGCCCTTGTCGAAGAGGGCGACCTGATTCGAATTAATATTCCGGCGAATCAGCTGGAACTAATGGTAGATGAAGCAGTGCTTGCCGAAAGAAGACGACTATGGCAGGTACCTGAACCCAGGATAAAAAAAGGATATATGCAGCGATATGCTCAGATGGTACAATCAGCCAGTACCGGTGCCATATTTAAAAAGCCATAAGGCCGACCGGACTGAAAAGCAAATGCAGCGGGCCATCTTTAGCCCGCTATTTTAATCGCAAAACAGCCGGAGTCAGGGCAGAAGGTTCTCCTGATTGCGGATCGACAATAGATGGCAGCCGTTGGTTAAACGGCGGGAGGAAAACAGGGAGGTGTTCTGAGTGAAGTTAAAAGGTGCAGAAATATTGTTGGAATGTTTAAAAGAAGAAGGCGTGGATACCATATTTGGTTATCCCGGCGGGCAGATCCTGCCTGTATACGACGCACTGTACAGTTCAGATATCAGGCATGTACTGGTACGTCACGAACAGGGAGCAGCCCATGCGGCTGACGGTTATGCCAGGGCTACAGGAAAAGTAGGGGTATGTGTTTCTACTTCCGGCCCGGGAGCTACAAATCTGGTTACCGGTATTGCCACTGCCTATATGGACTCCATACCGATGGTTTGTTTTACCGGACAAGTAGGTACAACCTTTATTGGCAAAGATGCTTTTCAGGAAGCAGATATTACCGGTATAACTCTACCCATCACCAAACATAACTATTTGATCGAAAGGACCGAGGATGTGGCCGGGATCGTCAAAGAAGCCTTTTATGTTGCCAGAACCAATCGCCCCGGTCCGGTAGTGGTAGACCTTCCGAAAGATGTTATGGAAAGAACCATTGAATATGAACCGGCCCAGGCAGATGTAAACATAAGGGGTTACCGGGTGATGCGCGGGTATAACAACGGCCAGGTAATCAATGCGGTGGAACTGATCAAAAAAGCTCAGCGCCCGGTGATTTATGCCGGCGGCGGTGTGATCGCCTCCAATGCCGCCATGGAATTAAGAGAACTGGCAGAGCGCCGGAAGATTCCGGTGGCATCAACCTTGATGGCCTTAGGCAGTTTTCCCTCTCTGCATTATCTTTCCCTGGGGATGCTGGGTATGCATGGAACCCGTTACGCCAATTATGCCATGGGTGAAAGTGATTTGATCATTGCCGTGGGAGTTCGTTTTGATGATCGCGTTACCGGAAAATTAGAAGGCTTTGCTCCCAATGCCAGGATCATTCATATTGACATAGATGCGGCCGAAATCGGCAAGAATGTAAATATCAATGTTCCTATCGTAGGTGATGTGAAGGAAGTTCTGCAGGCTATCAATCAACGCCTTGATGAAGTACAGGAGGCGGGTGAATGGCTGCAGACTATTGACCGCTGGAAAGATGAATTTCCCATGAGTTACCCCCAATCAGCAGAAGGACGCATCATGCCCCAGGATGTAGTGGAAAGGATCTATCATCATACCCAGGGCGAAGCGATCATAACCACTGAAGTGGGACAAAACCAGATGTGGACCGCCCAGTTTTATAAATTCAAACATCCCCGCAGCTTTATCACTTCCGGCGGTCTGGGTACCATGGGCTACGGTTTCCCGGCAGCCATCGGCGCACAGATCGCCTGCCCGGATAAAAAAGTGGTGGATATCGCCGGTGACGGCAGCATCCAGATGAATATTCAGGAACTGGGTACCGCAGTTCAGTACAAACTGCCCATCGTTATATGTATACTTAATAATCAGTATCTGGGAATGGTCAGGCAATGGCAGGGTCTCTTTTATCAAAAGCGGTACTCCTATGTTGATATGAGCCATCAGCCTGATTTTGTTAAACTGGCCGAGGCGTATGGTGCTATGGGAATCAGGGTCACCAAAGCAGAAGAAATCGATCCGGCATTAAGCCGGGCGCTGGCAGTCACTGACCGGCCGGTGATTATCGATTTCCTGGTCGAAAGGGAAGCCGATGTATTTCCGATGGTGCCGCCAGGCGGGACACTGGATAATATGCTGGGGGGTGACTAAAAATGAAGAAACATACACTTGCCGTTACCGTAGAGAACAAACCGGGTGTATTGACCAGGGTTGCGACCTTGTTTCGCCGCCGGGGATACAACATCGACAGCCTGACAGTGGGAACCACCGAAAACCCGAATATTTCCCGCATGACCATCGTGGTCCAGGGTGATGATTCAGTGATCGAACAGGTGACCAAGCAGCTTTACAAGCTGGTGGATGTGATCAAAATCATTGATGTTACCGATGAAAAGGCGGTGGATCGTGAACTGGTCCTGATCAAAGTTAAAGCCGACAATACGGTCCGGGCGGAAATCGTTCAAATCGTCGATATATTCCGCGCCCGCATCGTGGATATCGGCCGCAGTTCACTGATAATTGAAGCCACCGGCGATTCGACTAAAATCGATGCCATTGAAGATTCATTACGTCCTTTCGGGATCATGGAGCTGGTTCGAACCGGTAAAATCTCAATGTTAAGGGGAAACAAATAGTTTTGATAAATACAGATACTATTTTAGAAAAATAAAGGAGGAAATAAAAATGGCCAAAATGTATTATGATGCTGATGCAAATCTGGAGCTCTTAAAAGGGAAAACCGTAGCAGTCATGGGATTTGGCTCCCAGGGCCATGCCCAGGCGCAAAACCTGCATGAAAGCGGAGTCAAGGTGATCGTTGGTCTGCGTAAACCATTCGATGCCGCCAGCCAGGCGGAATGGGACCGGGTCATCGCTGCTGGTATTCAGCCTATGACAGTCAGTGAAGCTGCCCAGCAGGGTGACATCATCCAGATCCTTTTGCCCGATGAGGTACAGGCAAAAGTATATAAAGAAGAGATCCAGCAATATATGACCGAAGGCAAGGCCCTGGTATTCTCCCACGGCTTTAATATCCATTTTGGACAGATCGTGCCTCCGGCCAATGTTGATGTTTATATGGTCGCTCCCAAAAGCCCCGGGCATCTGGTCCGCCGGATGTATGAAGAAGGTGCCGGCGTTCCGTCACTGATTGCCATTCAGCAGGATTATACCGGAATGGCCAAAGAATATGCCCTGGCCCATGCCAAAGGTATCGGCTCCACCAGAGCGGGAGTGCTTGAGACCACTTTCCAGGAAGAAACCGAAACCGATCTCTTCGGTGAACAATGCGTACTGTGCGGCGGTGTGACGGAATTGGTCAAAGCCGGTTTTGAAACACTGGTAGATGCGGGCTATCAGCCTGAAGTAGCGTATTTCGAGTGCTTGCACGAATTAAAACTCATCGTTGACCTGATGTATGAAGGCGGCATGAGCAATATGCGTTACTCTGTTTCCGATACCGCTGAATGGGGCGATTATATTACCGGACCTAAAATTATCGGTGAAGAAGCGCGCTATGCCATGCAGGATGCTTTGGCCGAAATCCAGGACGGCATATTTGCCAAAGAATGGCTGCTGGAAAATCAGGTGGGACGCCCTCGTTTCAATGCTTTAAAAAGACAGGGCAAAGAACATTTGATCGAAGAAGTTGGCGCTGAACTGCGTTCCATGATGCCCTGGCTGAAAAGCGGCAATGCTTTAGTGAAAGAGAATAAATAAGCGATACCACAAGTAAAATATGATTTAAAAGGACTTTGATATCAATGAACGACAAAAACAGGATCTATCTTTTTGATACGACCTTGCGGGATGGGGAACAATCCCCCGGTGTCAGCCTGAATGCTGACGAAAAACTTGAAATCGCTAAGCAATTGGCCTTGCTGGGAGTAGATGTTATAGAAGCCGGTTTCCCCATTACTTCACCGGGTGACTTTGCGGCGGTCAAAAGAATCGCTGATACGGTAAAAGGACCGGTCATAGCCGGTCTTTGCCGGACGGTCATAAAAGAAATAGAACGCACCTGGGAAGCAATAAAGGGCGCAGAAAAGCCGCGGATACATACATTCCTGGCTAGTTCTGATATTCATTTGAAATATAAGCTGCAAATGACCCGGGAGCAAGCTTTAGCCCAGGCAGTGGAAGCAGTCTCCTATGCCAAAAGCTTATGCCCGGATGTTGAATTTTCAGCCGAAGATGCCTCCCGTTCTGATCCGGATTATTTGGTTCAGCTGCTTACAGCAGTGATCGATGCCGGTGCCAATGTAGTCAATCTGCCGGATACCGTCGGCTACGCTGTACCTGAAGAATTTGGACGGTTTATCGGCTATATCAGGGACAATGTACCCAATATCGATCAGGCCATTATCAGCGTTCATTGTCATGATGATCTGGGCATGGCCGTGGCCAATTCCCTGGCCGGGATCGCCAATGGCGCACGCCAGGTGGAAGTGGCGGTCAATGGCATCGGGGAAAGAGCCGGCAATGCATCTTTGGAAGAGATCATCATGGCGCTTTATACCCGTAAGTCTTTCTATGAAAAAGAAATCAATGTCAACTATCGCGAGATTTACCGCACCAGCAAACTGGTCAGCAATCTGACCGGTATGGTCATTGCCCCTAACAAAGCGGTGGTGGGACAGAATGCTTTTGCCCATGAATCCGGAATCCATCAGGATGGGGTCTTAAAAGAACGATCCACCTATGAGATCATGAGCCCGGAACTGGTAGGCTTAAGCCGCAGCAATCTGGTATTAGGCAAACATTCCGGCCGCCATGCCTTCAAGGACCGGTTGAGTGCATTGGGATATAACTTAAAAGATGATGAATTAAACCGTGCTTTTCTCGATTTCAAGGAAATCGCCGATAAGAAAAAAACTGTCACCGATGATGATCTGGAAGCATTGATCAAAGATCATATCTGGAAGGTGCCGGAAAGATTCTCTCTGGTTTATCTGCACATCTCCAGCGGAACTACTGTAGTACCGATGGCAACTGTAAAACTGAGCATCGAAGGGATGATATTTGAAGCGGCGGCAACCGGAGACGGACCGGTGGATGCGGCATGTAAAGCAGTGGATAAGATCACTGATATTTACGGAACCCTGCACTCTTATAAATTGAATGCGGTCAGCGGCGGCAAAGATGCTTTAGGGGAAGTTCTTGCCCGGATCTCCATCAATGGGGTGATGTACAACGGCCGGGGCCTAAGTACGGACATCATCGAAGCCAGCGTCAAAGCCTATATAAATGCCATTAACAAGCATTTTTATGCCGAGCAGCGTCAAAAAGAAGAATTAGGTCAATAGAAGGAGGAGCTGACTTATGGGAATGACCATCAGTCAAAAGATACTGGCGGTCCATGCAGGCCGGGAGCATGTAGAAGCCGGTGAATTGATCAACTGCCGGCTGGATGTGATCCTGGGCAATGATGTAACTGCGCCTGTTGCCATAGCCGAATTCGACCGTCTGGGTTATCCTGAGGTAAAGGACCGGGATAAAATCGTTCTGGTGCCTGATCATTTTATTCCCAATAAAGATATCAAATCTGCCGAACAGGCTAAAATCGTACGTGACTTTGCCAAAAAACAGGGAATCACCAATTATTTTGAAGTCGGCAAGATGGGCATCGAACACTGCCTGCTGCCGGAACAAGGATTGGTGGCACCGGGAGATCTGATTATCGGTGCTGATTCCCATACCTGCACTTACGGAGCTCTGGGAGCCTTTGCCACCGGGGTGGGTTCCACGGATATGGCTGCCGCCATGGCTACCGGGGAAGCCTGGTTTAAAGTGCCGGAAGCCATCAAGTTTGTTTACTATGGTAAACTGCCCGAGTATGTAGGAGGTAAAGATCTGATCCTGCATACCATTGGGGATATTGGCGTAGACGGAGCCCGTTATATGTCCATGGAATTCACCGGTGAAGCCATTGACAGTCTATCTATTGACAGCCGTTTTACCATGGCCAACATGGCCATCGAAGCCGGGGGGAAAAACGGGATCATTGCCCCGGATGATATCACCTTAAGCTATGTGAAGGATCGTGTAAAACGTCCTTATAACCTTTATAAATCTGATGATGATGCCAGGTATTATGAAGTGCGGGAATATGATGTCAGCAAACTGGAACCGGTGGTAGCGTTTCCTCATCTGCCGGAAAATACCCGCTTTGTCAGTGAAGCAGCCGATGTAAGCATTGACCAGGTGGTGATTGGATCCTGTACCAATGGCAGGATCGAGGATCTGAAAATCGCTGCTTCCATTTTAAAGGGCAAAAAAGTACATCCTGAACTCCGGGTCATCATCTTCCCGGGTACCCAGCAGATTTATCTGGAAGCCCTGCGGCTTGGCTACATTGAAGCCTTTGTAGAGGCGGGTGCCATTGTCAGCACTCCCACCTGTGGACCATGCCTGGGCGGGCATATGGGGATCCTGGCCAGGGGCGAAAAAGCACTGGCTACTACCAACCGCAACTTCGTAGGGCGGATGGGCCATCCGGAAAGCGAAGTATACCTGTCCAGCCCGGCAGTTGCTGCTGCCAGTGCAATTAAAGGCAGGATCACTCCCCCCTGGGAAGTGTAATTTTCTTTAATAAAGGAAGGAAGGTCAACTATGAAGCTAAGCGGCAAAGTGCATAAATTCGGCGCTGATATTGATACAGATGCCATTATACCAGCCCGTTATTTGAATACTTTTGACCCGGAGGAACTGGCCAGACATTGCATGGAGGATGCTGATCCCCTGTTTCCGTCCAAAGTAAAAGCAGGAGATATCATCGTTGCTGATAAAAACTTCGGCTGCGGCAGTTCACGGGAACATGCTCCCATTGCCATAAAAGGTGCCGGGGTGTCCTGTGTGATCGCCCGTTCCTTTGCCCGTATATTTTATCGCAACTCAATCAATATAGGCCTGCCCATTTTGGAATGTGATGAAGCTGTCGATGCAGTTCTTGAAGGAGATGAACTGGAAGTTGAGCTGGAAACCGGCTTGATCACCAATAAACGCAATGGTGAGCAGTTTCAGGCTGTGCCTTTCCCGGAATTCATGCAGGGGATCATCACCCAGGGCGGACTCATCAATTACGTAAAAGCAAAGAAGACCAACGATTAAAGCAGGAAAGGATGTACAACATGTTTAAAATCGCTGTATTACCCGGTGACGGTATTGGCAATGAAATTGTTCCTGAAGCCATAAAGGCACTTCAGGCCATTGGAGAAAAATTTAATCATGAATTTGCATTTACCGAAGCTTTGATCGGCGGAGCAGCCTATGATGCGGCAGGGCATCCTTTGCCCCCCGAAACCTTAAGACTGTGTAAGGCTTCCGATGCTGTTCTATTAGGGGCCATCGGCGGCCCCAAGTGGGAAGAGCTGCCGGTGCACCTGCGGCCGGAAGTCGGAGCGCTGCTGCCTTTAAGAAAGGAACTGGGGCTTTATGCCAATATGCGTCCCTGTATGTTGTTCCCCAGTCTGCTCAGTGCCTCCACCCTGAAAGAAGAGACCCTGGCGGGAGTAGATATCATGGTGATTCGGGAGTTGACCGGAGGCGCTTATTTCGGTGAAAAACACCGGGAAAAATTGATGGGCGGCGGGGAAAAAGCCACAGACTATATGACGTATTCCACATACGAAATCGAAAGGATCATCCGCTATGCCTATGAAGTAGCCCGGGTACGCGGCAAGAAACTGTGCTCTGTAGATAAAGCCAATGTCCTGGAATCTTCCCGCTTGTGGCGGGAAATTGCTGTGAAACTGGCCGCGGAGTATCCGGATGTTGAGACTTCTCACATGTATGTTGACAACTGTGCCATGCAGCTGATTCGCAATCCCCGCCAGTTTGATGTTATCGTAACCGAGAACCTGTTTGGTGATATTTTGACCGATGAAGCATCCATGCTCACCGGTTCAATCGGTATGCTGCCCAGTGCTTCCATCGGCGGCAAAGTGGGCCTGTATGAACCAGCCCACGGCAGTGCTCCGGATATAGCCGGGCAGGGAAAAGCCAATCCTTTGGCAACAATTCTATCCGCGGCCATGATGCTCAGGTATTCTTTCCATTTGGAAACGGAGGCCAGATTGATTGAAAAAGCGGTCACCGAATTTCTGGAGCAGAATTACCGGACAGCTGATTTGATGGAAAGCGGCAAGAAATCAGTAACAACTTCTGAAGCCGGCGATATCGTTGCGGAGTTTATAAGGAAATTCCAATAAGTGATGAGACTATGATAGTGATAATAACCGGAGCATTTCGGAAGGAGGAAAAGGCATTGGGGATTACAAGCTGAATACCATGATTTATGATACTACCTTAAGGGATGGCTCGCAAACGGAGGGCATCAGTTTTTCCCTGGAAGATAAGCTGCGAATCGCACGCAAGCTGGATCATCTGGGGGTCAGCTATATCGAAGGCGGATGGCCGGGGAGCAATCCCAAAGACCTGGAGTTCTTCAGTCAGATCAAAAAGGTTCCCCTGAAAAATGCTAAAATCACTGCCTTCGGTTCCACCCGCAAGCCGGGGGTAAGAGTGGACCAGGATAGTAATGTTCAAGCCTTGCTGGACGCAGGGGTAAGTACAGTCACCATCGTCGGCAAATCATGGGATTTTCATGTCTTGCGCGCCCTGGAGACCACCCTGGAAGAAAACCTTGCCATGATCAGCGATACAGTCTTCTATCTGAAGAGCAAAGGGTTGGAAGTCATTTTTGATGCCGAACATTTCTTTGACGGTTTTAAACAAAACCGCAATTATGCCCTGCAGGTACTGAAGGCCGCTGAACAGGCGGACTGGATCGTTCTCTGTGATACCAATGGCGGCACAATGCCCTGGGAAATCTCAGGAATCATAGAGCAGGCCGCTCAAACCGTCAATAATCCATTGGGGATCCACGCCCATAATGATTCCGGCTGTGCCGTCAGCAATTCTCTGATGGCTGTTCAAGCCGGGTGCCGCCAGGTACAGGGTACCATTAACGGGTACGGGGAACGCTGCGGCAATGCTGACCTTTGTGTCATCATTCCCAATCTGGAACTGAAAATGGACCGCCAGGCGCTGCCCGCAGGAAATCTGAAGAACCTGACGGAAGCTGCCCATTACATCAGTGAAATTGCCAACATGCCCCACCACAACAACCAGCCCTTTGTAGGTTACGGAGCTTTTGCCCACAAAGGCGGGATCCATGTCAGTGCCTTGCTGAAGGATTCTCAGACATATGAACATATAAACCCCGAAGCAGTAGGGAACAAGCGCCGGGTATTGGTTTCGGAGCTTTCCGGTTTGTCCAATCTGCTATATAAAGCCAGAGAATTGAATCTTGATATCAACAGCTATGATGCCAAGACCCGCAAAGTGATCCGGGAAATCAAAGAACTGGAAAATCAGGGCTTCCAATTTGAGGGGGCCGATGCTTCCCTGGAACTGTTGCTGCGCAAGGCTTTCGGGCAATATGACGAATTTTTTAAGTTGGAAAACCTTAAATTGATCATGGAAAAAAGCGAAGACAAGGATATTACTGCCGAAGCCATCATCAAACTGACCATTGGAGAAAAAACCTTTCACACCGCTGCTGAAGGTGACGGTCCGGTCAATGCTTTGGACAATTCCATCCGCAAGGCTTTAAACGAAGTTTATCCTGAGATCAGCCGGATGCACTTAAGCGATTACAAAGTAAGGGTGTTAAACGGTAATAAAGGCACCGGTGCCAAAGTAAGGGTTCTGATCGATTCAGTCGATGATACCCGGCAGTGGAGTACCGTTGGAGTGTCCGAAAACATTATCGAAGCTTCCTACCAGGCAATTGTGGACAGTATCAACTATATGCTGATGAGAAGCAAATTATCAGAATAGCAAGATGCCAAAAACCCTTTCGTTCCAAGACGGGAGGGTTTTTATAATTTGCCATGCGTGTGTTAATGCTTTTATCTGCGAAATTCATAAAATAAGTATTTTTCAATATGTATAATAAGAAGCTTCATAATATGCCAAATGTATACAACTGGAAATAGTGATGACCAGTGGGATATTTAATGTTATATTAAAAGCGAAGCGAAAAAATAGTTCTTGGTGGGGGGAAGTATAAAATGAAAGCGATGATAATGGCGGCCGGAGTAGGTTCCCGTCTCATGCCGCTGACAGTGGAAGTCCCAAAACCGATGATACCGATGGCCAACCGGCCTTTGATGGAAAGTATCGTCAACCTGCTGAAAGAACATCAATTTGATGATGTGATCGCCAACCTTCATTACCATGCCGAAACCATCAGCGATTACTTCGGTAATGGTGAAGCTTACGGCCTGTCCCTGCAATACTCTCTGGAAGAAGAATTAAAGGGTACTGCCGGCGGGGTGAAAAATTGTGAGAACTTTTTGAATGAAACCTTTGTAGTAGTAAGCGGGGATGCTTTGACCGATATCGATCTGACTGCATTGATGCGTGCTCATCGCAGCAACGGTGCATTGGCAACCATTGCTTTAAAAAAAGTTGATGATGTGGAGCAGTTTGGCGTAGTGGTACACAATGATGCAGGCAAAATAAAGAAATTTCAGGAAAAGCCCAAACAGGAAGAAGCCTTGAGTAACATGGCCAATACCGGAATTTATATCTTTGAACCGGAAATTTTCAAATACATACCTCCCCGGCAGTTTTATGATTTCGGCAAACAGGTTTTTCCTCATCTGGTGAGGATCAAGGCCCCTTTTTACGGCACACCCATTGAGGATTACTGGTGTGATGTAGGAAATATAAATACCTACCGCCAGGCACACAAAGATATTCTGGCAGGCCGGGTGCGGACCAAAACCGAACGGATCATGATCAATGGTGCAAGCGACGCCAAAGTACTTTGCGGCGAAAATACCATGATTGGTAAAGGAGTCACTTTCTCCGGCAATATCGTGATCGGCTCCGGCTGCATCATACAGGATGGAGCCAGGATCAGTAACTGCATCATATGGGATGATACGGTGGTAGGAAAGAATTCTTTATTGCGGGATTGTGTAGTAGGAAGCTCCTGCAATATTGGCGAACAGGTTATCATCGAAACCGGAGCTGTCGTGGCCAGCCGCTGCCAACTGGAAGATAAGGTTGACATTAAGGCAGGGCAGAAGGTATTTGTGAATACTTCGGGGCTTTTACAACTGGAACAAGGCTAACCAGACCGATTTTTGCATGTGAATCTCATCGTTATTTTAAAAAGCCCGTCAATCAGCGTACCTCATGTACGCTGATTGACGGGCTTTTTTCATGTCGTATGTTATAACTGGTCTTTGGTCAAAACCTCAGTATAGTAGGTATCGAATTGGCTGAAGTCGGCTTCCAGGGCAGAAAGTGATGCATCGTCCTCAAAAGGCATCCACATATAAAGGTAAAATTGCTTATTTTCCTTAACCAGCAGTGCCACTTCCCGGCCTAATTCTTCTTCGTCCAGCGATCCTGAATAAACGACCATGGCAGTATTTTCCCACTCTTTGGTGTATTCCTTCTGCACTTCGATACTTAATCCGGTCTCAATGTTGGTGGTAGTGGAAGACAGGATCTCAGCGGTTTCTTTTTCGATCACATCCCGCTGGGCAATCAGTTCTGAAGGCTTGTTGTCGCTGTATTGGGGCAGAAATTGCAAGGACCAGAATACACTCAAATTCTCCGCCATTCCCTGGTAATCACTATTTATGTAGGAAGCGTAAAAGTTATCCACGGTTTTTTCCGGGCCTTTGGCTTGCCCCAGATCGGGATAATATGCCGCAATGTAATACATAGCTGCCAGGATGACCACAATAAGTACAGGCAATACTTTGGGAACACCAGCTTTTTTAGGGGTATCCAATATCAAATTCCCTCCGTTTCTTATAGAATAGAACTGTAACTAAAATAATAAATACAACAGACTTTATTGTAACAAAAAATAAGATGAATCACAATAAATTCGCCTTATCGTTAGCTGGAGGATATCATCGTGAAAAATATTATCATAATCGGCGCCGGACCGGCAGGCATGATGGCAGCCATCAAAGCAGCTCAGGAGGGAGCCCGGGTGACGCTGCTGGAAAAACAGGCTGAAGCCGGGAAAAAGCTCAAAATCACCGGCAAGGGGCGCTGTAATATTACCTCATCACTGGAAAAAGAACTGTTTTTGACCGGATATGCAGGGAACAGCGGGCGTTTCCTTTATAGTGTCTTACACGAATTTTCCAATCAGGACCTGATAGAATTTTTTGCTGAGCGTGGCGTGCCCTGTAAAGTTGAAAGGGGCAACCGGGTGTTTCCCTGTTCGGAAAAGGCTGAAGATGTGGTCAATGCGCTGCGGAAAAACCTGCAGCAGCTCCAGGTAAAAATAATATACAAAAGCCGAGCCGAGGGTCTGGTGACCCAGGCAGGGCAAGTGACAGGTGTAAAAACTGCCGGCAGAGTGCTGCCGGCCCAGGCGGTGATCATTGCTGCCGGCGGCATGTCATATCCGGGCACTGGGTCCACCGGAGACGGATACCAATTGGCCGCAGAAGCCGGCCATCAAATCGTTACGCCCCGGCCAGGTCTGGTACCGCTGGAAACCATTGAAAGCTGGGTAAAGCAGCTTAAAGGCTTGAGCCTGAAAAACGTACAGCTGACCGCATATAAACCTGACGGGGGCAGAATCAATCAGGATTTTGGGGAGATGCTCTTTACCCACTTCGGCATCTCAGGCCCCATCGTGTTAAGTATGAGCCGTGATATCGGCGAATATTTATATAAAAATCCCGGCCAACGGGTGAAAGTGAGCATCGATCTGAAACCGGCCTTAAGCGAAGAAGCGCTGGAGAAAAGGATCGACCGTGATTTTGTCCAGTACTCCCGCAAGCAATATAAGAATGCTTTAAATGATCTGCTGCCCCAGAGTCTGATTCCGGTGATCATCGAATTAAGCGGCATTGATCCTGGACAAACCGTGAATTCCATTACCCGGACCCAGCGCCGGGCTCTGGTGAAACTGCTGAAAAGTCTAACCGTTACCGTTAAAGGGACCAGGCCTATCGGGGAAGCCATTGTAACTGCCGGCGGGGTCAGTTTAAAAGAAGTTGATCCCAAAACCATGGCATCCAAGATCGTCAAAGGCCTTTTTTTTGCCGGAGAAGTGCTGGATATCGACGGTTATACGGGAGGATTTAATTTGCAGGCAGCCTTTTCCACTGGTTACGCTGCCGGAAAATACGCTTCGAAATAAAACGTTATAAATGCGGCGGCGCAAGGGATGGGGGCCAATCCATCACGTTGACGGGTAATTCTATTTCTGCTAAGATGTGTTAGGTATGAGTGGCATTATCAGATGCCGGTTTATTTTATTTTACTGGAGGAATTATAAAGATGGCCAAATACAACGATATGTACAATGGTTCCAGCGATTACATAGTATCTGAGGAACTGAGAAACAGCGTTAATATAGCGATCGCCTTGCAGAAGCCTTTGCTGATCAAAGGCGAACCAGGCACGGGCAAAACCATGCTGGCCCAAAGTATCGCTGATTCCCTGGGAAAACCCCTGCTGATCTGGAACATCAAATCCACCACCAAAGCCCAGGAAGGACTGTATGTTTATGATACGGTGCAGCGGCTTTATGACAGCCAATTTGGTGATCATGACGTAGCGGATATCAAACAGTACATCAAACTGGGCAAACTGGGTGAGGCTTTGAATTCTGAGGAGCAGGTGGTGCTTTTGATCGACGAGATCGATAAAGCCGATCTGGAGTTCCCCAACGACCTGCTCTGGGAGCTGGACCAGATGAGTTTTTATATCCCGGAGACCAAAGAAACCATCACCGCCAAAACCAGGCCCATCGTGATTATTACCAGCAATGCGGAAAAAGAACTGCCCGATGCCTTTCTGCGCCGCTGTATTTTCCATTACATCGCTTTTCCCGATCCCAAGGGCATGGAAGAAATCATTAAAGTACATCATCCCCGGTTGGAGAAAAAAGTGCTGGAGCAGGCCATGGAGACCTTCTATATGTTAAGAGAAGTTCCTCATCTGCAAAAGCGCCCCAGCACCAGTGAGTTGATCGACTGGCTGCAGGCTCTGGTAGTAGGCGGCATCAAGCCGGACAAGATCAAAGAAGATCTGCCCTTTTTAGGTGTTTTGCTGAAGAAAAATGAAGATCTGGATACCTTGTTAAACGGGCTCTATAACAAAAACCAGACTACCGGACGGACATATATCAGCAGTTCCTTAAACCGCTACCGCCAGTAGTTTATCCGGGAGAAATATTATGTTTACGAATTTCTTTTATACTTTAAAGAACTTTGGCATACCCGTTTCCATGAACGAATGGGACAGCCTCTTAGAAGCCCTGGAAGAAGGCATGGGCGGCGCCAGTCTGACTGGATTTTACCACTTGTGCCGGGCGATTCTGGTCAAGACCGAAGCGCATTATGACCGGTTCGATCTGGCTTTCGCTTCGTTTTTCCGTGATATTGAAACCCCGGAAGGGCTGCCGGACAAGATCTGGGAATGGCTGGACAAAGAACTGCCGGAACTGGAAATCACCGATGAAATGCGTCTCAATCACCGTCAGCTGGACCTGGATGAACTGAAGCGCATGCTGGAAGAAAGGCTGGCCGAACAGGACGGGGAGCACCATGGCGGCAATAAATGGGTAGGTACAGGCGGAACTTCGCCATTCGGCCACTCAGGATATCATCCGGGCGGCATCCGCATCGGCGGTCAGTCCATGCACATGTCAGCGGTAAAAGTAGCAGGGGAGAGACGCTTCCAGGAATTCCGCACTGACGAGACTCTGGGCATCCGGCAGTTTCAAACTGCGTTTCGCCGGCTGCGCCATTTGACCACCCGCCTGGACGGTGCCAAAACCGATCTGGATCTGGATGCTACCGTGGATAAAACCTGTGAAAATGCCGGCCGTCTGGAACTGGTCTGGGAGAGGCCCAGAGAGAACGGTATCAAAGTTTTGCTGTTAATGGATGCCGGCGGTTCCATGGTCCCCTATAGCCGCTTGTGCAATCAGCTGTTTACTGCGGTCAATAAATCATCCCACTTCAAGGATTTGAAAATATTTTATTTCCATAATTGTATTTATGACTGGCTCTTTCATAATTCCCACTGCCGCAACGATGAGTACACCGATACGGAATACGTACTTAAAACCTACAGTCCTGACTACCGGGTGATCATTGTCGGCGATGCCAGCATGGCACCATCCGAGTTGACCCGGGTAGGGGGTGTCATTGAATGGGGCCAGTATAATGATAAACCGGGGATCGACTGGCTGCGCAGACTCAGGCATCATTTTGAGTATTCGGTGTGGTTAAATCCGATCAACAAGGAATTTTGGGATTGGACTGACGGAGCATGGTCCATCAACAAGATATCCGAAATATTTCCCATGGAGGAACTTACCATCGACGGTTTGGACCGGTCGATATCCAAGCTGCGCAGCAAACACGCGGTCAAGGCCATATAAGAAAAAACGGAGGGGTTACAATGCAGCATGTCTATGAAGGAAAAACCAAAAGTGTTTTCAAACGCGATGACGGTCTTTATGTTCTGGTTTTAAAAGATGATGTGACCGGAGAAAACGGGCAGATTGACCCGGGAGCCAACAATATCATGGGACAACTGCCCGGCATGGGTAAAGCCTCGCTCAAGATGTCCCGCTACTATTTTGAGCTTTTAAAACAGCAGGGCATCAAGACCCATTACGTTGATTCCAATATCGATGAGAATACCATGCTGGTCAAGCCGGCTGATACCTTCGGTTCCGGTTTGGAAGTCATCTGCCGGTTTGTGGCCTGGGGCAGTTTTGTACGCCGCTACGGCAAGTACTGCGAAGCGGGAAAACCGCTGGATGCCCTGGTGGAGATCACATTAAAAGATGATGACCGGGGTGATCCTTTAATTACTGAAGAAGCTCTGGATCAACTGGGGATCCTGTCACCGGAGGAATATAAAACTTTAAAAGAATCAGCCCGTAAAATCGCAGCTATTATCAAAGCCGATCTGAAAAGCCGGCAGCTGGAACTCTATGATATCAAATTTGAATTTGGCCGCGCCGATGGGGAGATCATCCTGATCGATGATATATCTGGCGGCAACATGCGGGTCTTCGATCAAAACGGGAAACAGGTAGATCCTTTGGAATTATCAGCCCTGATCACCCAATAAGAAAACGACCATTTTGTCATCTTATATAAGATGACATTTTTTTTCTAGTAAATTCGAGCTTTATGTCAAATATATATACTTGAAAAAAACGCAGCATGAAAATATAATTGAATCATGAGTATTACAAAATTCAAATGTTTGTAATCGTAATAACGGGGTGATTTACAAGAAGAGGAGTGAAAAAAATGGATTTTAATCTTTCCAAAGAGCAAGAGTTAATTCAGAGAGCAGCGCGGGAATTTGCAGAAAAATACATCGAACCGATAGCCCAGCAGATCGACCAGGAGAACGCCATCCCTGAAGAGATCCTTACCGGTTTAGGTGAACTGGACATGTTCGGGATTCCCTTTGCTGAAGAATACGGTGGAGCAGGATCGGGATATTCCAGTTATGTATTGGCCATGGAACAGCTGGGCTCAGCTTCATCCGGCATAGCCATGATCATATCAGCTCATACATTGGGCCTTGGAGCCATTTCGGTGTTCGGTACCGAAGAGCAAAAAAAGAAATATATGCCTAAATGCTGTAAAGGCGAACATATCGCATCCTTTGCGTTTACTGAGCCGGGTACCGGATCAGATCCCAAGCAAATCGCTTCTACTGCAGAAAAAGACGGCGATTATTTTATCCTCAACGGAACCAAACGCTTTATTTCCAATGCCGGTTTCCCTGGTCCTCTGGTCTTTTTTGCCAAAGAGACTGAAAGCGGCAAAGTCACAGCTTTTATCGTTGATAAATTCTGCGAAGGATACTCCATTTCCGAACCCTGGGAAAAGATCGGCATGCATGGCGGACCGTTGCTGGATGTCTATCTGAAAGATGTCAAAGTGCCGGCGGAAAATGTTTTAGGACAGCCCGGTTTTGGCTATCCGATTCTGCAGATGGGGATCTCCTATGGAAAAGTCGGCGTCAGTTCCACAGCTCTGGGCGGACTTCTGGCCAGCTACCGCGAAGCGGTCAAATATGCCAAAGAAAAGACTCACCGGGATGAACCCATCGCCAAGTTCCCCACCACAAAAGTCAATATTGCCAACATCGCTGAAAAATACGAAGCGGCGAAATGGCTGGTCTACCGGTTGGGATTCCTGGCTGATACCATGAAAGATCCGATGCAGTTTGCCAAGGAAGCTGCTTTGGCTAAAGATTTCGTCTGTGAAGAAATGATCAACACCGCCCGTATGTGCATGAATGTGCATGGTTCCTACGGCTTGATGAAAGATTATAAAGTGGAACGTATTTATCGCGATTCCATTATGGGTTCACAAGTAGAAGGCGTTTCAGATATGCAGAAGATGATCGTTGCCGGTGTTATTTTAGGAATGAAATAGTAATGCTTTGGGATGGGGACCATTCAGGTTCCCATTCCTGTCGCATATTAAGAAAAGAACTGTCTGACCCGGAAGCTCCGCTCCATCGAAAAAGATAACTACCTTTCACGGTGAGCTCCTGCCTTGATCATGTAAACGCTGCGGATCTTCCGGATCATTTGTTATGAACCTGTATTTTATGTCCCGGCAGGGTTCAAACACCAGGTATGAAATGAGGTGCATAAAGTGGAAGAAAAGTTTGACGCCATTATTGTAGGCGGCGGGCTTGCCGGACTGGCAGCGGCCTATACTCTGGCTGATGCCGGCCTGGAAGAAGTGCTGCTGCTGGAAAGAGGAGACTATTCCGGAGCGAAAAATGTTACCGGCGGGCGTCTGTATGTTAACCCGGTGCGGGAAATGTTCCCGGACTTATGGAAAAAGGCGCCTTTTGAAAGGTTTATTGCCCACGAGCAGGTAGTCATGATGGCTGCGGATCGTTCAGTGACCATTGATTACAGCGGAAGTGAACTGGCACAGGAACCTTATAACAGTTACAGCATCATGCGGGCCAAGTTTGACCGCTGGTTTGCCAAGCAGGCTGAGCGCAAGGGAGTGCAGATGGTCACCAAAAGCCGGGTCGATGATGTGATCATGGAAAATGGACAAGTTGTCGGGGTAATGGCCGGTGATGATGCCCTGTATGCTGATGTGGTCATTGCCTGTGACGGGGTTTTATCTCTTACCGCTGAAAAAGCGGGCTTAAGAAAACCAGGCAGTCCTCACGACTATGCAGTAGGTTACAAGGAGATCATTGAACTGCCCCGGGAAGTCATCGAAGCCCGTTTCAACCTGGAAGGAGACGAAGGAGCAGCCCGTTTATTCATGGGAGAAGTAACCCAGGGTAAATTCGGCGGCGGCTTCCTGTATACCAATAAAGAAAGCATCAGTTTAGGGATCGTAGTCGGGATCAAGGATTTGATGGAAGGTGAAACCGCTGCCCCTGACCTGTTGGATAGATTCAAACAGCGGCCGGAGATCGCACGGCTGATCAAGGACGGCAACACGGCAGAATATGCTGGCCACGCCGTTCCCGAAGGAGGCCTGAAGGCCATGGGGAAACTCTTTGGCAACGGCATCCTGGTGGCCGGAGATGCAGCGGGAATGGCTATGAATATTGGCATAACCGTACGCGGTATGGAGTATGCGCTGGCTTCAGGCTATTACGCCGCCAAAGCTGTTTTAAAGGCCAGAGAAAAACAAGACTTCAGCGCCGCCAGTCTGGAAATTTACAAAAAGCTGCTGGATGACAGCTTTGTTATGAAGGATTTTTTCAGCTTTAAAGATGCACCACAGGCATTGGACAACCCGCGCTTTTTCAACCAATATCCGGAAATGGTGGGCAGCATGATGAAGGATATCTACGAAATCCCTGCCGGACCGAAAAAGCGGATTTATCCCACTGTTAAGAGTTACCTGAGCTTAAGTGAGCTTTGGGCGATGGCCGGCGATATGAGGAAGGTGATGAAGATATGAGCGAAGTTTTAGGGTTAAAGGAAAAACTGGGCCGCAATGTCTTTAAGCATAATGAGCACCGGCACATTGAGATCAAAGCCGGCAAAGAACGTGATCCGCGGCTTAAAAAAGCGGTTTATGTATGCCCGGCGGGGCTCTACAGCCTCAATGACCAAGGAGAAGTGGAATTGACCATCGACGGATGTTTGGAATGTGGAACCTGCCGTCTGGCCTGCGGGCCGGAACTGCTGGACTGGAATTACCCGGCCGGCGGCGCAGGTGTGCAGTTCCGTTTTGGATAGAATAAAGGCAAATAAGCAAACAGGAGGGAAAAAGAGTGAATATCGTAGTTGCGATGAAACAGATCCCAGATCTACAGCAGATAAGAATTCGCAATCGGCAGCCGGTTTTTGAAGATGTGCCTTTGACACTGGGAAGCATTGATAAAAACGCCCTGGAAGCCGCAGTACAGATCAAGGAGCAGCAGGACGCCCAGGTCACAGTATTATCAGCCGGCGATGAAAATGTCGAAGATACCGTGAAGGAAGCGCTGGCAGCCGGCGCTGACCAGTGTTATCTGGTGCTGGACGATCAGCTGAAAGATGCGGAAAGCAGTGTGATCGCCGAAGTTCTGGCAGCCGCGTTAAAACAGATGGAAGATGCACCTGATTTGATCCTTTTTGGGGAAGGCAGCGGCGACAACTATTCCGGGCAGGTAGGTTCCCGGGTGGCGGCTCTGCTGGATCTGCCCCAGGTAGGTTACGCCAGCTCCATCGTTGTTGAAGGCGGAAAAGCGGTTGTTACCCGTTCCCTGGAAAATTGCGAGGAAGTTGTGGAAATGACCCTGCCGGCAGTGGTCACGGTTATAGCCGGCATTAATGAACCCCGCATCCCTTCCGTCAGCCAGATCTTAAAGGCCGGACGCAAACCCAAGGAAGTCGTGGAACCGGATGAACTCAAGCTGGAGATCAAAACCGGGAAAATAGACACCATAAGTAACCTGGCTCCTGAGACAGAACGGAAACGTATCGTGGTAAAAAGTGTTGATGAGCTGATCCAGGCCCTCAGCAGTGAAGCATTGATCGGGAGGTAATGAAAATGACAGCAATACTGATATACAGTGATCAGGATAATTTCGCCCTGGAACTGGCAGCGGCTGCCCGCAGCCTTAATGCTGATCAGCTCAAGGCAGTCACCATCAACAATGATGCCCAGGCTCAGGTTTTGGCAGATGCCGGTGTGGATGTATTAAAGATCAACCATGATGGGATCGTATTGGCTGACGTGGCAGTGATGGCAGCGGTCCTGGCACAGGCTGCGTCCAAAGTAAATGCCGATATGATATTTCTGACCTCCAACCGCCGCGGCAAGGAACTGTCCGGCCGGCTGGCCCAGTTGACCGGAGCCGGATGTCTGACCGATGTCAATCAGGTCACAGCCGAAGGCGGTGCAGTACAGTGCCGGCGCAATGCGCTGGGTGGAGCAACCGTAGCGGTTCAGTCCATCAACACCGATAAAAAAGTCATCGCTTTTATGCCCCGCTCATTTGAAACTGCCACCGGAGCAGGCGGCAATATTGAAGCCCTGGAGGTAAATGTTCCAGCGGCTACCGTAAAACTGACTGAAGTCAGAGCAAAAAGCGGAGACAATGTGGATATAGAAGCAGCCGAAGTGCTGGTTGCAGTTGGACAAGGTTTAAAAGATGCGGATCAGCTGCCGGCAGTAGAAAAACTGGCGAAAACCCTGGGCGGCGAAGTCGCCTGCAGCAAGCCGGTAGCTACCGACAAGAAATGGCTTTCAGAAGAAAGGATCATCGGTCTGTCGGGCAAGAAATGCAAACCCAAACTGGCGATCCTGCTGGGCATTTCCGGTCAGGTTCAGTTCACGGTGGGCATCAGGGATGCCAAAACCATCGTTTCCATCAATACCGATGAAAACGCTTCCATGAACACCATGGCTGACTATGTCCTGGTCGCCGACCTGCATCAGGCCGTGGAGGAATTGAACGCCAAGCTGTAAAATAGTTGGTTAGCTGGCTAGTTGGTTAGGGGACCTGGGTGAGGCGTGAGGTGTGAGGAGCAAATCCCCTTCGTGGGAGCCCTTTCCGGAGCACAAAAAGCGTCACCAATTTTCAACATATAATTATTAAAGGGGCAGTTAGCCTTTTTGGCAAACTGCCCCTCTTATAATTGAAAGCTAATCCAGTATGGTTAAAAACGCTTGGGCCCGGTCTTACATTTGTGGAAAGGCGTATGGCAGTTATACTTAGGAGGCTTTTCGCTATTTGAGAGGTTTCGGGTTTAACCGCCTTTACCTCCCTGCGCTTATTTTAACCATACCGACTTGCGAGTCGCCTCACTCCTCACGCCTCACGCCTCACCCAGGTCCCCTAACCAACTAACCAACAACTAACCAACTGCCCTCCGTCTCTTCACGAAAACCATTGACAGGTCACCAAGGAATTGGTAGTTTGTTGCCAGAAGAAAAACAATTTTAGAAAGGGGTAGGGGAAATTGAAAAAATGGATCGTTTTACTGATGACCATCGCTTTGCTGGCATTGACCTTGACAGCATGCGGCGGGGGAGGAGAGAAAGAGACATCAGCGCCAGCTGATCAGCCGGCAGCCCAGCAGCAGAAGGAAGACAGCAGCAGTGATCCGCTGGAAAAACTTATGGCTAATGCCAAAGGAACCACCGAATTATCCTTCGATATGATTATGACGGCCACCGGAGACAATCCCATGAGTTCCACCACAAAAATGTATATCAGCGGAGAGAAAAGCAGAATGGAAATGGATGCCATGGGTGCGAAGATGATCACCATCGTTGACGCAGCAGGAGATGTATATTTATATGATCCCGCTTCTAAAACCGCTATGAAGTCAAATGTTCCCCAGCAGGAAGTGGATGCTCCCAATGCCTGGGCCGATAATGTTTCTGATAAAATCGAAGTGGTCGGCGAAGAAAAGATGGACGGATTTGACTGTCTGGTTGTGACCAGTATAGATGAAGAATTAGAAACAAAGATGTGGCTGCGCAAAGATATTGGAATGCCGGTCAGAGTAGAAGTACCGGACCAGAATGTTGTCATCGAATACAAAAATTTTGAAATAGGGGCGCAAGACCCGAAACTGTTTGAAATACCAGCTGGTACGACGGTAACAGAATTACCGGCAATGCCGCAATAGTTGGTTAGTTTGATAGTTGGTTAGGGGACCTGGGTGAGGCGTGAGGTGTGAGGAGCAAATCCCCTTCGTGGGAGCCCTTTCCGGAGCACAAAAAGCGTCACCAATTTTCAACATATAATTATTAAAGGGGCAGTTAGCCTTTTAGGCAAACTGCCCCTCTTATAATTGAAAGCTAATCCAGTCGTATGGTTAAAAACGCTTGGGCCCGGTCTTACATTTGTGGAAAGGCGTATGGCAGTTATGCTTAGGATGCTTTTCTCTATTTGAGAGGTTTCGGGTTTAACCGCCTTTACCTCCCTGCGCTTATTTTAACCATACCGACTTGCGAGGCGCCTCACTCCTCACACCTCACGCCTCACGCCTCACCCAGGTCCCCTAACCAACTAACCAACTATCCCCTAACCAACTAACCAACTAACCAACTATCCCCTAACCAACTACTGCAAAGACGATGTCACCTGGTTTTCCCCGTCGCTGAATTCGCTTCGGATCATTCCGGTACCGGGAGCGTAGTATTCGGTAACCGTGTGACTGGAGTCCGGGAAGGTGGAAACGACTTTGAGGCAATGCTCAAAGACACCGGCCGGTACGGCGACGGTTTCATCTGTTGCTTCAATGGTATATACCCGGTTGGTGGCTTCCCAGCTGGCTCCCACCGTAAAGGGGGCCTGCAGAATGATTTCCGACTCATCTGCCGGCGTATCAAGGATATTGGTTTCATCATAGAACTCTTCCTGAGAATAGACCTGTACGATCTTATCCGCTTCGGTCTTATAGATCAAAGCCATGACCGTGCCGCCGTTGTCGCGGCTCAGTTGGGTCAGATCACCTTGTTTAAATAATACTTTCAGTTTATAGGAAGCAAACTCATTGCCTTCCCCCAAATAATCCCATTCACTGCCTGCTTCCAGAGGCAAATAGTCACTGACGCTGTATTCCTGTTCTTGGTTACTGCCCCCATTATTGCTGTTGTCGCTGCCATTGTTTGGAACCTCATTACTGCCGGCGGGGCTGCAAGCAGAAACCAGCAGCATAAAACCGCATAGCACGAGGATTAACAGGTGTTTTGCCCGGGGTTTTTTCATAGCCAAAACTAGACCTCCTTTTACTTTTGCGTTAGTATTAGTTTGTGGTTGCCTTTACATGATATTTATATTGTATCAGCAACCGGATAAAACTTAAACCATGGCAGGGGTTTCCGGGACGGACGTAGAATTCTATCCCGGGGAAGTTTTGGAAGGGAGAAGGACTATTTGGATAAGGCCAATAATGTAGAAATCGTTATTGACGGGGTGACAGGAGTAGGCAAATCCAGTCTGGTCAAAATCTTATGTGAAGAATTCCACCTAAAGCCATTCAATGAAATGTTTGAAGATCAGAACCGGCTTTTGAATAAATTTTTCCATGACCGGCCCAAATGGGCATTTCCCATGCAGACCAATTTTTTGACCAACCGCTTCAAACAGTACCGTCAGGCTATGAAAGTAGGCAATGCGGTCATGGACCGCTCGATCTATTCCGATAAGATCTTTGCCCGTATGTACCTGGCCTACGGCTATATGATGCCGGAAGAATACGCGGTTTACAACAACCTGCTGCACACCATGCTGGAGCATGTTGAACCGCCCAAACTCCTAGTTTATCTTCGGGTCAATACCGATGAAGCCATCCGCCGCATCCACCAGCGGGGACGTGAGGATGAAGCGGACGTGGAAAGGGAATATTGGGATACCCTCAACAAGTTTTATGAAGAAAATTACAAAAACTATAATGGCCGGATGTTGACGCTGCAGGTCGATCAGCTGGACTATGTCCATCGCGAAGAAGACCGGATGTTTGTCATCAATGAGATCAAAGCGGCAAGGGAGAAAATGAAATTTTCGCAGAGCGTTTAGGCTTACTCCATGTGAAAGGTGATGCAAATTGGCGATCATTTTAGGAACGTTGGCAGCGGCGATATTTATCCTTTACAGCTTGTATTTCGTGCGTATCCTCAAAGGAACGTATCAGGCCTTTGAACAGGAATTGCTTGCTGCCCTGGCTGACTTGATGATCAGCGTCGGTGCTGCTGCCCGCCGGCAATCGTGGTATCTGATCATTGCCGCCGTCCTGCTGGAAATTTTTTATTTCGTACTGACCTTCCTGGTAATAGATAACTTATTGCTGCTGACCTTTACCGGTGCCATGGTGCTGCTTGAGACCCTGCATATTTTCAGCATGATCAATAACTTTGCCAAATTTTTTAAAGGGACCATTGTGCTCAAGCAGTTATTTGAATGGCGGGTGGAACGGATCAGTGCCGTGGTTTTTTTCACCCATTCCTTTTTAGTGCTGGCTTGTCTGCTGTTTTTCAGTTAAGGAACCGGCAGGCATAAGACAATCGGGCGGATATGGAAAGGCACAGGATCCTGCTGAGCGGAGGAAAAAAGTTTGACACTTGACCGAAGCCCAAAATGGGGCTTTATTGAACTTATATTGGTATATCTGGGTATTATGCTGTCCGGTGTGGTTTATTTCATTTGGATGGAAGACATCACAGGAATCCTGGGCTCCTTTGGCATCCCGGACAATACTTTTACCTTGTTTATCAGTGCCTTTTTGATCCAATTCATCTTTACCGTAGTTCTGGTATACTTCTTTACGGTGGTGACCAACAAGGCTGCAGCCAGCGAGATCGGCTTTAAATTAGCCCCGGCTGGTGAATTCCTGCGTTACGGAGTGGGAGGCGGAATCCTGCTGATCACCATCGTCTTTGTGCTCAGCATCCCCATCGCTTATCTGAATCCGGAACTGGAACCCCAGATGTATGAGGAGATCCTCCGCTCCCTGACCGATAAGAACGCCATCATCTGGTTGATGGTGATCGGTGTGGTTTTGGCTCCGCTGTCGGAGGAAATGTTTTACCGGGGCATGATATATCCGGTCTTTCGCCGGTATTTAAGCCCGCTATGGGCAATGGCTGTATCCGGCACGATCTTCGGCCTGGCCCATTTTGACTTGTGGCGTTCCATTCCTCTGGCGATTGGAGGAATAGGTTTGTGCTATATCTATGAGAAAACCGGCAGTATTCTGGTTACAACAGTAGCCCACGGCGTATGGAACCTGATCATGACCCTGATGGTCATATACAGTGTCAGCTTCCTCACGTAAAAAACTATTTGACAAAATGATTAAACAGCTATAAATAAATATAGGAACGAATTTTTTAAAAGAGGTGTAATCTTAAAAATGCCGACCTACGATTACAGATGTGAAAATTGCGGAACCTTTGAAAAAATCCAGAAGATTACGGAAGAGCCGTTGACCGAATGTCCTGAATGCGGCGGCCCGGTCCACCGTTTGATCAGCAGGAATGTGGGGGTCGTATTAAAAGGTTCAGGTTTTTATAAAACCGATTCAGGAAATTCCCTGAAAGACAAAGCCCGTAAATTGAATAAAGAAAGGCAAAAGGATGGCCAGGCCCTGGCGGACGGAGATATATCCGGTTATGTTGCACAGGCGGAAGCCACGGATAAAAAAATCGCTGATACTATATAACCGTCAGCAGCTTTAATATATCCAGCAGGCAGCGGCATTTCGCCGCTGCTTTTGTAGTTAGTTCAGGTTTTTTCCCTGTCCGGCTTAAAACATTTCTGCATATCTGCTGGCCCGGGTAGAAAGACAGGCAGGAATTTTCAGCTTTTGACCGTATTAATTAATAAAGTGACTTATGGAGGCACAGTGATTTGATAAAAGCCATCACCTTTGACTTCTGGAACACCCTGTATTTGACACCCCCGAACCGGACCCTGCATGACATCCGGATTAACGGTGTTACCCGGGTACTGCAGAATGCCGGTTATGAGCTCAGCCAGGAAGAGGTTTCTGAAGTATTTCTTCAGGTGTGGGCTCATGTGTACCGGGAGCAGCGGGCATATGGACGGGAATTTTCCCCGCCCCAGCAGCTCCGGCAGATCTTGCAGAGGATGAACGTAAACATTAGTTCATCAATATGGGAAGAAGCTTATTATTATTACAGCGGGACCCTGCTCGAGTACCCGCCCCGGATAAATACAGACGTAATAGAGACCCTGCCCCGGCTTAAGGAACGCTATAAACTGGCGGTTATCTGCAACACCGGCATCAGCCCCGGCTCCGTCCTGCGAAAACTGATGGAAAGGGATGGCATCATCGGATGCTTTGAACACCTGACCTTTTCTGATGAAGTGGACTGTGCCAAGCCCAACCGCCGCATTTTTGAATATACACTGGAAAAACTTGGCGTCCCCGGCATAGAGGCGGCTCATATCGGAGATGATAAGCTTACTGATATCGTAGGAGCCAAAATAGCCGGCATGACAGCTGTTTGGCTGGCCCCCGGCCAGGACTGGAAAGTACCCGAGGCGGACTATCATTTGCAGACAGTCAAAGAATTGCTCGATCTTTGGTAAAAGGAGTATTGCGGTGCAAAAAATCGTGATTTATACCGATGGCGCCTGTTCAGGAAATCCCGGGCCCGGCGGCTGGGGGGCAGTGCTGTTTTCCGGTCCGCATAAGAAAGAAATATCCGGAGCTGAAGCCAATACCACCAACCAGCGCATGGAACTGATGGCAGTGGTGAAAGCATTGGAAGCCCTGAAGGTAAAGGACTGGGAAGTGGAAGTATATTCTGACAGCGCTTACCTGGTCAATGCCTTTGCCCAGCAGTGGCTGGATAAATGGCAGCAAAACGGCTGGAAGAACAGCAAAAAGGAAGCCGTAGCCAATCAGGATTTGTGGAAGGCCTTGCTGAAACTGACGGCAGAAAACCGGGTCACCATAAAAAAAGTCAAAGGTCATGCAGGAGATGAGTGGAACGAACGTTGTGACCAACTGGCACGCCAGGCCATCACCAGCCTGAGCAGCCAATAGTATAGGGGGGAAGAACTTAATGTGGCAGGAAATCTGTGATCGTTATACCACCTGGCGGGTCAGAAGAAAACTGACCACCTGCGGAAAAGGCTTACGGGCGAGAAATCCCGGGCTTATTTTTCTCGGGGAAGGTTCCGAAGTACATGTGGGCAATAATGTATTGCTGGAAAGGGATGTAAGGCTTTCCACCGGTGCCGGAGGCAAAATTTATATTGGTGACAATTCCTATCTGGGAGACGGCTGCAATGTGCTGGCTGTAAAAGAAGTCACCATCGGCAAGAATTGTTCCATCAGCTGGCATGTATTGTTTATGGATACCTCCTCTCATCCACTGGGGGTAAGGGGAGAGATCCCCACCACCAAGATTGATCCGGTACATATCGAAGATCATGTCTGGATCGGCTGCCGGGCGGTGATATTAAAAGGCGTTACCGTTGGAGAAGGGGCGATTATTGCCAATAACGCCGTTGTCACCAAGAATGTGCCGCCCCGTACCATGGTAGCCGGCAATCCTGCCAAAGTCGTGAAAGAAGATGTTATCTGGGAATGATTTTTAGATGAGTAAGGTCGAAATAGTTTTGCAGCGGGAAGGTCAGGACAATAAGGGCGTGATCAGCATCAGGGTGAAGGACCGGGAGGCTACGGTTGCTGACCTGCTTGATGCCTGGCAGCCCCTCTGCGATGATCAGCAGGTGGTAAAGCAGTACGGGGATCAACTTTCCGGTATTTGCAAAGGATGCATCAACAACTGCTGCAATACCGCCTATGTGATTCCTGATCTGATCGCTTTCAAAAAGATGGCAGCCTGTCTGCAGCTTGATCACCGGCGATTTATCGCTGACTATTTTGACCGGGAAAAAGTTGCCGCCGGTTTGCTGCGCATGCGTCCCGACCCCTGCATCTTTCTCAAGGATAACATCTGTACTGTTTACCCTTTCCGCAGCCTGATCTGCCGCTTTTACCTGTGCAGCAACATGCAGGGTGACTGTGAACAGCTGATCTATTCAGTGGCCTGGGCCGGCAGTGCCGCCTTGCAGATCTTTGCCGAACAAAATCAGTTGATCGACCCCGCTCCCCAGGCAGGCTTAAGCAGTTTTGATCAGATGTTCAAGCGGTTGGTGGAAGAATACCGGTATACGCCACAGGTAAAGCATTTCCTTCATGCCGGGGATTATAGCGATATTCCGCTGGCACCGTTCCTTCCTTAAGGTTTTTTCCTCAGGCGGCAGGATTTTATCCTATTAAAAGGAATATATATTTTGGTTGTTTTTTTTACCTGCAGCAGGATATATGCTTTATATCATCCAGCTTATATTATAAAATAAGAAAATATAACAATTTAATTGAGGAGGGGAAAATTTTGTATTTTAAAAACAAAACCTGGCTGGCCATTTTATTGAGTCTGGTCATGATGTTCTCGTTGTTGGCCGGCTGCGGCGGTGGGGGTACTGACAAAGGCGCTGACAAGGCGGCTGGCGAAACCATCAAATTAGGCTTCCTGGGAGCCACTACCGGATCTGTTGCCAATTACGGCATACCCGGCGAAAAAGGAATGAAGCTGGCCATCAAGGAAATCAATGCAGATGGCGGCGTTTTAGGCAAACAACTGGAAGGGATCTATGAAGACAATAAGGGCGATAACTCTGAAATCGCCAATATCACCACCAAGTATATCACCCGGGACAAAGTTGCAGCCTTGATTGGTGATCCTTGCACCGGGCTTACCAAAGTAGCTGCAGATATTGCCCAGAAAAATAAAGTGGTTATTTTCTCCGCCGGGGCTACTGGCGCCGGAGTAGTGGAAATCGGTGATTATGTTTTCCGCAATACCTTGCTGGATATCTTTGCTGCACCGGCAGTGGTGGACTGGATGCTGGATGACCAGGGTTGGAAGAATGTAGCCATCATCACCTCTTTAAACAATGGCTACAGCACCGCCTTAACTCCGGTTTTCAAAGAAGCCCTTGAAGCCAGGAATGCCAATATCGTCCTGGAAGACAGCATCAATGACGGGGAAACCGACTTTACCGCCCAGGTCACCAAACTGAAGAATGCCGGTGCGGATGTTTTGGTATTTACCGGATATTATACTGAAGCTGCCCTGATCATGAACGAAGCCCAGAAGCAGAATCTGGATATCAAATTGATCGGCGGGGATGGACTTTACGGCCAGGATCTGGCCAAATTAGGATTATCTGCAGTGGAAGAAAAAGTTATTTTCTATTGCGGTTTTTCCACCGACCAGCCCAGTGAAGAAACGGCCGCTTTCCTGGAAAAATACCGGGCAGAATATAATGAAGAACCGGATATGTTTTCCGCCCAGTATTATGATGCAGTCAAGATCATCGCTGACGCCATGGAAAAGAGCGGCAGTGCAGACCCCACAGTGTACAGAGAGGAACTGGCTAAATTAAAGGATTACCCGGGCGTATCCGGCCAGACCACTTTCAGAGCCGACCGGGAACCCATCAAGAGCCCGGTATTCCTGATGACCGTAAAAGACGGGAAGTTTGCACTGGTCAACAAGATACCGGTTGAGGTAAAATAAACAGGGTTTAAAGTAAGTTCAGCAAAATGGCCCGTCCGTAATGGTCGGGCCATTAGTTGGTTGGTTGTTAGTTGGTTGGTTGTTAGTTGGTTAGTTGGCTAGGGGTTAGTTGGTTAGTTGGTTAGTTGGTTAGGGGATAGCCGACAGTAGACACGGGACAGTTGGTCAGGAAGGCCTTCGCGCATGATGGTAGGGGCAGACGACCCTGTCTGCCCGTAGACAAGGGGACGGTTCTTCTGTATAAAAGTTGGTTAGTTGGTTAGTTGGTTAGGGGATAGCCGACAGTAGACAAGGGACAGTTGGTCAGGAAGACCTTCGCGCATGATGGTAGGGGCAGACGACCCTGTCTGCCCGTAGACAAGGGGACGGTTCTTCTGTATAAAAGTTGGTTAGTTGGTTAGTTGGTTAGGGGATAGCCGACAGTAGACAAGGGACAGTTGGTCAGGAAGACCTTCGCGCATGATGGTAGGGGCAGACGACCCTGTCTGCCCGTGTGCATCAGCAAAGGCATTTGAAAGTTGGAAGCAGGCGACGCCGCCAGCATTTGCCAGCAAAAGCAGTCACAATTGTGCAGAGTTTAACAACAGCACAGGGGCAGACTGTGTTAAACTGTGTATAATTGAATCGCAACAGGGGAGGAACTATATGTTCTTGGAACAATTCTTGAACGGACTGACACTGGGCAGTACATATGCCTTGATTGCCCTGGGCTATACCATGGTGTACGGTATCATTCAGCTGATCAATTTCGCCCACGGGGAAATTTATATGTTTGGTGCCTTTGCCGGTCTACTTTTGGTAACAGTCTTTGGAGTAAACCTGTTTGTGGCATTAATCGGAGCCATGTTATTCTGTATGCTTCTGGGCGTACTGGTGGAACGGGTTGCTTACCGTCCGCTCCGGGGCAAATCTTCACGCTTGTCTGCCCTGATCAGCGCGATCGGGGTCTCCATATTCTTGTCGACTTTGATGGCCTTGCTGCGGGGCACCAACACTACCCGTTACCCGGACATCATTAGTCGTCATACCTATACCATCGGTTCGGTGGAAATATCTTCCCTGCAGATCATCATCCTGGTGGTAGCAGCTCTGTTGATGGTGGGACTGGAAATGCTAATCCAGCGAACCAAAATCGGCAAGGCGATGCGGGCCTGTTCCCAGGACCTGGATGCCTCTGCCCTGATGGGCATCAATGTCAATCGTGTAATTTCAGCCACCTTTGCCATCGGTTCCAGCCTGGCTGCCGCCGGAGGTGTTATGGTAGGGATTTATTATAATGCCGTCTGGCCATATATGGGAACCATGGCCGGACTCAAAGCTTTTGCAGCCGCTGTTTTAGGCGGCATCGGCTCGATTCCCGGTGCCATGATCGGCGGACTCACCCTGGGTGTTATGGAAATAATGGGTGTGGCTTATCTCTCTTCTTCCTATAAAGATGCCATTGCCTTTGCCATCCTGATTCTGGTTTTGATCATTCGTCCCCAGGGTATCATGGGCAAAAAGTTAGTCAAAAAAGTGTAGGTGAACCAACTTAGATGGATGCATTCCTGACCCAATACATCGACGCATATTATCTCCGCATCATCATTTTGATCGGCATCAATATCATTTTGGCTTTGGGGCTTAATCTGATCACCGGCGTCACCGGGCAGCTGTCCATGGGGCACGCCGGCTTTATGAGCATCGGCGCTTACACGGCAGCCATCCTCACCATGCAGTATGGTTTTCCTTTTTGGGCCGCACTTCTGGCCGGAGCTTGCCTGGCAGCATTTTTTGGCTTCCTGATCGGGATCCCGACCTTGAGGCTGGAAGGCGATTACCTGGCGATGGTGACCATTGGTTTTGCTGAGATCATCAGGGTATTTTTTCTCAATTTTGAGCCGGGAGGAAAGGCAGTAGGTCTGTACGGCATGCCCCAATATACCACCTTCGCCATTGTTTGGATCATCGTGATCGTGGTGATCCTGTTAAATGTCAGACTACTGGATTCCCGCACCGGGCGGGCTCTTTATGCCATCCGCGAAAATGAAATTGCGGCCGAAGCTGCCGGGATCAACACCACCGGACTCAAGGTGCTGGCCTTTACCGTCGGGGCCTTTTTGGGAGGCCTGGGCGGCGGATTGTATGCTCACTACATGAGCTATATTGCTCCACAGGACTTCGGCTTCATGAAATCCATTGAAATATTGAATATGGTGGTATTAGGCGGTATGGGCAGCATACCCGGAACCATATTGGGGACCATCATTTTGACCATTGCCCCGGAAATGCTGCGCATCGTGGCTGATTACCGTTTGCTGTTTTACGGCGGACTGCTGGTGATCCTGATGATATTCAGACCCAACGGTTTACTCGGCGATGTCCGCATCTATGACATTAAAAAACGCTGGTTCAAAAAAGAGGGAGAGTAACATGGAAGTCTTGCGGCTGAAAGGAATAACCCAGGAATTTGGAGGGCTGCGCGCTTTGGATTCAGTGGATCTCACGGTCAAATCCGGACAGATCTTCGGCATAATCGGCCCCAATGGCGCCGGCAAGACCACCCTGTTCAACATCATCACCGGCATCTATGTTCCCGTGGAAGGAACCATCCGCTTCCGCGACCAGGATATGAAGGGCCTTCCGGCTTATAAAGTAGCCGGGATGGGGATCGGCAGAACCTTCCAGAATATCCGGCTGTTCAATAAACTCTCCGTCATCGATAATGTACGGGTAGGCAGTCATGCCATCAACCGCAGCAACTTTTTCAGTGATTTGTTGGGACTGCCCCTGGCCCGTCGGGAAGAAAAAGAAGTCCTGCAGCGCGCCGATGAGCTTTTAAATATGGTCGGTCTTTATGAAAAACGCGATGAATATGCGGACAACCTTTCCTACGGAGAGCAGCGCCGTTTGGAGATCGCCCGGGCTTTAGCCTTAAAACCTACACTTTTGCTCCTGGATGAACCGGCGGCGGGCATGAATACCAGTGAAAAAGCGGAATTGATAGATTTGATCTACCACATCCGCCAGGAATTTGATCTGACTACTCTTTTGGTGGAACATGATATGAATCTGGTCATGCGGATCTGCGAAAGGATCGCCGTATTGGATTACGGGCGCAAAATCGCCGAAGGCAGTCCGGATCAAATAAAAGGCGATGAGGCCGTGATCAGTTCCTATCTGGGAGTACAAGCATGAAGAATTCCCGTATTTATCTGGCCATTTTCCTGGCCGTGGCCTGCATGTCGACCTCATCCATTATTATCAGATCCACTGATGCTCCGGCGGTGGTGATCGCTTTTTACCGAGTGCTTTTTACTGCTGTCATTGCCTTTCTGTTAAGCAGGGGTTCAGCCATAAAAAGTGCCCGGGAGATAGCCAGGGGGGACTGGTGGTACGTGATCGGGTCGGGGGTCTTTTTAGCACTGCATTTTGCCTTTTGGAATACTTCCTTAAATTTTACCAGTGTATCCAGCTCGGTTTTATTTACCAATCTGCAAGTTCTTTTTGTCCTGCTTTTTTCCCTGGTATTTCTGCGGGAGAAACTCAACCGGATTGCGATGGCCGGTGTCGTAGCTGCTCTCATCGGCAGTATTTTTATAGTTTCCGGTGATCTGGGGGCCGGGAAATTTTATGGAGATATGCTGGCACTTTTAAGCGGATTGTTTATTGCGATTTATTATATCATTGGCCGCAACGTCAGAGCCCGGATCGATGCCATTCCCTATACCTGTATTACTGCTGCCGTAGCCATGGTTGCACTGGTACCGGTCATGAAACTGGGAGGATTTTCTTTCACCGGTTATCCGCTGCAGGTATGGATGATGTTTCTCCTTTTAGCTTTAGCCGCCGGGATCTGCGGGCATCTGGTCTTAAACTGGTCCTTGAAATTCGTCCAGGCTCCCATCGTTTCCGTTTCCATCCTGGGTGAGTCAGTGGGCGCTACCATTCTTGCCTGGCTGATTTTCGGCGAATACCTCATGTGGTATCAATTCATCGGCGGCTTTTTAATCCTCACCGGCATATACATTGCCAACACCAATCGGGAGTGAGGCGTGAACAGTGAGGCGTTAGGCGTAATTCCCCTATGGAAGACCTTCCCGGAGCACGAAAAGCGTCATCAAATTACATCAGATATTTATTAAGGGCAGCTACCTAAGTGGGTAAACTGCCCTATTATAATTGAAAGCAGAGATTGCTGTTTCTTTACTTGCCTGTCTTCCCCATAGAGAGTCCAGGCAGAATTGGTATGAACCTAAGAGAGAAGCGGTTGGCCCCAGAGGTTAACGACTCACGCCTTTCCAACTGTTCCTAACCAACTATCCACTAATTCGCCTCACTCCTCACTCCTCACCCCTCACTATTTATACAATGTCGTAATGGTGGTATTGGGGTAATAATATTCCACGATTTCACGGGCGGTTTTATTTTGCTCGCTGGCCATTACGCTGGCGCCCCATTGATCCATGCCGCAGCCATGTCCCCAACCGTTGCCCTTGAAAACCACATTGTCACCTTGAAGTTTGACACTGCTGAACATGGTGGAGTAGAGTTTGTCAAAGCCCACCTCTTCACGCAGATCCAAAGCTGATATGCTGGCCGGACCGGCGGTGATCACCAGTGCTCTTCCGGTAGGCCCCTTTTTACTGATCTTGATTTTGGTGAGATCAGCATTTGCCCCCATGATCTTTTTTATTTCACTGGCCGGAACCGACACGGTCCAATTGGTATATTTTTCAGGCGCAGCTTTTAAACCGTCAGTTTTTACCGGAACGATATAGCCGGAGGCATACTTTTTAAATTTGGGAAACCCTTCTTCAATGGCAGCTGTAGAATTCTTGGAAGCGGCATGGAAAAAAGTATAAGCAAATTTTCCCTGGTAGGTCAGGACCTGCCCCCGGGTCTCATCCACTGCCTTAATGATATCTTCATCCACCTTGTTTTCGTTATAGGCCTGAAACTCCGTGTGGTCATCGCTGGCATCCGTACCGTGTTTGCCCCGGGTCCCGCCCTGATACTCCATCAATGCCAGTGTCATAGTGCGGGCCAGGATCGCCTGAGCCTTCAAGACTTCCTGCGGAAATTTCTGACCTACTTCTGCCGCTACCACTCCCTGGACATATTTCTCCAGTTTGATCTCTTCTTTGCTGCCGTCAGCCTTGCGGAACAGGCTGATAGTAGGTTCTTTATCGTATTTGACCACTTCCTCCGCCAGTTTGGTTTTATCCGTGGCCGGGCGCCGAGCCTGGGACTGGCAGCCGCTGATCCCCGTAAAAAAGATCAGTAATAAAAAAATAGCGGTCAATTTTTTGCTTCTGCTGTGCAATAAGATTCCTCCTTTAAATATTTTATTAAGTATGTCGCACGACTCACGCGCGAAGGTAGGGGCTAGGGGCTAGGGACTAGGGTTCAAACAACGTAGGAGTCGACGCCCCTGTCGGCCCGTCTGCCTGTTGGACAATATCGCGCATTCGCTGTAGGGGCAGACGACCCTGTCTGCCCGCCGCTTAGCAGACAACTTCACCCAAGCGTTGTAGGGGAGTTTATTAAGTTCTCGAACCTTAAAGGGCAAGCCTGCGAGCCCACAAAATAATCCATTGTCCCTAACCAACTTATAGACAGAAGAACCGTCCCCTTGTCTAAAGTTCTTCCTTTACCTTTTCAACTTTCAACTTTCCACTTTCCAACTAATCAACTGTCCCCTAACCAACTAACAACTAACAACTAACCAACTGTCCTTAGTATTACCTTTCACTTTTTTGTTATGACTGGCAAACTTATGTATAATTTTAATAGTTGAAAACAGGAGGATTTGACATTGGAAATCGTACTGGTAAACCCTGAGATTCCTCAAAATACCGGCAATATAGCCAGGACCTGCGCCCTGACTAAAACCGGGCTGCATTTGATCAAACCGCTGGGGTTTTCCCTGGCCGACCGCTATTTAAAAAGAGCCGGCCTTGATTACTGGGATCAGGTGGCAGTCACGGTATGGGAAAGCCTGGAGGAAATGCTGGCGGCATACCCGGGACAGAGAGTTTTTTTGGCCACCACCAAAGCGGTCTGCAGTTATCATCAGATCAGCTATTCCCCGGATGATATTCTGGTATTTGGCCCGGAGACCAGCGGGCTTCCTGGTGAGATCCTGGAAAAGTTCCCCGAAAGCCAGATACGGATCCCCATGCTTGATATCGGCCGCTCCTTAAACCTCAGCAACTCGGTAGGAATCATATTATATGAAGCATTGCGCCAGCAGAATTTCCCCGGTCTAAAATGAATTTTCAGAATTTTTAGTGACAAGCAAGATGTTATATAGTATAATTTTCCTCATAAATTCTCTTTATAGAAAGGCGATTTAAATATATCTCAGCTTAGGTTCAGGACAGTTTTTTTATTTTGTGAAAGTTTCTTTGAGATTATTCCAGGGGAAATAAGACTCGCAGCCTGATCTGAAAATATTGACACACCATCATTCTCTCTATCCCTTCTTCGCACTGGCACCTGGTTGGTCATTCCGGTAAGCAACCTGCAAACAGCATAAGGATATGATTTGCAGTAGAAATAGATTTTGCAGCAAAAGATCTTTATTTTGTGTGAATTGGGACCGGAGGGCTTAATGAAAGACGAACAAAAAAAGAATGATGCCAGGGTATTTATTCATGAAAACTGGTCCGGAAAGGCCAGCGATCAGGGGGAAATATCCCTGACCGATGAAGTCGGAGAACGGCTGATCCGACTGAGCCAGTACGAATCCCTCTGTCTGCTGGCTGCCGGTAAAGCTCATGATTTCAGGAACCTGCTGGCTATCGTCAGCGGCAATATTACCTTGTGCAGGATGAAATATGACGATCATCCCCAGTTGATAAAATGGCTGGAAGATGCACAAGAGGCCCTGATACAGGCGAATAATCTGGCCAGTCAGCTGCTGGACATGTCGAAAGGACAATTTCGCGGAAAAAAGGTGACTCCTGTAAAAGAATTTTTGCAGCAAACCTCTGAAATGGCACTCAGCGCCTATAATGTCCTGCCCACATATGATCTTGCAGATGATCTATGGAATGTATTCATTGAAGAAGGGCAGATCCAGCAGGTCATCATCAATTTGTTGATGAATGCGGTCCATGCCATGAATAATCATGGGTGTGTATGGATCACAGCGGCCAATATAAATGTTAAAGATAAAGGCTGCCTGGAGCCGGGCAAGTACGTGAAAATTTCCATCAGGGATGAAGGCGGCGGAATTCCTGAAGAATATTGGGACGGCTTGTTTCAGCCCTTTTTTACCACCAAGGCCAAAGGAACAGGTCTGGGGCTGAGCACCAGCAATGTTATTGTCAATCAACACCATGGATATTTGAATTTTGACTGCGACGATCGGGGAACTACGTTTTTCATCTATTTGCCGGCTGTCATTGAGCAGGATTAATTAAACTGCGGCAGGAAACCTGATCAGGTCATAAGCATTAAAAAGCATAAAAAAAACCCGTCGGGCGGGTTTTTTGCGGTAAGGTCTATTCCTCGGGGACCGGAGCTTCTACCGGGCATACATCGGCACATGCTCCACACTCGGTACAAAGCTCGGGATCGATCACATATATATCATCGCCTTCGCTGATTGCTTCAACCGGGCATTCATCTGCACACACTCCACAGGAAATACACTCTTCGGTAATCTTGTAACTCACTATTCTGCCCTCCTTCACAAGCAAAAATCAATAATAGAATTATAATAACTGCTGTATTGCTTGTCAATGTGAATTGCATTTCTTGCAGGAGAAAGTTTTTGCTATAATAATTATTGTTGATCCTTCAGGAGGACATTGAAATGAAATGTTTGCTTATGGCCAACGGAAAGTATGGAGACATAACAGCCTATTATGGTTTGGCAGACCGGGCAGACCTGGTGATCTGCGCTGACGGCGGAGCCAATTATGCTTATCAGATGGGGGTGCTCCCCGATTACATCATCGGCGATCTTGATTCCATTCGTCCTGAAGTCAGGGAATATTTTAACAAACAGCAGGTCATATTCAAAGCCTATCCCCCAGCCAAAGATTTTACCGATACCCAGCTGGCCCTTGAGACGGCAGAAGACCTGGGTGCAGATGAGATCATTTTTGTGGGAACTTTAGGCGGCAGGCTTGACCATACTCTGGCCAATCTATATAGTTGTATTGAAACGGTTCGCAAAGGAAAAAAAGTCAGTCATTTTGGATCTGATGTGACGATTTATTTGGTGAACAGTCAGGTGCGGCTCAAGGGGCGCACCGGCGATCTGGTATCCATCATAGCACTTACGGAAAAGGCTACAGGCATTAACATCAGCAACTTTGCCTATCCATTGCAGGATGCGGTCTTGTACCAGGATAAGCCTTATGCGGTTTCCAACCGGATGCTCTCTGACACGGCAGAAATAAGAGTCAAAAAAGGGATTATCGCCGTTTTTCACTACCAATAGCCGGCTTTTTCATTATAGTGTAAGAAAACCGCGGATAATATCATATATATGGCAGGGATCATGCCCTAATCAGCATCCCTGACATTATGGAGGACAAAAGTGGATCTGTCTTTTCTGGCCGGCGTATTTGCCAGCCCGTTGAATATTATACGCAGCGTACTGGACATAGGCATCGTGGCTTATGTTTTTTACCGCATATTAAGCCTTATCCAGGGGACCCGGGCAGCCCAGCTGGTAAAGGGATTGGGCCTGTTGCTGGTCTTCTCTTTGATCGCCAGTTTTTTAAAACTGGATATGGTCAACTGGATCATGGGCAAATTATGGATCGCCTTTGCGGTGGCTTTGCCCATCGTATTTCAACCTGAACTGCGCCGGATTTTGGAGCAGATCGGCCGGGGCAGTTTCTTTCGTCTGGACAGCCTCACCGCCCGGGAAGCCAGTGAAGGCGTTATCAATGAAGTGGTACAGGCAGCCAGTATTCTTTCTTTAAGCAAAACCGGAGCCTTAATGGTCATCACCCGTGAGACCGGGATCAATGAATATTTGCAGACCGGAGTTCCCATGGATTCGATAATATCCGCCAGCCTGCTGGTCAACATCTTCGTTCCCAACACCCCTTTACATGACGGAGCCGTCATCATCACTGAAGGGCGCATCAGCCATGCCGCCTGCTTTTTGCCATTAAGCGACAACCCTGCCCTTCCCCAGGAACTTGGCACCCGGCACCGGGCCGGTATCGGTATAACCGAGGTATCCGATGCTCTGACCGTGACCATATCAGAAGAGACCGGGACCATCTCCATCGCTTCAGAAGGGCAGATCACCCGTGACTATAATACCGTCACCTTAAGGGAAGCTCTGAGAAAAGAGCTGGCCCCCAGGGAAAGCTGGCAGGAAACCTGGAAAAGGAGGTGGGCTGGTGAAAATAAAAACCAGGAGCATTAAATTCACCAAACTCATCGCGGTGCTTTGCGCCCTGGCCTTATGGTTTTATGTTGCCGGGCAGGGGCAGATGACAGCGCAGAACAGTATCGAGGCGGATCTGAATTATATAAAACTGGGGGATAATCTTACGGTTTCCGGTCCGGATAAAGTAACCGTCAAAAGGTGGGGCACCGTCAGTGAGGCTGAACAAATGGAACAAGCCTATGTGGATCTCTCCGGATTAGGCCCCGGTACTTATACACTGCCAGTCCACCTGCAGCAAACCAATCGCGCCTTGCTGGCCAAAGTGGAGCCGGACAAGGTGAAAGTGGTGATCGCTGAGTTGGAGAAGAATACTATTGCCATCGTGCCGCGCAGTCAGACAAAACTGGCTGAGGGTTTTGAACTTACGGATATTTTTACGGTGCCGGAACAATGTGCAGTGCAGGGAGAACAGAGCGCGGTAAGCCGCGTGTATACTGTAGCGGCACCGGTGACACTGGAATCAACCGGCGAAATGCAGAGCCTGACCGTCGATCTTCAGGCCCTGGACAAGAACGGGAATATCGTAAAAGAGGTCAGGTTGATCCCGGCCAAAGCTACGGTTTACGCAGTTGTAAACCAAAAATTGACCAGCATAAAATTGCCGATCAAGGTAGTGACCCAGGGAAGTGCCGCCGAAGGCTTTGAAACAGGAGAAATCAGTATAGAACCACAGGAGGCAATGCTGGTGGGCAGTCCCGATCTACTGGGAAAAATAACCCAAATCGAGACCAAACCGGTGGATATAAACGGAAGCAGCCGGTCAATCACGGTCCAGGCAGAGCTTAACGTGCTTGAGGGAGTCAAAGTTTACCCAGCTCAGGCATCGGTCAATATTGAGATCAAACCGGTTGAGCCGGAGGTAAGCGAAGAGGGCGATATTGAGTAAATAATAGTATCAATACTTAAGGCACTTTAAGGATCTAAAATGCATATGCTAAATTTGAATTAATAGTAGGAGGAGTTAATAAATGGGGGCATTATTTGGAACCGATGGAGTAAGAGGGGTAGCCAATATTGAACTAACAGCTGAGCTGGCCTTTGACCTGGGAAGGGTCGGCAGCCATGTACTGGCATCTCAGTCCGGGGGGGCAAGACCGCGGATTTTAGTCGGAAAAGACACGCGTATATCCTGTGACATGCTGGAGGCCGCATTGATCGCCGGAATCTGTTCCACCGGAGCCGATGCTATAACAGTAGGGATCATTCCTACACCGGCGGTAGCTTACCTGACCAGGGAATACGGAGCATCCAGCGGCATCGTTATCTCCGCCTCCCACAATCCCGTGGAGGACAACGGCATCAAATTTTTTGGCCCCAACGGTTTTAAACTACCCGATGAAATAGAAGAGCAAATCGAAAAACTGGTGATCGAAGGGACAGCTGATATACCGCGTCCCGCCGGGCCCGAGGTGGGAAGAGTCTATACCGTCCCTGATGCCGGTAACAAATACTTAAGCCACCTGATGGGCTGCTATGATTTGGAAAGTGATCTGAGCGGCATCACCGCGGTCATGGACTGCGCCAACGGGGCCGCCTATGAACTGGGTCCGCAGTTGTGGGAGCGCATGGGCGCCAAAGTTATCGCCATCAACAACCAGCCCAACGGTGTGAATATCAATGATCGCTGCGGTTCCACCAATACCGACGGGCTTAAGAAAGCAGTGATCAATTATAAAGCCGATATTGGCGTAGCCTTCGATGGCGATGCCGACCGTTGTATTCTGGTCGATGAACGGGGCAACGAAGTGGACGGAGATTTTCTGCTCCTGATCTGCGCTCTTGACATGCAGCGCCGCAAAATACTTGATCCTCCCCTGGTAGTTGTGACCGTTATGAGCAATATTGGTCTGGACATTGCCCTGCAAAGGGAAAATGTTGACATAATCAGTACCAAAGTCGGTGACCGTTATGTCCTGGAAAAAATGCAGGAAACAGGCGGGAAAATCGGCGGCGAACAGTCCGGACACATCATTTTTCTTGACCATGCCACTACCGGTGACGGTTTGCTGACTTCACTCAAAGTTGCTGAAGTTTTAAAACGCACAGGCCTCACCTTAAGCGAGCTGGCCGGAGAAATGGAGAAACAGCCCCAGATCCTGGTTAACGTCAGGATAGAAAACAAGGAAAAGGTCCTGGCTCTGCCGCTGGTCAGGGAAGCTCTGGAAGAAGCGGAACAAAAACTGGGCAAATGGGGTAAACTGGTAGTAAGACCGTCCGGCACCGAACCCCTGGTGCGCATCATGGCACAGGGACCGGACAGAAATTTACTGGAAGAGGTGATAAATGACATTAAAAAAGCCGTGGAAAGCGTGTCGATTAGGGACTAGGGGCTAGAAGTTAGGGACTAGGAACTAGGGGCTAGGGGCTAGAGAACTTTCGCTCCATGCGTTGTAGGGGCGATCAGTGATCGCCCGAACCTTAGACAAGGGGATACCCCTCCGGGGCACAAGCGGTTCTTTTATTTAAAAGTTGGTTAGTTGGTTAGGAGCAAGCGGAAAGTTGGAAGGAAGTGAGGCGTGAGGAGAGCCTTCGCTCAATGCTTTGTAGGGGTCGATGACCCTGTCGACCCGTATGTGACTGAAAGGAGGAATGCAGCAAAACACAATAAACACAAGCGCCTGACCCGGCCGGAACAGAATCCGGTTAGGGTGACGAGGCGGGGGTTAATCGAAAATTCGGCGGGTGCCCCCCGGTGTGCCGCCATCGTTAGTGGACATACAAAACCGCTCAGCAATGAACGGGACAGAATTGTTCATATGCGGATCGTGATAACAATGGAAATGATTTGGAAACTCATGTAAAAAGACGGGAGAGACAATCTATGTCAGTTATGAGCCAATTACCCGAATTTAAAAAGGGTGTTTACAACCACATTATGATAAAGGAAATACATCAGCAGGAAAATACGATATCCCTGGAACTGGCCGGTTTTATAAAGGATGGCACAGTAGATCTTTCATCACTTGGCATCGATGATATTTTGCTCGGTGCTGAGAAAATTTATATGATTGGCTGTGGAACGGCTTATCATGCAGGACTGGTAGGCCGCACCTTGATTGAAAAACTGGCCGGCATTCCTGTTGAAAGTGATATCGCTTCAGAATTCGGCTATCGTCATATTCCCTGGCGTAAAAACCAATTGATGGTGGTAATCAGTCAGTCCGGAGAGACATCAGACACGCTTGTGGCCTTAAGAGAAGCCAAAAAGCACGGCGTACCCGTTCTGGCAATTACCAATGCCCGGGATTGCACTATGAACCGCGAAGCGGATAAATTTATAGTCATCAAACCTGGCCCGGAACTGGCCATTGCTTCCACCAAAGCCTATACCAGCCAACTGGTGGTAATTTATTTACTGGCTTTGTATCTGGCTGCTAAAAAGGGCACTTATGATAAAGCCGAGCTGAAAAAAATCGGTCAGGAGCTGATGGGCATTGATGCCGCTATAGAAAAAGTATTTACCCAGGAAGAGAAAATCATGAATATCGCCTGGCGGTATCGTCATATTGAGGACACCTTTTACCTGGGCCGCGGGCTGGACGCAGCGGTGGCCATGGAAGGGGCTCTTAAACTGAAAGAAACTTCCTATATTCACTCCGAGGCCTATGCCACCGGGGAACTGAAACACGGGCCAATTGCAGTTGTCACTCCGGGAATGCCGGTGGTTGCATTGGTTACACAGGAACAGGTAGCCGACAAATCCATTGCCAACCTGCAGGAAATCAGGAAAAACGGCGGTGAAGTAATCGCCATCTGTACTGAAAAACTGGTTCCCTTGTGCCGGGAATTTGAAGAAGTAATCACCATTCCCGACGTAAATTGTGATATTACACCATTGCTGTCGGTATTGCCCCTGCAATTATTTGCATATTACATGGCAACTATTCGCGGCAATGATGTGGATAAACCCCGGGGCCTCACCAAATCAGTCCAGGTTGAGTAGCAAGACTTTTTTAGTAATGCTCCATTTTTACACAGTGCTTTTTTATTAGACACCATGCAATTGCACTGTGGATAATATAATCCCCATAATCAAATAATATGCAGTAACTATTACGGGACGCTTGCCTTGCCCCCGTAAAAGTCTGCCCAAAGAAATTCAAAAAAGGTCCCAGGAGGCCTCATTACGTGTTGCAATCCTTTTTTAGATGGAGGAGGTTTTCATATGTGTGGAATTATGGGGTATATCGGTGCTGATAATGCAGTGCCGGTTATTCTGGATGGATTAAATAAATTGGAATACCGCGGTTACGATTCAGCAGGCATTGCCATTTTTCAGGATGGAGAAATAGAGGAATACAAGAAAAAAGGACGGCTTGCTGAACTGACCCGGTCAATGGGTGAGCTGCCGGTCAGTGACCTGGGGATCGGGCATACCAGGTGGGCTACTCATGGGGTGCCCAGTGACAATAATGCTCATCCTCATAACGATTGCAGCGGAAATATCGCAGTTGTACACAACGGAATTATTGAAAACTACGCTGCCCTGAGGAAAGAACTGATGGAAGAAGGGCATGATTTTGTTTCTGATACTGATACTGAGGTCATAGCCCATTTGATCGAAAAAAATTACTCTGGTTCCTTGGAAGACGCAGTAAGAAAAGCCCTTGCTTATCTTAAGGGTTCTTTTGCCATTGCCGTCATAGCCCGGGATGAACCTGACAAAATTATTGCCGCTAAAAAAGACAGCCCCCTGATCATAGGCCTGGGTGAAGGCGAATACTATGTGGCCTCAGATATACCAGCGATCCTGGGCAGAACCAAACAAGTATATATAATAGAAGACAACCAGTTTGCGGTGGTAACTGCCAGCGGAGTCACCTTTACTGATTTTGCCGGCAATCCGGTCAAAAAGGAAGTCTTTACCGTCAAATGGGATGCTGCAGCTGCTGAAAAAGGCGGCTACGACCACTTTATGTTAAAAGAAATCCACGAGCAGCCCGAAGCTATAAGACAGACCCTCAGAGGAAAAATCAAGGACGGCCTGGTGGATATGTCATTTCTAGGCATGGATGAGGAACTGAAGAAAGCCGGGAGAATCTATATCGCAGCTTGCGGTACTGCCTATCATGCAGCCCAGGTGGGAAGAATAGCCATTGAAAAACTGGCCCGCATACCGGTTGAAACTGATTTTGCCTCTGAGTTCAGATACCGGGATGTATTGTGGCAGCCGGATGATTTGATGATCGTCATCAGCCAGTCCGGAGAAACCGCAGATACCCTGGCAGCCCTGAGGGAGGCCAAACGCAACGGCATAAAAGTGCTGGCCGTCACCAATGTGGTGGGAAGCTCAGTGGCCCGGGAAGCCGATCAGGTCATCTACACCCATGCCGGGCCGGAGATCGCGGTGGCTTCCACCAAAGCCTATTCCACCCAACTGCTGGTCATGTACCTGCTGGCCATTTATCTGACTCAATTAAAGGGGACCTGCCACCCGCAAGAACTGAAGGAGCTGACCGCCAGCCTCATCAGTATCGATAAAAAGGTGGAAGAAGTCTTAGACCAGCAGGAAAAGCTGAGAGAACTGGCGGAAAAGTACAAGGACGTACAGAGCACTTTCTTCCTGGGGCGGGGTCTTGATTATGCAGTAGCCATGGAAGGGGCTCTTAAACTAAAGGAAATCTCCTATATCCATGCCGAAGCATATGCTGCCGGTGAATTAAAGCACGGGCCCCTGGCCCTGATCAGTGAAGGAGTTCCGGTTTTGGCCCTGATCACTCAGGAGCATTTAGTGGAAAAAAGCATGTCCAATATCAAGGAGGTCAAAGCCCGGGGCGCAGTGGTGGTGGCAGTATATAAGGAAAACCTGCACGATGCCTGTCAGGAATGTGATGAACATGTACTGCTGCCGGATATCCACCCACTTTTAAGCAGTATAGTATCAGTGGTGCCTTTGCAGATCTTCGCCTATTATATGGCTGTATTCAGAGGCGCAGATGTGGATAAACCGAGGAATCTGGCTAAAAGCGTGACGGTGGAGTAGTTGGCTAGTTGGTTAGTTGGCTAGGGGACCTGGGTGAGGCGTGAGGTGTGAGGAGTGAGGCGACTCGCAAGTCGGTATGGTTAAAATAAGCGCAGGGAGGTAAAGGCGGTTAAACCCGAAACATCTCAAATAGAGAAAAGCCTCCTAAGCATAACTGCCATACGCCTTTCCACAAATGTAAGACCGGGCCCAAGCGTTTTTAACCATACGACCGGATCAGCTTTCAAATATAAGAGGGGCAGTTTGCCTAAAAGGCTAACTGCCCCTTTAATAATTGAAATAAGAACAAGGCAGCCACAGGCCTCTCTGCCAGGCGGGCAGACAGAGTCGTCTGCCCCTACCATCATGCGCCAGTGTTTCCCCTGTACCCTGTACCCTGTCCACCGTCTGCTGTCGGCTATTTTCTAGTCCCTAGCCCCTAGTCCCTAGTCCCTTTCCAACTTTTGTTACAACCTGTTGATATCTTCCTGGGAGTACATTTTTATATTATTTTCTTTAAAGAGTTCTATGACTTTTTCACTGTCCATTAGTCTTAAAACGAACAGGGCATTTCCATCAACATTATAATTAAACGAATAGATATACTCGATGGACACATCTGCCTCTTCAATAATTGCCAGAATGTGATCCAATGCACCCGGTTTATTAGGGATACCTACACAGAGAACATCGTTTTTCTTGGCCATAAAACCAGCATTTTTCAGGTGCTTTAAAGCATTATCTATACAATTTTCCCGGATGATCAGCCGAACGATGCCGAAGTTGCTGGTATCTGCGATGGAAAGAGCCATGATATCCACTCCGTTTTCGGCCAACAGTTTTGTCATTTCCCGCAAGGTTCCTCTGGCATTCTCCAAAAACACGGAAATTTGTGAAATAAACATATCGATGCCTCCTTCTAAATATTTCTCTTATCGATGATCCGTTTTGCTTTTCCTTCCGACCTTGGAATGGATTTTGGGGGGACAAGCTGTATTTTGGTATTGATCCCAACCACGGATTTGATTTTTTCTTTAATATCGTCTCTTAATTTTTCTATTTCTGCCACCGTATCAGAGAACATTTCTTCTGTAAGCTCCACCTGGACTTCTAATTTGTCCCGGGATTTGACCCGGTCAACCACCAGCATGTAATGGGGAGATACTCCATTTAATCCAACTAATACAGATTCGATCTGGCTGGGGAACACATTGACTCCGCTTATGACCAGCATATCATCGGTACGTCCTGTAATTCTTTCCATTCGGACATGGGTGCGTCCGCATTTGCATGGGGAGGCATCCAGTTTGCAGATATCATGAGTCCTATAGCGTAGCATGGGCATTCCGGTCTTTGTAATGGTGCTGAAAACAAGTTCGCCTGATTCCCCGTATGGAAGGGGTTCCCCTGTGACCGGATCGATTATCTCCACGATCACATGGTCTTCATTCACATGCATACCCTTTTTCTCCAGACATTCAAAGGCCACACCAGGACCGGCGATCTCTGTCAGACCGTAAATATCACATGCATCGATTCCCAATAGTTCTTCCAAATGTGCTCTCATCTCTTCTGACCAGGGCTCCGCTCCGAAACAGCCTGATTTCAATTTGAGCTCCTCGGGTTTGATCCCCATTTCCCGGATCGTTTCACCCAGGAACGTTGCATAAGAGGGTGTACAGCAAAGCATGGTCACCCCAAGTTCTTTCATCATTAAAATCTGGCGCTGGGTGTTTCCGCTGGACATGGGCAAAACCATTGCCCCGACTTTGGTTGCTCCCTGATGTGCACCCAGGCCGCCGGTGAATAATCCATAACCATAGGATACCTGGATAATATCGTCCTTCCCGCCGCCGGCTGCCGTAATGGCACGTGCCACCATCTCCGTCCATATTTCCACATCGCTTTGGGTATATCCTGCCACAATGGGCTTTCCTGTAGTCCCGGATGATCCTTGTATGCGAACGATCTGTGATTTGGGTGCGGCGAACAGCCCGAAGGGGAATTCGTCTCTCAGATCAGTTTTTTCAGAAAAGGGCAAAAGCCTTAAATCATCTACCGTCCTGATATCCTCCGGCTTCACTCCTTTGGCATCCATACGGGAGCGGTAAAGCGGCACATTTTCATATTCCAGCTTTACTGTTTCACGAAGCCTTTTGCTTTGCAGTTCACGTAATTCATCGCGGTTCATACATTCCATTTGGGGATCATAAATCTTGTGTTCTTTCAGGGCTGAATTCATTCTTGTACCTCCATTCATAAATTTTTGGTGAGGACAAGACAATAAAAAAAGCCCTGTCCTCTGTAAAAATCAGAGGACGGGCTGTATATACTACTTCCCGTGGTACCACCTCAGTTTAATGCTTTCTCACGAAAAAGCATCCTCATCGGGTACGGCAAACTGCTTATACCCTATCGCGATAACGGGCGAACCCGGCTCTGCCTACTAAACATACTTTCAGCATGCTGCTCTCGGGATGAATTCGGAATGCTGTTCCTTATTGGCTTGCACCTGCCGCCAACTCTCTGAAAGGCTTCCGCAGACTTACTGCTTCCCGGTCACTGCATTTATTGTTAAATTTTATTCTCTTACAAGATTATTTGTCAAATACTTTTTTGAAAGATACGGTTGTCATGTAACGGGAAGATACTATCTTCCCCTACAAACGCACGCGAGAAGGTTCTGTGTTTATGCAAACGGGCAGACAGAGTCGTCTGCCCCTACCATCATGCGCGCGTGTTTCTCCTGTCTCCTGACTACTGTCTCCTGTCTACAGAATTGCCAGCCAAGGTTCGGGCGATCACTGATCGCCCCTACACCACACTCGCGAAAGTTCTCCTAGCCCCTAGCCCCTAGCCCCTCACCCCTACCCAACTAACCAACTACCCAACTAACCAACTAACCAACCAACCATAATCATTGTGTAAACCGGGAAGTTATTTCATAATAAAAGAAAAGGCTTTAGTCTCAGGGCAAAGGAGCGGATTTATTATGAAAAAACTCATCCAGGTTTGTGGAGACCCTACAGTCGATTGGTTCCGCATTCACGACGAGGAGATCATCGTCAAGGGAGGCGTCTATTACTGGGAAAAACCCAAGGAGGACATCAAAGTCCGGCTGAGCTCCAAATTGGGCGGGTCGGCCATGATCCACCAGCTGGTGCAGAAGATGATCCCAGGTGAAACCGCCGTGGTTGAGGGAAGCGCCATAAATGAAGAATTGCTCAGCCGCCCCAAAGACAGCCGCATCACCACCTCCTGGACGGTGTGGAAGGAATACCCCAATCCCGGCTTCAGCCATCATTCCTACCGCTTGGAAAAATGGCACGAATTTGAACCCGGCAGCTGGGATTATGCCGCCGCCAAACTGCGGGGCCGGCCGGATCTGCTCATCATTCATGATACCAACCTGGGCTTCCGCAGCATTCGCGAAGGCTGGCCGGAGTGCCTGACTGGCGAGAACGCAGACCAACTGCCCGGGGAAATCATTTTCCATATAGGGCAGTACAATAAAAGTTTACATAACCCCATTTTGGATCAGATCGCCGCTCTGGGCCTGGAAGACCGGACCACCATTATCACGGCCATCAGTGACCTGCGCTCCTGCGCCGTGAAGATCGGTTTGTCCCTTTCCTGGGAACGGATGATGCAGGAAGTCACCGCCGCCGTCCTCAGCAAAAACTGCCCCTTCGCTGACGCCCGGGGACAGCAGATCAAGTACCAGCGGGTAATTGTTACCCTGGGAGCCAGCGGGACCATCATCGTCGGACGTGAAAAGACTACTTTGATTTTTGACCGGACCTGGCAGGAAGGGGAGTTTGCCAGTCATTTTCCCGGACAGGTCATGGGTTATCATGCATGCATGATCGGGGCGCTGGCCGCGGACTGGGTGCGGAAAGGCCAGGAATTTGACCTGGTGGGCGCCTGTGCCAAAGGACTGAAATCCGGGCGCCAGCTCCACGTGCTGGGCTATGAAGTGGCGGAAAAAGACAATTATAAACAGCTGGCCTTCCCGTATAGTGCCATCGCCGATTTTTATCAGCAGTTGGCAGAAGCGGAGAGCTCAGATGCAGAATATACCGGAGTGATCCATAACCTGGGGTTTTTCAGCATGAGCAATGAAGCACTGACCGGTGCCGATACCCGGGATGACTGGACCATTCTGGAGGAAAAGTTGCTGAAACGGCAGCTGGTCTGTTTCGCTATGCAGGATCCCCAGCATGCAGTAGTGGAGTGTGCCCGTAATATCGTACTGGCAGGCTCGATTTCCGCCCTGCCCGACGTACCGGTGGAAACCATCGGCGCCTGGTCCAGCGCTGACCGGCAGGAGATTGAAGGAGTCCGCAGCGTGAAAAATGCCATGCAGGAATACCTGCGGCTGAAAATACCAAAGAATCCTCTCTGTGTAGCCGTATTCGGCCCGCCGGGCGCCGGCAAATCCTTCGTGGTCAAAGAGATCGCCAAAGGACTGGGCATCAGCGAAAATGCCCAGCTGACCTTTAACCTTTCCCAGTTTGAATCGCCCCGGGAACTGCTGACCGCGTTCCATCAGATCAGGGATTTGAATCTGCAGGGGAGAATGCCGCTGGTATTCTGGGACGAGTTCGACAATCCCTGCGAAGGCCAGGCATTAGGTTGGCTGCGTTACTTTTTGGCCCCCATGCAGGACGGGGAGTTCAGCGACCAGGGCATCGCCCGGCCTCTGGGCGGAGGGATCCATGTATTTGCCGGAGCCACCCGCCACTCCTTTGCCGAATTCCAGCAGGGCAACACGAAAGAAGACCGCAACGCCAAGAAGCCCGATTTCATAAGCCGTCTCAGCGCCTTTATCAACATCCGCGGCATCAACGGCAATCCCAATACAGTGGAAGACCGCCTGTATATGATCCGCCGCGCTTTTATCCTGCGGCATTATCTGGAGACCTATGCTCCCCAGATCCGTACCAATGAGAACCACTTCAATATTGAAGCCGGGGTCCTGGACGCTTTGCTCAGGGTCAACAAATATTACCACGGCGCCCGTTCCCTGGAGAACCTGATCAAGATGAGCAGCCTGGCGGATAAACGCAAGTTCGAACTGTCCAGTTTGCCGCCGGACAATATTATCGGCATGCACGTCAACGTCAAGGAATTCAACGACCTCACCACCATGTCCGAGCGCGAGACCCTGACCATCGGCATCGCCGGGCACACCAGCCTGGATCCCCGTCAGACCGACAGGCTGGAACAGGCAGTCAATGAGGCTATCAATAATATTGAACAGCAGTTTGACCAGCACTACCTGACCATTTATTCCACCCTGGCCGCCGGCGCCGAGCGCCTGATCGTCCGCCAGCTGCTGAAGAGGGAGGCTGCAAGGCTCATCGCCATCCTGCCCCTGCCCCGGGAAGAATATCTGGAGGAATTCGCCGCCACCGGCAATTGCTGCCCCGACGACCCCGGCGTGGAGCTGCGCAAAGAAATGCAATACTGGCTGGAGCACAAAGCCATAGAGATTATAGAAATGCCCCCCTCTGCCACCCGGCAGGCGGCATTTACCAAAGCCGGCAATTACATCGCCGAGTACAGCGACATACTGATCGTCCTGTGGGACGGCAATCAGGAAGGGGGAAGCCCCCTGACCGTGCAGATTCTGGAAAAGGCGGATAAACTTCATAAACCTATCTGCCACATCTGGGCCGAAAACTTTGGCGGTGAAACCGAGCAAGCCCAGCCGCAGAACATCGATAAATGCGGAGAAATCGTGTACAGAAATTTTGCGTGATTGGCTAGGACAGACACGGGGACGGTTCTTCGGCAGACACGGGGACGGTTCTTCTGTCTGCGATAATAGGAGTGTCGTTTTGTTCTTTTAACTCCTGGCGCCCGCAGACAGAAGAACCGTCCCCGTGTCTGCCCCAGAAGAACCGTCCCCGTGTCTGCCCCAAAAAAAGCGGGCGCACGGTGTGCGCCAATAGCGATAGAGGATAAGAAAAAGATAGACCAAGCAAAAATTAATTAAAGTATCGGCAATTCAATGCTGGAACCAGTGTTGTTGCCCCATAACAGCTCTACATTGAAGTCTTCCGTCTCCGGCAGCACGTAAACGATGTCGGAGGTCGTAACCACCAGACGTATTTTGTGTCCGGCCTTAAATTTGTGGGAAAGGACATTCATTTGCAGCTCCACTTCCTGGAGCTCGCCCGGGGTTACCAGCCAGCCGGAATAGGGCAGATGCGAGACCAATTTAGCAATTCCCAACTTATCAACATCATAGATGAAAAAGTTTAATTGATAGTTATCATTATTGGGTATCGCCTGAAATTTGATACGGGGCGTTCCCAATACAGTCATGTCTTTCGCCAGCTTTTCGCTTTCGAAAGCCACCGATCCCTTGCCAAAGTTTTTGGGATCAGAACCGGTTACATATACATCCAGATACGACTGCAGTGTCGGCATGAGAAAGAATATACCCGAGGTAGCTGACATGGAAAGGGGCGTATTCTTCAGTGTTGTCGACTGTTCTTCATCGGCCTCGCTGCTATTCAGGCTGCCCCGTTTGGAAACTTTGCCATTTGCCAGTACTTCTGCCGGATAGAAAGTGATACTGTCATCGGTGACCGGCCATGAATCAAAGGATGCCTGTTTCTTGGTCCAGGTCTGGTAAATGGAAACCGGATCATCATCCATGATGCCGTTATCAATACCCTTTAACCAATAATCGAACCAATCCTTGGTATCGTCCCAGATAGAATTGGGCATATAAAGCAGTCCAGGCATTTCTGCCGTAGCATGGACCCCGTTGGCCAGGGTCAGTTTTTTCTCGCCCTGGTATTGCTTGTAGAATTCCACCATCTGGCGGGAGGTGAACAGGTCATCATTGATCCCCTGCACCATAAACATCGGCGGGATCTCATCACGGGCATTGATATCATCCTGGAAGGTAGCTGCCGAACGCACCGCCAAACTATCCAGGGTCTGGTCGATATTGGTATCGGTTAAAAATGCAGTCAGCCAGCTGGACATGGTGTCAGTCGGCCTGGCCATGGTCGAATCCGTTGCCATAAGAAACATGGACCAGCCCAGCTTCATGGTGTGATTGGGAGCCAGGGATTCATAGAGATCCGTCCAGCCGCTCATGGGGACGATGGTTTTAATGCGGGGTTCAAATTTTAAAGCCAGCAGTGATTGGCCGCCCCCGTAGGAGATGCCGGTCGAACCGATGTTATCCGGGTCAACTGGCGTATTGGCGATCAGCCAGTCCACCACTTTGCTTAAGTCCTGCATTTCCAGCGGGCCCGCCACATCATTTTCCCCGGGTGCATAATACCAGCCCCGGCAAGTGTAGCAGATGGTTATATAACCGTCCGCAGCAAATTCCTGCATCTTGGTTTCATATTCAAATTCATTCAGGCACCAGGAATGGATAAACACCACCGCCGGAAAGCCCTCTTCCGGCACCGGACCGGCCGGTATGTAAACATGAGCCGGCAGTTTCGCTCCTTCGGCGCCTTCAATAGTCATATACCTGACGCTGTATTTTTTCACCGCACTGTAAGATGACTGAGGAAAGGCAAACATTCCCAGTCCCAGACAGAAAACCAGCGCCAGGATCAATATCCCTTTCCCTTTGCCCCAGCGCAATTTCATTGCCGAAATTCCCATTAAGTTACCCCCTTTTAATAAATGTATTATCAATTTATTATTGAAGGCTGGAGAATAGTCCCTGTTATGCCAGAATACTATGAAAATTTAAAAATGTCAAATATTACCAGAGATAAGTTGGTTAGGGGCTGGGGACTAGTAGTGAGGCGTGAGGAGTGAGGAGTGAGGAGTGAGGGGTGAGGGGTTCAGTCAGGACATAGGGAACAGAAATGGCTCAAGACATAGGTGACACCTAATTGTTAAACGATGGTAGGGGCAGACGACCCTGTCTGCCCGCCGCTTAGCAGACAACTTCGCTCCAAGCGTTGTAGGAGAAGGTAGTACCTTCCCTTTACCTAGGGCATTTGAAAGTTGGAAGCAGGCGATGGTTAAACGATGGTATGGGGCGACGACTCTGTCGCCCCACCCGTGTCAGCAGTGAGTCTTCGCTCGTACGCTTTATCGGGCAGACGTTCTGTCTGTCCGCTTGCTTCACTTGCTTGTTTCCTTTGTGTGCTAATCACGTGCCAGCAGTTCTTTTGCCCTGCCAAGGAGGATCAGCTTTTTATAGATTTCCCATTCGGATTCCAGAGAGTGATTCAGGCCGATCTGGCGCTGCAGACAGAGGCCGTCGATGGCGGCGAGGATAATATTGGCGATGGCTCTGGTTTTAGGACTTTTTTGAACATCCAATAATCCGGCTACGATTTCATCCACACTATTGAACCAGGATTCATACTTTTCCTGAAACTTTTCTCTTAATTCTTTGTTGCCCAGCATCGCTTCATGGGCCAGATAATAAAACAGCCGGTTCTCCTGCGAGTCAGTGATCCGCTGGGTAAGGACCTTCAAGGCCACGGTTTCCAATTCTTCCTGGGTAAAATTTTTCTCGTTGACCCTTTTGGCCAGCTCGGCGGCGGCGGACGTATCCTCGTCCATGATCTCATACAGGATCAGGTCCTTGGAATGGAAATAATAATAGAGTGCTCCATTGCTGACGCCTGCTTCCGTAGCGATATTTCTGAGAGTGGTATTGGCGGCTCCCTTTTCAGCGATAAGTTTTCTTGCTGCTTTCAGTATCTTTTGGCGGCATTGTTCTTTTACGTTCTCTTCCACAGCCTGTCGACTCCTTTGCAGAATAATTTGCTATAAATCATCAAAGTTTTTTATTTATTTTACTACAAAATACGAAACTTAATAAAAAAAATAAATACAGCTGGTTTATCCGGAGCAGGCAAAAATTGGGTGTTTCAGCATCACGACATGATTCGACAAAGAAAAATAGTTATTTACAGAAACAATGTCGAGATGTTACAATTATATCATAAACAGGTCGGTCGACCGAATTGAATATTTTATTTGGACAATCATTCGCTACAGGAACAATATTTTTAGTATCGGATGGAAATATAAACGCAACATTTGTACGAATTTTACACGAAAAATAATGTAATTATAATAGATTTGGTTGCAATAAAGTTTACGTAATGATTAGAGTACAGTCCCCCCCAGAGAAACAAGAAAGCAGCAGTAAAACAGTAATACACTCTTTACATTATCCAGCCTTATTTCTACCAGGATTCGCAATAATTCATAATTATAGTCCCAGGTTGTTCCTGAAGCGATGATTTATAAATTAAAAAGGAAGCAAACATCATTTTGCTTCCTTTTTTGTTATTTGGTTGTTTTTGTGCCGGGATCGGCGCATGCTCACAGTGAAGCAGAAGAACCGCCTGCCTGCCATCGCGCATGCCCCGGAGGGGTATCCCCTTGTTTCACTTGCTTCACTTGCTTCACTTGCTTCAATCGCCTATGATAATCTGGCTGGGATTGTTCCCTGTCAGATTTATTAACTCCTCATAGGTGATCAATTCAGGTTTTTCGTATGTGTTCATTGCTAACGCTCCTTTAGAATATTGAAATAGCGGGTTTGCATATGTATCCGCTGCATGGTCGGTCTTATTATGTTGTTACAGACGAAGGCGCTTGTCCGGCAGTGATTTTATCGAGCTCCTCATAGCAGGTCAATTCCGGTTTTTCGTATTGGCCCATTAAGATTCCTCCTTTCGGCAAAATATTCCGGTCAAATACTTGGAGAATTTTACTTCTCCCTTTTACTGCTAATTATAGCGAAATCTATACTATGTCTATGATATAATGTTTGCGGAATCTTGTAAATATTAAAACGGAGAGGACAGGTCATTGTGAGTTTGATACCCAGCAAAAAAGCAGACGTGGTGGCCAAGAACGTAGCAGGGGAGATGGTGCTCTTAATCCCTTCTACCGGCAGATATTTCGGCTTGAACGCAGTAGGCACCAACTTTTGGGAAAAGATGGACGGCAGTTTGACCATGGATGAGATCGCAGATGCCATCGCTGAGCAATACAAGGTGGAAGCCACCATGGTGAAGGCTGATTTGCAGGAACTGGCTGAACAGCTGGTGGCAAACCAGCTGATCGAGCTTACATAGCCGGGTTCATTTATATGCGCTATAAAGGGTATGACCTGCCGGGGGATTTGGGGTTGATCATCAAAACGTTCCGGCTGGTGAGTTACTATCGCCGGGTAATCCATCGCCAGCCCTTACCGGAAATCATCGATCGGATCAAACAAGCCGGCAGCGGTTTGACCATGCATAACCCGGCGCCCCCTGAATATGAGATGCTGGACAAAGCCAGCCGGGCCGCCGATTTTTTACTGCTGCGGGTCATACGCACAGAGAAACCCTGTCTGCCCCGCAGTCTCACCTTGTTTCACTGGTGCAGCCGGAACGGCATCAAGGCCCGCATCATGGTGGGCGTGAAGAAATCTCAACAGCTGCTGGAAGGCCACAGCTGGATTTTGATCGAGGACCAGCCTTATCGGGAAGATCTTAAAGCTTTAGCCGATTATGTCATTATGCTGGAAGGGAGCAATCAATGAAGCAATATACCCGGAAGTTCAATGTAAACGGCATCATCATGACCGTCCATTCCAATCAGGAGCGTTGGCTGGAAGAACTCATAAAATCCGTCAGTGCCCCCCTGGCTGACGCGGAAAGCCAGGCGGAGCTAATAATCGAACTGCTGGAAATGGAAGACATGGAGATCGAGGAGTTGTGTCCGCTCCCCGGGGATGAATATAAATATGAAGAAATCAAACTGATGCTGGACCAATTGGTTGACCTGGAAAGCTACCAGCGGGAGGATCAGACCTGGCAGGAGATCGGAGGCTTTGCCCGCATCCTGATTGATTACAAACAGGGGAGGGGCGCCATTTACCGCAGCAGGGACCGCCAGGTTAAAAATCCTTTTTTCGCCGACAGTTTTTTTGCCGTCAACCTGATGCAAAGGGTCATGAGCTGCCGGCAGTTTTACACCATACACGCCTCCTGTGCCGAGGTCAATGGCCGGGGCGTCATCATCACCGGGCCAGGCGGCAGAGGCAAGTCCACGTCGGGCTATGCACTGGCCCGTAAAGGACACCCGTTTTTAAATGATGAGAAGATATTGCTCAAATTACAGGGTGATTCCTACCGGGCTTGCTCTATAACCGATATTTTCAAGATCAGGCAGAACGCCATCGACCGGTTTTTCCCTGAGCTGGCTGCGGCGCAGCCCATTTACCGTCCGGATGAAGAGGAATATTGCTTCAAAACCAGCTTCATGCCAGGCATGCAGGTGGCCGTGGAATGTAATGCCGATATCCTGCTTATCCTAAAGCAGGTGGATCAGCCCGGCTCGCAGGCCCGCCAGATCAATCCCGCCCGGGCGGTGGGAGAACTATTTCCGGTCACGATGAATCCCCGCAGCATCAAAAACAATATGGAAAAATTCGATTTTCTCACCGATTTCCTGCAGCAGGTCACCTGTTACCAGATTGATTTCGGTTATGACATGGATAAGTTTGCCCAACTTGTGGAAGAGTTGGTTAGTAGACAGTAGACAGTTGGACTGGGGAAAGTGGTCAGTGGAAAGTGGAAAGTTGAAAGTTGGAAAGGTTCAGGGTTCAGTCAGGACATAGGTAACAGAAATGGTCCAAGACATAGGTAACACTCCTGTGTTGTCTGCTAAACGGCGGGCAGACAGAGTCGTCTGCCCCTACAGCGCCATGAGGGATGTTGTCTGCTAAACGGCGGGCAGACAGAGTCGTCTGCCCCTACAGCGCCATGAGGGATGTTGTCTGCTAAACAGCGGGCAGACAGAGTCGTCTGCCCCTACAGTGCTTGAGGGATGTTGTCTGCTAAGCCGGCGGGCAGACAGGGTCTGCAACGCACAAGTGAAGCATCTCCTCACGTCTCACTTCCTATTCCTGCTAAAACTTCCTGCAGTTTAGCAAGGCTGACGGGTTTGGCGAGGTGCTGGTCGAAGCCGGCTTCCCGCGATCGCTGAAGGTCTTCTTTCTGGGCGTAGCCGGAAAGGGCAATGAGGGATATATCCTTAAGAGTTTGCTCCTGGCGGATGTTTCGCGCCACTTCATAGCCGCTCATGCCGGGCAGCCCGATGTCACACAGGATAACGTCCGGTTTATCAGCCAGGGCCTTGGCGATTCCTTCGGGCCCGCAGCCCGCGGTCATGGTTTTATGGCCCAGATGATTCAGCAAACTGCTTAGTATATCAGAAATATCCGGGATATCATCGATGATGAGGATCCTTAAGTGACGCGCCCCGGAGGTAATTTCACCAGCTTTCTGTGGGTTTGCGCTGGTATTTATATCGGCGGCAAGCGGCAGACGGACAGTGATAAGGGTTCCTTTCCCTAACCCTTCACTCTCAATGCTGATGCTGCCATCATGAAGCTCGATTATTCCTTTAGCGATGGCCAGTCCCAGCCCCAGGCCGCCGCTGCTTCTATCCAGGGGTTGATCCGCCTGTACGAATGCCTGGGTCAGATAAGGCAGTATCTCCGGAGGGATCCCGCTTCCCGTATCTTTTATCTCGATCACGGCTTCCCGTGCCGTTACATCTTTTTTCACGGTAAGCGACACCTCATCGTTGGCAGCGGTGAACTTATAAGCATTATGCAGCAGGTTGTCAAAAACCTCGACCAGGCGTACCGGATCTGCCTCCATGTAAAGGGGATCCTGAAATAACCTGACAGTCAGCCGGACCTCTTTTTCCGCAAATAGTCGCTGGTTATCGTCTGCCATCTGTTGAACGAAAACATTCAGTTCTAAAGGCTCTTTCCTCAGTGCAACTGTATTTTGCGTAACTTGTGAAATATCCAGCAGATCATCCACCAGGCGAGACAGGTGCTTCCCCTGGCGCTCGATGATATCCCGGGCCTGCCTGTCGTCCTCGCTCCCAGGCTCCACAAGTTTTTGGATCTCGATCCCCGCCATGATAGAAGCCAGCGGGTTGCGCAGCTCGTGGGACATAACGGCTAAAAAGCGGGTTTACTTTTCATCGCTCTGCCGCAATTCATTGATCAGCTTTTGTTTTCTCTCCGCCTCAACGCGCTCGGTAATGTCCCGGATGACCTGGAGGATCAGGACTGGCCTCCCGTGAATATTAGAAATAAACTTGTGCCTGACGTTTAACCATATGTATTCACCGCTTTTCATCTGCCAGCGCAGATTCAGATCCTGCAGTTCGTTATCTCCGTCAAAAAACTGCTTATAATGTTGGGTAGATGCTTCTCTGTCTTCGGGATGTATTTTGTGGATAATTTGGCGAATGGAAAGTCCGTTGAGTTCCTCTGTACTGTAGCCGGTCATACATGCCAGAGGCGGGTTTACATAAAGGGATCTCATTGAAGGAAAATCGACCAGATGCACGCCATCAAATAATTTTTCCAGTATGTTGCGGTATTTTTCCTCGCTTTCCAGCAAGAGCGGATCAACGTTACGCAGTTCATCAAGCGCGGCTTTGATGTTATTAGCAGCCAAAAGAAACACACTCATTTCCGTTAAAAATTGTTTTTTATTTCAATAAATAGTAAATTACGATATAAGTAAGAAATTTCCTGCAAATTTTTTTCTTTTTTGTATATGCCTGATATAAAATGAGTAATTAACTTTTTTTTTTCAAAGACGATTACTGCCAGGGGTGTTCAAGCGTTTGCCATGGGTGTGCCAAAATTTTTTATTGAACTATCAATTTATTAAATGATATAATCTGGGAAACATCTCCGAAATGGCAAACTTGGTGAAAAGCAGGGACGCAAAGCCACGGGTCTAAGGCGATACGCTATGACAGCCGGGCTGCCGAAGAGGGAACAGACAATAGGGCTGTATGCTTCGGCATACAGTTTTTTTATGGAGATGAAGAATATGGTTCGGGAGCTTAATAAGCTCCTCTACAATGCTTGAGGGATGTTGTCTGCCAAGCGGCGGGCAGACAGGGTCGTCTGCCCCTACAACGCTTGCGCTAACGCAGACACGGGGACGGTTCTTTAGTCTGCGGGCCCAGGATAAGAGAACTAAATTGCACTCCTTTTATCGCAGACAAAAGAACCGTCCCCGCGTCTGCGCCCTAACCAACTAACCCCTAGCCCCTCCCATAGGACCTTCGCCCCAATCTATGTATAAATTTAGTATTTTGTTGATGATTTACCAGCATGTTGTTGTATAATGAAAAATATGGTTGGATATTAGCTATAACTTATAGATAGATAAACAGGGGGGAGACAAATGAATGAGGAGAGACGCGCTTACGCCGAGAGCGATGATATAGAGATAGACTTGAGGCAGCTGATCATGGTCCTGAAAAAATGGGCCCGCCTGATCATCATCATGACTCTGCTGGCAGGTGTGGCAGCATATCTGATCAGTTCTTTCATCCTGACACCGGTCTACCAGGCCAAAACCCTTCTTATGGTCACCCAGGCTACGGACAAGCTGTCCGCCAACACCGCCAGATCCAATCAAGACTTAAGCGATGTGGTCAGCACCGTAACCACCATCCCGGTCTGGACCATGAGCACCTACATGGGACAACTGAAAAGCGAAGCCCTCATGAAGCGGATTATCGACAAACTGGATCTTCGTGTCTCGCCCGGCGGTCTGGCAGGTATGATCGAAGCCTCTGTGGTCAAAGACTCCAATCTGATAGAAGTAAAGGTCAATCATCCCGACCCTGAGACAACCGCCCGCATCGCCAATACTTTATCTGTAGAATACCTGCAGCTGATGACCGACAAAAACCAGCAGCAGATGTCACGCTCCGTTGAGTTTCTAAAAGATCAAAAGACCGTTACCAATAAAGAACTGCAGGCCGCTGAAGAAAAACTCAAGGAATTTCAGAGCCAGCCCCGGGGCGTAGCCGTGCTGCAAGCCGAATTTGCCAGCCGCTCCACCGACCTGGCCAACTTTACCTCCCAACTTAAGATGACCTATATCGAGCTTTCCCAGCTTAATTCCGGCGTGGCTTTATTGGAACAGGAAATGGCCAAGACTCCGGCTTACACCAGAGTGGAAAAATGGTCAGATGTCACCGGCGGACTGGTTTACACTGAGGAAGCCAATCCCTTATACATATCATTATCCGAACAGCTTTCCAAAAAACGAGCCGAACTGGCGGAAAAACAAGGCCAGGCCGAAGGGCTTTCCATGATGCTGGACTCCATCAATGCCGAGCTCGATGGTCTGCAGGCGGAGATGGCGGAAAAAACCATGGAACAGGACCGGCTGCAGCGGGAAGTTGAACGCCTGCGGGAAACCTCCGCCACCCTGACCCAGAAAGAGACCGAGACCCAGATCGCCAAGTCCATCGACCTGGGGGATACTTCCGTCATGGTCATTTCCGAGGCCTCCATACCCGGAAGTCCCGTTAAGCCCAACACCATGATGAATATCGCCATCGCCATGCTCCTGGGCCTGATGCTTTTTACCCTCCTAGCCTTTTTACTGGAATACCTGGACAATACCTTAAAGACTCCGGAAGACATCGACCGGGAAATGGCTTTGCCCACTCTGGGGGTCATCCCCAGGATGGATAAGAAGAACCAGACGGAAGGCATTGAAAGACTTATCACCAGTTCCAATCCCAAGTCACCCATTGCCGAAGCCTACCGAACACTCCGGACCAACATCGGCTTTGCTTCCGTAGATAAACAATACCGCACCATATTAGTCAGCAGCGCCAATCCCCAGGACGGCAAATCCACCACCGCTGCCAACCTGGGAGTGGCCATGGCCCAGGCAGGTAAACGGGTGATCCTGGTAGACTGTGATCTGCGTAAACCCCTCATGCATAAAATCTTTCAGCAGGAAAACAGCTGTGGTTTTTCCAACCTGATCATGCAGGGGCTGCCGGTAAGTGACGTGGCGAAAACCTTCATGGAAAACCTGGACCTGATCACCAGCGGGCCCATACCCCCTAATCCTTCAGAAATGCTGAGCTCTGCCAAGACCCGCAGCCTGTGGAGCGAGCTCTCCAAAATATATGACTATGTATTAATCGATTCGCCGCCGGTATTGGCTGTGGCCGATGCCTCCATCCTGGCCTCCCAGGCAGAAGGCGTCCTGATGGTGGTCAGATCAGGCAGCACCCGAAACGACTTTGCCCGCAGAGCCAAAGAACAGCTGCTCACCGCCAATGCCGATATCATTGGCACCGTCATCAGCGGCATGAAACAAGACACCCAGGACTATCAGTACTACTATTACTACGCCGCCGACGAAAAAAATAGCGAAAAAAACAGTTTCTTCTCATTCCTATAGAAAATATTGATGGAAATAGAGGAAATTAGTCCTAATAGTTAGAATATATAGTGAGGAGTGAGGCGTGAGGGGTGAGGAGAAAAAGAAAATCACGCCTCACGATAAAAGGAGCACGAAGTGCGAAAACACCATAAGCTATTGGCTTGGCAAGAATCAGTAAGCCTGGTCAAACAAGTATATGAAATAAGTGCATATTATCCTAAGGAAGAACTATATGGACTTACATCTCAAATTCGCAGAGCAGCAATATCTGTACCAAGTAATATAGCTGAAGGAGCTGCAAGAGACAGCTCGACTGAGTTTGCCAGGTTCTTGATAATCGCTAGAGGATCCCTAAGCGAGCTGGAAACACAGTTATTGATAGCAAAGGAACTGGGTTATTATCACGAAGAGAATATCTTTGACAAAATAGATAATATTTTCGCTTTAATTGGAGGATTGTTAAGGAAAGTGAAGAGTGAGGAGTGAGGCGTGAGGAGACGCCTAAACCGTTATTCTTCACTTTTAACAACGAAGCTTGGAGAGTAGTGGTGAGAAGTGAGGAAGCGCCTCACGCCTCACGGAAAAAAAACTAAGGCATGAAGAGTGAGAATAGGCAGAAAGCGCGAAGCGCAACGCCTCACTCCTCACGCCTCACTCCTCACTAATATAGGAGAAACAACTATGAACACCACAACCAAACTCAGAGCATTCGTTCTGGTTCTTTTAGACATCTTCATCGTCATCGCAGCACTCTTTCTGGCACTCATCCTACGATTTGATTTACACAACATTCCCGCAAACTACATCAGCAATTTCTATACTCTGGGGCCCATTTATGCCCTGCTGACGGTGGCTGCCCTATATTACTACAAACTCTACAACCGGGTGTGGGAATACGCCAGCATCAATGAAATGATCGCCATCTTCCGGGCTATTCTGCTCAGCAGCCTGGTATTCGTGGCCATGACCATCGCTACCGCTTTGCCGGAACTGCCCCGCAGCGTTTATGTCATCGCCTGGGGGCTGGTATTCTTTTTCATCTCCGGGTCCCGCGTATATTGGAGAGTCCTGCGGGATGAGCTGATACGTTTCAGGACCGCAGACCCGGATGCCAGGAGATGCCTGATCATAGGCGCCGGAGATGCCGGAGCCATCGCAGCCCGGGAGATCCAGCAGAACAGCCAGCTGGCATTAAAACTGGCAGGCTTTATCGATGACGACCCGGCCAAACAAAACCGCATACTAAACGGGATACCTGTCCTGGGTACCCGGGGAGACATCCCCCGGCTGGTGAAACAGCATAAAATCGATGAAATCATCATCGCCATGCCTTCCGCTTCCGGACAGACCATCAGAGAGATCGCCTGGATCGCCAAGAAGACCCATGCCCGTCTGCGCATTTTGCCCGGCATTTATGACAGTACCCGCGGTCTGATGGCATCCTTAAGAGACATCCAGATGGAAGACCTTTTGAGCCGGGAAGCGGTAAAGATCGACTTAAGTGAGATTGCCGGCTACTTAAAGGACAAGACGGTCATGATCACCGGTGCCGGAGGATCCATTGGCTCCGAGATGTGCCGCCAGGTGGTAGGCTTTGAACCCAGCCGGCTGATCATCATCGATAACTGTGAAAACAACCTGTTTGATATCCAGCAGGAACTCCTGAATAGGAACCTGGTTTCCACCGAGCTATGTACTGTGCTTCTCGATGTAAAAAACCGCAGCAAGCTGCAGGCGGTTTTTAAAAAATATCGTCCCCAGGTGGTCTTCCATGCCGCCGCTTACAAGCATGTGCCCATGATGGAAGTCCATCCCGATGAAGCCCTGCAGAACAATGTGTTCGGCACCAAAAATGTGGCCCAGATGGCAGATGAATACGGCTGCGAGACCTTTATCTTCATTTCCACCGATAAAGCCGTCAATCCCAGCTCCGTCATGGGAGCCACCAAACGCATCGCCGAACTGGTAATAAAAGACTTAAACCGTAGCAGCAAGACCCGCTTTGCCTCAGTCAGATTCGGCAACGTCCTGGGCAGCCGCGGCAGTGTTGTCCCCACCTTTATCAAACAGATCGAGCACGGGGGGCCGGTCACCGTTACCCACCCCGATATGACCCGCTACTTCATGACCATCCCCGAGGCCGTGTCACTGGTATTCCAGGCCGGAGCCCTGGCGGGAGGCGGCGAGATATTTGTCCTGGACATGGGAGAACCGGTAAAGATCACAGACCTGGCCCGGGACCTGATCACCATCTCCGGGTATCAGCCGGATAAAGAGATCATGATCGAATACACCGGCGTGCGCCCGGGAGAAAAACTCTATGAGGAACTGTTTACCGACCGGGAAGGCATGCAGTCCACCAAACACGAGAGGATCTTTATCTCCCAGAAGAAGCTGGATGAGAAATATGAAGGCATATTAAACACCGTAACCATGCTTCACCATAAGCATATAACCAACCACAAAGAACTGATCAAACTAATTGCCACCCTGGTCCCCGAATACCAGCGGCCGGCGGCTGAAATAGATGATGAAACAATGAATGAAGAAATAGCAATAACCGAGGAGAACGGGCAAGCTCAAACCCTGTAACCCCTGTAGGGGCGCATATTATGCGCCCGCACCTTAACTGCCTGGCAAAGCCCGGCAACATAATAAATTGCGCCCGCACCTTAACCGCCGAAGGAAGCATGGGGACTGTCCCTTGCGTCTGCAGCGAAGCGGAAGCCGGAGGGAAACGCAGGGACTGTCCCCGTGCTTCCTGAACTGCCCGGCACATAATAAAATTGCAAAAGGAAGCTCCGGGACTGTCCCATCTGCTTCCCGAAGGGAAGCCGGGGGACTGTCCCAGGTGCTTCCTCAAAACAATACTAACAAGGAGAACCCATGAAATCCTATTGTCTCTTTTGCAAAACCGGCTCAGAAAAACACATAGCCCACCAGCTAAACACAAAAGACAACAGGATCACCGCAATCGCCCCGGTCCGCATCTTACAGGAAAAACGCAAAAGCAGATGGCAGCAGCGAGAGCAGATATTAATACCGGGATATGTGTTTATCTATACAGAAGATGAAATACGATTTGAACCTATAACAGAGATCCCGGCTCTATATAAAATACTGGAATATGAAACAGGTTTAAGAGAACTCCATGGCAGGGATCATGAATATTCCATATGGATATACCGCCATCAGGGCAGTATCGCAACATCTAAAGTACTAACAGAAGGCAGCAATGTAAAAGTAATCGACGGACCACTCCTGGACTGTTTGGGAACCATCATAAAGTTGGACAAGCATAAGCGCAGAGTATGGGTAGCATTTGAATTTGACGGCCAGAGCCGCGTGATATCCCTCAGTGCTGAATGTATAGCAGCTGAAGATCATAGAGTCAAAGCAAGTAGGTAGGGAAAAAGCTTCATTATTAATAAATCATCGCCAGGGGCGTGTTTATTAACTGAAGCTGCATAGCAAAAATCTGTATTGTGCGGGAAGTAAATTAATTAAATCCCGGACAAAACAGCGAAGCTATGGATTTTTTTGATAAAAGTAGACATTTATCAATAACTATTATAAGTACAGCTATAATAGGAATTTGGCATCCTAATTTGATATTAATTTAGATCTAACTATGAGGTGGGATAAACTGACTAACTTTGGGTATTAGTATTATGTATCTGAATGAAACTTTGTAATATATTAATTTCACATTCAATAATTAAATACTGCAAATCAAATAGGCAGTTGGAGAATGTGTGAAGTGAAGAGAAAGAAAACAAGACAGTTTTATAATAAAGGCTTTACTTTAATAGAACTTTTAGTAGTGATGGCTATTTTAGCTATCTTGGCTTCAATAGCAGTTCGGGAGCCTGCTAGAATAATAGACAATCTGCTAAGATGGAGAAGGGCTGAAGACGCTCAGAAATCGGAGGCAGAAAATGGGAAAAATAAGGAAACAATACGACGAGGACTTCAAGAAAAATGCTGTGAAATTATCGCATGCGAGCCCGAAAACGGTCCGAGAAATTGCAGAGGACCTGGGGATTCATGAAAACATATTGTATAACTGGCGACGAAAGTATACCGCCGAAGGGGACAAGACGAAGTATGCCACACTGGAAGAAGAGAATCGAGATCTGCAGAGGCAATTGGCAGAGGTCAAAATGGAGCGAGACATGTTAAAAAAAGCAGCGGCCTACTTCGCAAAGAACCAAAAGTAAAATACCGATTTATCATGGATAATCCTGAATATCCGATCGCGAAGTGGGCCAACATTTTACAAATCGAGCGAAGCGGATATTATGCTTGGCTCAGAAGACGGGAACATCTAGAGCAGCGGGAAGTGACGCTGAAAGAAAAGATCAAAGACCGATTCAACCAAAGTCGAGGGACGTATGGACCGGAACGGATTACCGAGGATCTGCGCAAAGAAGGAGAGCATCTAGGGCGTAAACGCTGTGAGCAGTACATGAAAGAAATGAATCTTGTATCCATCCATAACCGACATCGGACGAAGAGTCTTACCAACAGCAAGAAAGCACGCGGCGAAGGATATGTGAACATTCTACGCGATCAAGAGTTTCCGATTGTGCCCCGAAGGGGTGTGACGAGCGACATCACGTATCTGAAGACGGGCGAGGGGTTTATGTATCATTGTGTGATTCGGGATCTGGTGACGGGAGAAGTGCTTGGGGATTATATGGCAGATCGGATGAAGAAGGAACTGGTGATCAACGCAATATTGGCGATGTTGGCGAGACATAAAATGGAAAAGGGATGCATCTTTCATAGCGATAGAGGCAGCCAGTACACATCGAATACGGTGAAAGATCTTTTGTGTAGGTATGGGATGCGACAGAGCTTTTCGCGCGTAGGAATGCCAGGTGACAATGCCTGGTCCGAAAGTTTCTTTGCCACGATGAAAAAAGAGTTGACCCACTGGACTCATTACGAAACAAAGGAATCCGTCCGGGCGGCCGTGTTTGAGTATGTTTATTGCTTCTATAATGTGAAGAGAATCCAAAAGAGACTGGGATACATGTCTCCGATTGAATATCTCAGATCATTGCAAATAGAGGACTTGGTACAGGTAGCTTAGCGAATTGTCTACAAAACAGTTGACGACCCGTTCCTATATATGAAGGTTATTCAGAAAGAGCATCTAAGCAAGTTTGTAATGTTAATTGCTTGCAGGTGGAACGAATGTATCATATATATTTGCTAGTGGAAAACAAAGCGCATACGACTTACGTATTTGATGAATTTTTACAAAATTATGAGGAAACCATATGTCCTGAAAATGGAGATATCAAATATGAAAACGGCAAAGTTCGATGTATTTTGCATTCAGAAGATGAAACTAACAGAAATGATGACGAAGACGACGGCGGTGTTTCTTTTTTGTAAATGGTGATATTGAACTACTCGAAAAATTTAAGTAGTTGAGATATTGATAGAAGATACATAGGAAACAAGACTTGTGGATGAGTATATGTACTTACACAATATGTTGCATAAATGAGAATAATTTACCATGAAATTTTAGCCGTGAGTATGGTCTATGGATAAAAATCTCCCAAAGCTAGTAATGGCAAGGGTTACAGAAAAATACTTCGCTTCTTGATAGGTCATGCTGGTTAAGAGCGATATAAAGAGGTAGATAATCGTGAAGATTAGGGACTTGATTGAGAAATTAAACCTTAAAATAGATAATCTCTCTGTTTCCGATTTAGGGCTTGAAATTGAAAGCTTAACAATACATACCAAAGACGAAAACAAGGGCATTAAAGCCTACATTATAGATGAAGCAATACATAATAATGAAGGAACAGGAACAAAAGATAACTTAGAAACCCTGGGATATAGTTTTGAAGTTGGATTTTAGAGAGTTAGTGATTAGATAGTGTTAAGTGTTGTTTAAAAACTCGTGGGGGTCTTAAAGAATGGATTTAGGAATCAGAGATAAGAATGTACTCATTGTGGGTGCGAGTAAAGGCATCGGGAAAAGTATCGCTCTTGGTTTTGCTCAAGAGGGTGCGAGAGTAACCACCATCGCCCGCAGCGAGAATTTATTAGATGAATTAGACAAAGAAATGAAACAGAAGTTTGCTACAGACCATGCATACTATGTTGCAGATATTATGGAGAGTGACGCTAATCAATTAGCTCGTAGATTAATTGAAGAACGTGACGTTTTTGATATTGTAGTTCATAACGTTGGAGGCTCTTTGGTAAGCAGAAATGCATTAGGAACTATAGAAGAGTGGCAGCATGCTTGGAAGTTTAATGCTGGCGTTGCAATAGACATGAATAATATATTAATACCGCCAATGATAGACAAGGGATGGGGGCGTATAATACATATTTCATCTATATCTGCAGTTATGCTTCGAGGGAATCCATTGTACGCATCAGCAAAAGCTTTTTTAAATGCTTATGTTACAACAGTCGGTCGTACTATTGCATCATCTGGAGTTGTTATGTCAGCAGTAATGCCAGGAGCTGTAGCTTTTCCCGGTAGCTATTGGGACCAGTATACGGTTACAGATCCTGCGCGTTGTGAAGACTTTTTAAGACATCATCAAGCAGCAAATAGATTCGGCACAACGAAAGAAATCGCCGATGTAGTACTTTTTATGGCTAGCGAACAAGCTTCATTTATGCAGGCAGCCCTTGTGCCGGTAGATGGAGCAAATATGTAGTTGTTGAGGTAGAAAATGATAAAGCGATTATTCGATATAGTATGTAGTTTAATAGGTCTTATTATTTTATCTCCATTATTTTTAATTTTAGCGATTATTATTGTTGCTACTTCTCCCGGAGGCGTCTTTTTTAGAGGCGTACGAGTAGGGCAATTTGGCAAACCCTTTAGAATATTTAAGTTTCGTTCCATGGTTAAAGATGCTGAAGGAAAAGGTAAATGGAATGTAGGAGATAACGATGATCGCATCACACTGATTGGCCATTTTTTAAGAAACACCAAAATTGATGAATTGCCACAGCTTATTAATGTATTGATTGGAGATATGTCATTAGTAGGCCCAAGGCCTGAACTGCAAGTGTATGTCGATATGTATACCGAAAAAGAAAAGCCTATCTTGAATTTGAAACCAGGAATCACAGATTGGGCATCAATAACTAATTTTGATCAATTTGAGGTATTTACTAAAGCAAAGGATCCAGATGAAGCTTATTTGGAATACATTCGTCCACTAAAACTCCAGCTTCAATTGTACTACAGAGAACATAATTCCTTCCTCAATGATATAAAGATAATATTTTGGACTATTTATAAAGTTATTTCGCGAACAGAAAAATTACCTGCTGATATAGCTCATATTGTTGAGGCTTATAAGATAAGACAAGCTGAGAATAAACATTCAGAGGCTGGCAGAGAGGTTGCGGCGGGTAGAGAAGTAAAGCATACATATGGAGGTTTTTCAAATTGACAAGTGAACAACTTGCATGGAAGATAAGACGCCATGGAATTGAAATGACTCATATATCACAAGGGTCTCATATTGGAGCAATTTTATCAGTAGCAGATATTATTGCAGTACTTTATAACGACATTGCAAATGTGGATCCAGCGAACCCTATAATGTCAAATAGAGACAGAATTATTCTTAGTAAAGGCCATGCTGGTGCGGCTATATATGCAGCTCTTGCAGAAAGAGGCTTTTTTAAGGTAGAAGAATTAAAAACACATTATGCCGATGGCAGCAGATTATCAGGTCATGTTTCACATAAGGGTATTCCTGGTGTGGAATTTTCTACCGGTTCCCTTGGGCATGGGTTATCTGTAGGGGCTGGTATGGCTTATGGGGCTAAAAAGGATAACAAGCAACATAAGGTGTTTGTTATTTGTGGTGATGGTGAATGTGATGAAGGAGCTGTATGGGAAGCAGCATTAGTTGCTAATCATTATAAACTCAATAACCTGGTTGCAGTTATTGACCACAATAAAATGCAAAGCCTTGATTTTTGTGAGAATACAATAACACTTTCACCATTTGCAGATAAATGGAAGGCTTTTGGGTGGAATGTAATAGATATTGATGGACATGATCATGAGGCTTTGAGAGATGCATTCATCAAAGCAAAAGAATCTATAGATAAGCCTACTGTAATTATCGCAAACACAACAAAGGGTAAAGGAATATCCTTTATGGAGAACGACATACTTTGGCATTACCGATTCCCACACGAAGGCGAGGAGTATGACTCAGCGGTTGCAGAATTAAGAGCACAAATGCCGGAGGGTATAACTGATATGTATGAAGCAAGGGAATATTTTAAAGAGGTTGCTGCAACAAAGGAAGCGGAGGAACAATAGTAATGAGGGATACGTTCGTAAGAACATTAATTGATATAGCAAAACAAGATAAAAATGTACACCTTATAACCGGAGATTTGGGATTTGGCGTTTTAAAGCCTTTTTGGGAGCAACTGCCTGACCAGTTTACAAATGCAGGAATAGCGGAACAGAACATGACTAGCTTTGCAGCCGGATTAGCTCTACAAGGAAAAACTGTGTTTACCTATTCCATAGGAAACTTTCCTACCTTGAGATGTCTGGAGCAAATTCGAAATGATTGTGCTTATCATAATGCTAATGTGAAAATTGTATGTGTTGGCGGAGGATTTGTATATGGCTCTCTTGGAATGAGCCATCATGCAACTGAAGATTTAGCTATTATGAGAGCTTTACCTGATGTTACAGTTTTGGCACCTGGTGATTTAGTTGAAGCGGAATGTGCTACAAGAGCTATATACAGGTATAATGGCACTTGTTATTTAAGACTTGGTAGAGGTGGAGAGAGGAGAATACATAAAAAGATAGATGATTTTCAAATAGGTAAGGCAATCAAGATAAAGAATGGTGAGGGAGTAGCAATATTTTCAACTGGTGCCATATTTGATGAAGTAGTAGATGCTATCCAGTCAATGGAGGAACATAGTATTAATCCTGCTTTATACACATTTCCAACAGTTAAGCCGATTGATAGAGCAGTGATAGAAGAATGTGCTGAACGGTATGATTTAATTGTTACAGTCGAGGAACATAACATTATTGGTGGATTTGGAAGTGCTGTATCTGAAGTTTTGGCAGAATTGCCTAGACCACGGGCAAGAATACTGAGAATAGGGCTTGATGATAAGTATTCTAGCATCGTAGGAAGCCAGAAGTATTTGAGAGATGTATATGGGATGAGTGCAGAGAAAATTGCAGAAGAAGTTCAGGGGATATTAAGTGCGTAAGATATTAATTTTAGCTAATGAAAACAGTACAATCTATAATTTCCGGCGTGAACTTTTACATAGACTAGTTGCCGAAAAATATGAAGTGGTTATCTCACTTCCTCAACACGAAAGAAACATAGAACTCGAAAAAATAGGATGCAGAATTGAAGAAATAGAATTGAGTAGATCGGGCATAAATCCACTAAAAGAATTGGCTCTACTATATTCATATAAAAAGCAAATTAAGAGAATTAATCCGGATGTTGTTCTTACTTATACTGCTAAGCCAAATATATATGGAAGTCTAGCCTGTCAAAAGCTACACATCCCTTATATAAATAATGTTACCGGTTTAGGTAGTATGTTTCAGAGTGAAAATATTATAAAAAAAATAATGTTGCTACTTCAAAAGAAAGCATATAAAAAATCTTCTTGTGTATTTTTTCAAAACGAATCAAACCAAAAATATTTTATAGAGAAAAATATCGTGGGTAATAATAATCGCTTATTACCTGGTTCAGGAGTAAATCTAAGTTTGCATAAATTCGAAGAATATCCAAAATATGATGGAAAAATTAAATTCATACTTGTATCTAGAGTCCGCAAAGATAAAGGCTTTGATGAGGTGTTTGAAGCTATTGGAAAACTGTCTGTACAATATAAAAATATCGAATTTCACATGGTTGGTTGGTATGAAGACGATAATTATAAGGGGAAAGTCGATGAAATGGTAAAAAACTATCCGGTTACTTATCATGGTTCTCAAACCCAGGAACAGGTTCATGAATTAATAAAAGAATGTCATTGTTTAATTCATCCCTCCTACCATGAAGGCATGGCCAATGTATTACTTGAGGCTGCGTCAAGTGGACGCCCGGTGATGGCTTCGAATATTCCCGGTTGCAGAGAAACCTTTGACGAAGGAGTATCAGGTTATGGTTTTGAGGTAAAAAATGCAGCGGCTCTAGTTAATGCGATTGAAAAGTTCATCAAGTTGCCATATGAAGACAAAAAACAAATGGGAATTGCAAGTCGTGCCA